>Ga0172380_10006487_pt1 | contig 13574 bp, 12 predicted proteins | sample Leawe162metaG_FD_119747 | JGI IMG/M metagenome (GOLD analysis project Ga0172380, IMG submission 119747) | Leachate microbial communities from a municipal landfill in Southern Ontario, Canada - Leachate well 162 metaG | ecosystem: Engineered > Solid waste > Landfill > Unclassified | place... | reverse complement strand
TTTCAATCCACGCACCCATCGAACTTTCATCAGCGCTCGCAAGATTTTCCTGCTCAAAAATATGATGTGGGTGATCTCCTGTCTCGATCATTTTTTTAAGGAGCATTGTCGCACTCGATGAGTTGAGTTTGCTTTGGTATACGAGCGTTAAAAATTCTGCAAAATTTTCGGCGGTAACAGTTTCGCTCGTGAACAGTCGTCCGAGTTCGCTGAGGGCGCCAATATATTTTGTGAGCAGCCAGCCAGATAATAATTTTGCGGCTTTCTTTTTAAGCTCAACTTCGTCGGTGTCGGGTGCAAAATCTTTTACCCAATTATAGAATTCGCTTGCAACATGTTCTGTATAGTTTGCAAGATCTTCATTTTCAATTAAGTGGCGCGTGTCGCTTGCTGTAAAACCGTATTCATTTTGAAAGCGGATGCATTTTGCAGCAGGTAATTCAGGGAGTTCACGCGCGATTTCAGATGGGAGTGTTCCGATGATAAATGGTGGAATATCTGGCTCTGGAAAAAAACGGTAATCCTGCGCGCCTTCTTTAGTTCGAGATTCGGTTGTTTTTTGGTCAACGTCATTCCAGTTACGCGTGGAACCGTTTGACGGTGGAGTGCCTGCATTCCAAAGCTGCGTTTGGCGTTCGATTTCGTAGGTGATTGCACGCTCGACGGAGCGAAAACTGTTCATGTTTTTTATCTCAGTTTTAGGATAAAACACATCTTCGCCGATCGGACGCATCGAAATATTTGCATCGCACCGCATGTGGCCTTTTTCCATATCACCATCGGAAATTCCAAGCGCGCGAACGAGAAGTCGTATTTCTTGCAAAAATGTTTTTGCCTCGAGCGCAGTTTTGAAATCAGGACGCGTCACTGTTTCAACAAGCGGCGAACTTGCGCGATTAAAATCAACAAGCGTTTCGCCTGCATTGCCGTGAAACGATTTTGCGGAATCTTCCTCGAGATGTGCGCGCTCGATTCCAATAGTGACCGCCGCGCGTTCTACGTCTGTGCCCGGAACTGCAAAGGTAAATGAGCCATTAAAACAAATAGGCTCGTCAAATTGAGAAATTTGATACCCCTTCGGAAGATCAGGATAAAAATAATGTTTGCGATCAAACTTAAGTCGTGGCGCAATTGTACATCCGAGCGCAAGTCCTAATTTGATTGCCGATCGAACGGCTGCGGCGTTTGGGGTTGGAAGGGTTCCAGGCTGGCCGAGACATGTCGGACATACCGCGGTATTTGGCGGCATAGCATCGCCGCGATTATCGCAGCTGCAAAACATTTTTGTTTTGGTATTAAGTTGAAGGTGGATTTCGAGACCGATAATTGGTTCAAGCTGCATAGGAGCTTAGTATATCAGATCGATGAGCAAATGCTGTGCTGATTTAATTGCAAGCGCGAGTGGTTGGTCGGCGTCGAACGTTACAAATTGTGTACCATTTTTTTGGAGGTATGTTTTCCATGAGTCTGCCTGGAGGCGGTGGGCGAGGCGCATCATGTAGTCGTGTTGCTCGAAAATACTATCGTCGTTTTTATCAAACCGGCCCGAGAGACGCGAAAGTGCAACTTCAGGAGGAACTTCACATAAAATCACAACATCAGGACGCCATTCAATTGCAAGCTCGTTTCCCGGAAGTCCTGCAACAAAATCCTCAGAAATTTCAGGGCTCATTACAGGTTGGTAGGCGAGCGAGGTTGTAATTCCGCGGTCCTGAATGATGAGGAGGTTCTTTTTGACTGCGGGAATTATAAGCGCCTCGTAGCGTTCGCGGCGCGCTTCTGCAAATGCGGCAGTTATTTCTTGCGGCGTGTACGGGCTGCCAGGGCGAAGCATTTCGTTGCGAAGAATTTTTCCAACGCCCGCATAGGGAGGCTCAGCCGAGCAAATAACGGTTGCATCGCCCGCATCCTCGATGGTCGGAATTCGGCCAGTGTTTTTTTCAAACGCTACGGTCTCGAAAATTTTTTCGCCGCGCGCTTCAAGCATATCGCGCCATGCGCGACTGACTGTGCTTTTTCCCGAGCCGTCGATTCCATCAACAATGATAAACATATGTACGTATTTTATCGACCAAAGAAGTCTGCGTCAAAATCCATTTTGACCGCGCGCATATTTGCAGCGAGGAGTGGGTGATGTTTTTTGAGAATCTCGTACATATCGTAGACGAGTGTGCGATATGAGAAGTGGCCGCCCGAACGTGAGCGAAGTTCAACAACATGGTAGAGCTCGCGCAAATTCATTTTGAAAATTGTGCGTTTGCGCCACGCCATCGCGAGAACATAGCGCGCCTCGTCCGCATTATGCGCGGCAAGCGTTCGATAGGCTTCGCGATTTTTTTCGAGCAGATTTTCGTAGAATGGTAAAAGTCCGGCATCTTCTAAATCGCGCGGCACTTCAAATCCGTGATCGGGCGAAAGCGGTTGATTAATCTGGCATGTTAAACGATGGCGCTGTAGATCGCGAAATGCGCCAAAGTCCATGAGCGTGTCGAAAATGAAATGATTTCCAACTTCAAATTCACGACTTAGGTTGTCATGGCTAGTTCGACCGGCATTAATTGAAGAAATGAGCGCGTGTTTTTCGTTGTCCGAAAGTTTGCGCACGCGATCAACGAGGCAGCGGAACGAGACGGAACTCTGAGGGTAGAGGAGCGTTGCGACGAGCTCGTCTTCGGGCGAAATATTGCTGACAAAATCGACGCGCGCTTCCTCCATTCCGAGGTCGTCCTGCTCGAGGAACATGCAGGCGAGTTTCGCAATTCGGTCTTTGTGTGCGAGATATTCGCGCGGTTCGGTGTGTTTGATTAAGGTCGGTGCGCCTTTGACGCTCAGACGCATTCCAGCACGGACGTCCTCAACCATTTCGCTTGGCACGCCATGTTCTTCAAGGCGATTCAGGAGCGCATCCATTTTTTTAGCATTTGGATTATACGCAGTTTCAAGCGCCGCTTTTTGCATTTCCGCGCCAACTTCGCGAACTTCTTGATACGGGCTCGCGAGGAGGCGTGAAATCATATAGCGAATTTCACGAGCAGACGCGATAAGCCCCATATTCGTCATCGTCGAAATTGGAAGTGCGTAGCGCGCAACATCGAGCGCACGGGCGCGCAAACGACTCTCGTAGGGTTTTTCCGCCATGTCCTCAGGCTTTGGATATTTCGCCCGAAAATGCGCAATCATCGAGTCGAGAATATGTGTGTAGCCATCCATCAAGCTCTGAATTGCGGTTTCGTAAGTGTTTTTTAGAGACTCATCTTTAAGAAAACATGCAGGACGGTGGTATCGGGTTGGATCGAACGGAACGTAGCGTGTCGATTTTTCTTGGTATGATGCAAGGCGATGGTCTTCAACGGCTTTGCTCGCGACCATCGAAATGTTTTCAAGCGCAATCGCAATCATTGCCATGTCAGCAACCGATGCGTCGCCATAGCCAATTACCCACTTTTCATGAAATTCGGCTGATTTTTCGTCGGTTAAATCATCGATCACTGTTTTGACCGACTCTTGTGAGCGAGAATATTTTGCAAATGCAACGGCCTGTACTTCAGGGGAAAGTCCTACAATCGCGAAAATATCGCGTTCTTGTGATTCGAGCGGCATAGCATTGTAATAAAAAAACGGCCAATTGTTAGCAGTCGGGCCGTGTCAAATAACTGAGGTTATTTTAACAGTCCTAGCGCAAAAAATAAATGAGTAGTCAAGGGTGTTTTACATTAGAAAAGTATTTATTTGACATATATACAGGATATAGCTATTATATATACAATAATAAAATTCACTATGAATTCTCAAGTAATTTTTAAAATCGATAAAAAATTAAAAGACAAGGCAATGGCAAAGGCACAAAGTGAGGGAGTTGCTTTTTCATCGGTTTTAAAGCTTGCAACCAAAGCCTTTATTAATGGTGATTTGCAAGTAGGTTTAATTGAGAGAAAAAAGTTTAATACGGAAACTGCGAAACAGGTGAAAAAAATTTTAAAAGATGTTGATCAGAAAAAAAATATTTCTCAAAGCTTTATTTCTGGAAGTGATATTGCAAAATTTTTAAAATCTTAAAATCTTATGTATGGAGGTGATTTTTCACAAAAATTTTAAGAAGAAATTTAAAAAACTTCCAGAAAAAATTCAATCAGAATTTTTAGAGCGCATCGATTTGTTTTTGACAGATAAGTTTAATAGACTATTAAATAATCATTCTGTTGATAAAGCGTTTCCGATGTGTCGAAGTATCAATGTGAGTGGTGATTATAGAGCAATTTTTTATGAAAAAGAAAAAATTGTAGTTTTTATTTTAATTGGTACTCATTCAGAACTTTATAAATAAAATTTAAAACTACAAAACAACTTTCCAGAGTTTTAGTTCTGTTGGGGTAATCTCAACATAAGAAAAAATTCTCATATGATTCGCGATGGATCCGAGATTCACGACGATGTGATCGGGGTTTGATGTATCGATGTAGGGCATGTGGAGGTGGCCATAGCAAAAAATGGTTGCGTCAGGCGCAATAGTTTTTTGAACGGCCGCGGTGTAATTTTGATAGCGTGTTTTGATGCGACTGCTGTGTTTATGGCGCGCTACGCGATAAAGTTTGTCGGTGTTGAGCCCCATGCGCTTCATATAGCCCGCAACTTTGGTTGCGTAGCGACTAAACCAGGGCGATTTTTTATTGATGGGGTCGGCAAAGTGGCCGTGGCTCATGTAAATGGGGCCAACCTGAATGTGTTCAAATGTCTCTTTTTCAATGCGTTTCCATGCAGTCCAGTCGTGATTACCGCGAATAATATGAACGTGTTCTTTTAGAAAGTCCATGAATTCGGGATGTTGTTTGAGAATCTGCGTTGGACGAAAGCGCCAGCCTTCGAGAATGTCTCCTAAGCCGTAAAGTTCATAACCTTTGTCGCGAAATTTTTTGAGTATGATAAAAAGCTCGCGAACATTTTCGGGATAAACACTAATGGCGCGATTATTTTTTCCGTATAAATGGAGGTCGGAAAAAAGAATCATGCGGGGAATTTCGATCGGTGCGGGAAATTTATAAACAGCGAGCTGTTCGCGTCGTGGTTTATGAATTTGGGGAAGAATCTCCGGTTTTTTGCGCCGAGGAAGACGAATTTTTATGCGCGGGAGGTTCATTGCTGTATGATTTTGTCGATTTGGGCGTAGAGTTCATCGAGTGTTCCGTTGTTGGTGATGACGTAGTTTGCTTCGCGCGCAACTTCGTCGATTGAAAGTTCTGTTGACCGCTCCTCGTCGATTAAAAATTCCTGAAATGTTTTAGTTGCGTCACCATTATTTTCGCTGCGCGCTGTAATTCGGTTGAATCGTATGTCTGGATTCGCATCAACATAGATTAATACAAAACCTGGAAGTTTTCGTAATTCTTCAATGTCGGCGAGACGTCGAATACCATCGACACAGACGATATCATGAGGATCGTTTTCAACATCATGTTTTATTACGCGAGCCAAAGTGTCTTCTCCAAAACTTTCACGCAATAATTCTGATATCTTAATAAGATTAATTCGGTTGATAGGTAGGTATAGTCGGTTGAGAATATCGCGTAACATGGTCGAATACCGAAAATAGCCACCCGTATATTTATTTGAAATGTATTCACAAATAACACCTTTTCCGCACCCGATATGCCCAACAAAACCAATAATTTTTTTCATATTATTGGTTGGTAGTTGTGTTGAGGTGATATAAACTTGGTGTTGCTACGGATTGACCTTGATATTTACTACCTAATTCTGGATGGCCGTAAGGGCGGTCAGCGGGCGATATTAATTCTTGAATACTTAATTGTGCGATTTTCATCCCCGCATGAAGGCGAAGTGGCCGTCCAGATACATTTAGTAACTCAAGTGTGATCGTTCCGCCAAAGCCAGGATCAATGAAACCTGCAGTGATATGTACGAATAATCCAAGACGACCGAGCGAACTTTTACCTTCAATACGAGCAACAAGGGTCTCGTCTAGTTTTACGTACTCTGTTGTTGTTGCGAGCACAAATTGGTTTGGTTGAATGTCGAATTCCTGAGAGATAATCGGTTCGCGTTGAGCTATATTATCGGCGATAGGATTAAATGGATCAAAAATTTCATCGCTTGGTGGAAAAACCCAAAATGAGTCGCCTAAATGAAGGTCAATGCTTGCTGGTTGGATAGCATTGTCTGGTATGGAGGGCTTGATAATGAGGTGTCCAGACGCGAGGGCTTCTTTAATGTCGTGATCGCTCAGCATAAAAAGATTTAATTCGAGGATATTGTATGCGAAATCATGGCTCCGTGCAAGTTTCGCTTTAATTAAAAAATGCCCTATTACGTTAAGGCATTTTTTAATGTGATTTTGGCGATTAAACCAGTGAAATTTTGATTGCTGGGCTCATCGTGCTTGCGATGCAGGCGCTCTGGATGTAGGTACCCTTTGAGCTTCCTGGTTTCGCGCGCTTGATTGCTTCGATTGCGAGTGCAAGGTTTTCCTTGAGCTGCTCTGCAGTGAGTGAGCGCTTGCCAACGGGAATGTGAACGTTTGAAGTATCGTCATTCTTGAAAGCAACCTTACCGCGGCGAAGTTCACCAATCATTTTGCTTACGTTTGCTGAAACTGTGTCAGTTTTTGGGTTAGGCATGAGGCCTTTTGGACCGAGGGTTTTTGCAAGCTTTGCGAGCTTAGGCATCATAGCAGGAGTTGCAACAGCGATGTCAAAGTCGATTTTTCCAGACTTTACAATTTCCTCGATCATTTCTTCTCCAGCGATAATGTCAGCGCCCGCTTCTTTTGCTGCTGCTTCGTCAGGCTGTGTTACGAAAGCGATGATGCGCTTTGGCTTTCCAACTGAGTGAGCGAGAACGAGTGTCGAGCGAACCTGCTGGTCACCCTTTTTAGGGTCGATACCGAGGTGCATGTGGAGCTCAACTGTTTCGTCAAATTCGCGCTTTGGGAATTTTGAGAGGAGGTCGAGTGCTTCGTCGATTGAGTAAACCTTCTTTTTGTCGACGAGACTTGCTGCTGCCTGGTAGTTCTTTCCAACTTTTGCCATATATATGTAGATTGTGTGGTTTTAGCGATCGTCTGACGGACGTATCTCCCACGAGAATTTAGTGGGCTAATTCTAGCATTTTGGGCTAAAAAGGTCAAGGTTTAGATTTTTCGTTTTGAAATAGCGCAATTCGGTTATAATATTTTGTCCATTCCGAGGACATTTCCATGTATTTTTGCAGTATGTCCAAAACATCTGGCTGGTCAGACCAGTTATAAAGCAAGAATCCATTTCTTCCTAACAGTCGTGAAAGGTCTTCGCAAAATGTTTCCGTGCGAATTTCTGGCATAACAACATTGCCGGAATACGCGTCAAATAGGATGAGATCAAAAGGCTCAGGTAGCTTCTGGAGAATTTCCGCTGCATCTCCAATGAGGATGTTGGGTCTTAGTTTGTTGGGATGTAATTTTATGTAGTCGGCAATTTCGACCATCACAGGATCCCACTCGATCGCTGTAATTTTGCAGTTCGGAAATGTCTTGTGGAGCTGCGAAACATTTCCACCCGCACCATATCCAATTATTAAAATGTTTTTTATTTCTGATTTCTCGGGTAATAACGTAAACGCTTGCTGCCACATCGCGTGTAAGTAGGGAGCTGTTTCGCCATATCCTTTTACATTGATCTCCCATTGGCCAAGACTACATCTACAATCGATGAGACCATTTTTTTCTGATGTAACGCGGAAATGTTCTGAAAACCAGCTCATATGTATTAATTATAACAATAAACGATCCTCATTACATTTATTTGTATCGAGGATCGTTTATTGTATCTACTTTTGGTCACTAGTTATCCGTAAACCTCTTTTTTTGCACGGATAAGTTCTTCACGCTTGCCTTCAATTCCAATTTTATTATCTCGGCGTAATAAGGCTAGGGCCTTATTCTGTTTTAATTTTGTTACAAAAGGTTGCATATCAGTAATCTCAATGCCGCCTTTTTTTGTAAGTTTGTAGCTGATACCAAGAGCCTTAGCAACTCTTTTGTATTTTTCATCGTTTTTTGCGAGTCCTCCATCATATTCTGAATATGCGGTGAGTGTGCGATCTACAATGGATTCGATTCTGTTTTTTAAGCCATTAATATAGGCGGGATCATTAAAATTTGGTTCAGCACCGCTTGAAATTGATGCATTTCTTCGGAGTTCGTCATCTACTCCAAATGGTAACTCATTCCACTGTTCGACATGTGCATGCCCCTGTTTTAATGCTGCAATCGAGCGACGCGCTGATGTATACAAGAGAGACCGTGGGTTGTATCCAATAGCGTTGTTTTTTCCGCGGCCATTCATTATAGCTCTTCCAAGTATGTTATCTTCACCGATAGTCGCTGTTCCGTCGTAGCCACCTATTGCAGCATACATGCTTGATTTAAATGCAAAACTTGCACCACTAGATGTCATTCTGCCTCCGTGTTTACGGCTTATTGCAAGAAGGTATTGATCAAACTTCACACCAACAAAAATCTCAGGATATCGAATGAGTGCTTCTGGGTCCCAATCAAGATTTCCCATGAAAGCGTCTTTTTTAGGATTTTTATCGAAGCTCTTAATGAAATCTTCAATATAATTCGGGGAGATTCCTTTATTGTCGGCATCATTACTAATAACGATTAAATCAGGTGCGTCTTTTCCTCTTTGTTGCTGGCGAAGCATGATTGAGTCGTTGAGAATTTTTCGGATGTTGCCGATTATTGCGTCTTTTCGAAGAAGCTGTCTTTGCATTACACGAACTGGAATGTTTGGATAATCTTTTTTGAAGCGCAGGATCTCAGAATATGTCGCGTCGGGCTTAACAGGCGTTCCGTCCTTGTCTGTCATTGGATAATTAACAAAGACTACGAGTTCGTACGTTTTTGGATCAGCAGTTTGTCTGCTATAACTCGCTAGTGTGTCGTAAATATTTTTTCCTTCCTGATGACCTGCAGCAGGTATTGCGATCGCTACACGTGTCTCAGGAGACATTGGCTCAGGTATTTGCAACGAGAGGGCTTGAAGCATTGTTCGGTATTCGTGTGATTGGGAAGCGAGGTAATTAGAAATTTCCTGATGAGCATTTAATTTTGCGTCAGGATCTTTTCTAAGAGTCTCTGATGGAATACCTTCTCTCTTGTTATTATTACCATTGTATCCATATAAAAATGGATTCATTATCGCTGCACGCTCAAGCTCCTTGCGACCACCCCAAAATACTGGAATAAATGGCACAAAAGTTTGCTCAACTCCAGGAACAATGGTTGGAATGCTTTGAAGTGCAGTAATTGTCGTTTCGATTTCAGGTACATCCTGGATAACTGTATCGGTAACGGTAACGTCGCCCAGATGGTGCCCGCCATGATTTTGGGATGAGTAGGTGAAGTAATCTCTTACTTTGCCGGTTTTGTCTAAACGCTCCTCAATAATTTCAGACATCCAAGCTTTTTCTATCATGTGACCATGACTGTCACGTCCAAAAACCATTCCATGGATAGGGCTTGTTTTTGGGATATCTGCAGTAACTGTGCCGTCTGTGTTTACATGGAAGGGGACACGGAAGGTTGGTCCGCCTTTTTCTGGTGTGAGTTCCCAGAACATGCGACCTTCGTGGACCGCCTTTGCAGCATGCCCAATAACACCATGCTGGATAGATCCTTGAATTTGTTCACCGCCAGCATTGCGTGCGAATTCCTTCATGTCAATACGGAGTTGGGCATCGCCATTTGCTGTAAAACCGCTTCCATTAACGCCGTGGTGATATGTGCGAAGCTCGTTGAAGTCAGCTCCTAATAATTTTCCAGAGACAGGGTCGCGGTGCATTGGTGTATCATTTGCAAACCATCGCTGGAGCTTGGCAGCACGTTTGTACCAGTCGTGCCCAAGGTTTTGTTTCTGTAAGTACTGGTGGGCATTTTCTGTATGAGTCGATGTTGTTACTGTCTGTGCAACATTAGAAACTCCATTGATGTCTTGGAGTCCTGCTTGGTGTAAGAAAGTGAGTGATGCAGCATCAAAATTACCGGTAGTCGGGTCAATCATCAAAGGGATTGTTGATCCACCAGGAATTGAGAGCTCTGCATTTCCACCGCCAAGATCAGTTAATGCGTAACCGTGTGGAAGATTTACATTAATAGATCCACCACCAGGTATTACAACCATGTCAGTATGATTAGGAGAAAGCATCCGAAGTATTGACGACGGAGTTCCTGGTGCGGCTGTGTCTCCATGAATCCATTTAGCTAGAGCGTGTAAATAGGTTTGTTGGCCAACGCCTCGAGAAGAAGAGTCGGCAAAATGCTCAACAAGTCCTTCGGTGTTGTTATTAAAGAATGCCATGACTTCTTGAATACCCATTCCGATTCCAAGACCGATTGCGCCATTCCGGAAACCTGTTTTAATTGCGCGGCTTAAACGAAAATCTCGCTCTAAGCGATCTTTTTCAGTTTTTTCGGTCGCCATGCTTGTCAAAAACTGTTCTGATTCCGTTGTAAGTCTCTGGCGTAATTCCCCGGTGGTTATTCCCATGTTGCGAGCGAGCTGGACTTTCATTTGGGCTCGCATGACCATGAGATCCGTGTGTAATGTTTCAGATTCATCGCCTGCATAACTGATCGTGTCGACGTTGTGCGTATCGCGGAATTTTATACGTGCTTCAATTTCAGCAAGGGATTTGAGAGCAACAGAAGCTCCGCCTTCAGAGAGTTCTTTGAGTTTATTATCTCCGTCGCAGAAATCTCTTCGGAAACTTGTAATTAAATCATCGGCTGAGCGCATTTCTAAGACATATTGTCCCATTTCGATTCTGCGTGCAGCTTCTGGTGAAGCCTGCTCTCCTCGAGCGAGACTACGAGCGACGGTAGCGCGCTCTCCCTTGAGACGGGTATTTTCATTAAAACCGCTAATAGCTCCAGTTACCGCAGCACCAGCTAGACCGAATGTTGCAAGATTAACACCTTTCATCGCAACACCTCGACCAACATTCATGAGGCCAATGGCGGTTGCAGCACCTGCACTAATGATTGTTGGAGAAATCCAGCTTGTGAGCTGAGATCGCTGAAGACTATCAATTGTTTTGTCGATGACGTTAAAATTCGCTTGTGTTTTGTATTTCGATTTTGCAATACCAAGAGTTACTGTAGTACCGCTTTCAATCTCTTTGAGAGAATCGATGTGGATCACACCACTGCGTGCACTTTGAGCAATTTCAAGCGCGTTATCTGCGTAAGCTGCAACAGCGGGGCGCTTTGCGCCGGACTCACCATGAAAGTATGAGTTATAAAGTGCTAATTTTTCTGCATTGAACTGCTCCTCAGTCATTGTCTGTGTTGAAGCAAAGCGTCCAATGAGGTCAAAAATTTGAGATTTAAATTCGGCCATCTCTATATTTACTGGCTGATCCGCACGTGCATGTATTACGCGCTCCCCTAATTGTAAAACCTCGTCTGGTGAGTTGGATTCATCAAAGCGGTTTAGAATCGCGTTTATGGCGCGTTCGTTGTCGTGATTATCATGGGATTCGGATCCTCGTCCAGAATAAATATTACCACTCGTTTCGATTCCAGTTCGAAATTCACGTAAAGCTTTGTTGCGGCGATAATACTTAGTCAGTCCAAGAACAATATTAGGACCAAGATTTTTTACCCCTCCAACAAAACGTTCCCAGCGCGTAACACCATTGTTTTCTCTTATAGATGCGTGCAGTTCTTTTTCTGCACGGTCTTGAGCTTCTTGTTCGGCAATGTCGCTAATGTCAATAATTTTCAGGCCTTTTGGTACGGGCGAACGAGGTTGTTCCTGATGGCGGCTCATAGATTATTCGCTAAGGTATTCATTTCTTACTTGCAAGATTGCATTTGAAATCAGTCCTGGCAAATCGGTTACGTGCTGATCGAGAAACGTGCGTATTTCTTGGGCTGGAGCATTTGTACTATGAAGATTTTCAAGAGCTATTGCATCTTTTTCAGAAAGTTGTGCAATGATGTTTGCGGTAATTCTATCGTGAATTTGCTCGTTAATGTCAGCAATAAATTCGCGACGTACTTCTGGGTCAGTTAGATTTAATTTCTTTTCTACGTAGATCCGTTCTGCAGCTTGTTCTAACGTAAATTGTTCTTGTGAATGCATAGAAATTACACGATTGAATATGTAAAATAAAAATTAAGTAAATTATAGCACATATTAACATATTTTTTCTATAAGTTTATTCTCTTAGAAAGAATAAATGTGTTTTCTATTCCGTTTTAAAAAATTAACACGATGTCGGGGTGTGATAAAGATAAAAAAAGTTGTATACTACGAGCAAATTTATTTTCAGTATGACTGCTATCTTAACAACTCAATCCGACGCGATCGCTGTGTCGCCGGAAGTGCAACAATTTCTTGAACGTCTTCTTGAAGATGCGGGGATTGCGCCGGAAAATCCGGATCTGCGATTCACCATGCTTGCCGAACTTGCAGCGCGTTTGCAACAACAGGTTATTCTCGATTTGCTTGACAAACTCGACCAGCAAAAGTTTGATGAATTCGAAAAATTGATGGAAACAAATCCATCGCCCGATCGAATTATTAGTTTTTTGAAATTATCAATTCCGCAAAATATCGAAATTGTGTCCCAGACAATGCTTGATTTTAAAGATACGTTTGTAAGTGCTGCAACCGAATAACTTTATGTCTGAAAATAAAAATAACCCACCTGGTTTAAATAATCGCGCATTTGAGAATCGGTCGAGTGCTCAATATCCAGAGTTTAGTGAGGGAAAAAAGAATTTTTTCAAAAAGCATCTTACAGAGTCTGATGATCTAAATATCAAAAATTGTGGGTTTAAAATGCTTAGCTTGGTCGAAGTGTCTACGCTAGACGGTAGCGTGCCAACAATTGGCTATATTGTAGGGTTTGGAAGAGGAAAAAACCCACATCTTATTATTTGCGTGCCGAACGATAGTGGTACTGAAACTGTGAACACCTTGACTGTTCCCGTAACTGAGCTGAATCGTATTAAGCTATTTGCGCAAAAAAAATCAGCAACATTAAATCCTCCGCTTCCGCCCAATTCTCCAATACCACCTAATCTCGATGATAATGGTTTGGATTTAAATCGGAATAGGGCCGCAGCAGCGAGTTCAAGTTTACCGCCAAATCCTCCAGGAAATCCACCAAATAATGATGACAAATCTGTGCCTACTAAACCGTTATTGCGAGGCTTAGGGGAGCTACCGCCACCGAATGAGCCGCCACCTATGTCCGACGAAGAACTGAAGCTTCGTCGAGCGCACTTGAAAAAGTTGACCGAAGGTATTTATAAAGATGGGCCACAGAAAATCGATATTCGCATCTCTGATTTGTCAGCATGGATGGAAGAACTTGCAGAACTGGTCGCGGAAAATAAGATGCGCGCGTATTTAAATGAGCAGAATTTTGTAAAACGCGCGATTGCTCATATTGATGAGGATTCGTACCGTGAGAAATTTTATCGCGACACACTTCACGCAATGCAATCAAGTCGAAATTTAAAAGCCTCGCTTGAGGCGCGCGTATTTGGACGCGGCGAAGTTATT
>Ga0172380_10006486_pt1 | contig 13575 bp, 6 predicted proteins | sample Leawe162metaG_FD_119747 | JGI IMG/M metagenome (GOLD analysis project Ga0172380, IMG submission 119747) | Leachate microbial communities from a municipal landfill in Southern Ontario, Canada - Leachate well 162 metaG | ecosystem: Engineered > Solid waste > Landfill > Unclassified | place... | reverse complement strand
TAGTTGTAGCGAAACTGGAATCGATACAGACTGAAAAAGAAAGCGGGACAGGTACGGTTTTGCGGGAATGTGTGAATCGCGGGCGGGCAATGGGGGAGGCGGCGTGGATGGAACGGGTGGTGAGAAACCGGATTTGCAGACCCAAGTAAAACCGTACCTGTCCCGCTTTCTTGCCCAGAGGGCCACAGAGAACCACAGAGAAAAATGAAAAGAGATTTTCGGCTCTGATTTCTTCTCTGTGGTTCTCTGTGGCCCTCTGTGGTGAAACTCTTGTCCATTAGGACTGTCCCGCTTTCTTGCTCACTGTGACTTGAAAGAGCATTATTCTCGCTCTACGGGAATCGGGCGCGAGACCGCTTGGAGCGCGATTAACTTAACGGTTGCAGGACGATGCGGTGGATATCGGAGAAGGCGCGGGGCATTTCCTGGATTTTCAAATCGAGAACGGCGGGGCCGATCGGCAATTTCACAGTTCCAATGTTCATGCGTTGGCATTGGTCGTACCAGCCGTTTTCAACGGTTTTGGCGGTGAGGGTCTGGCCCGCGATGGTCATGGTGAATACAGCGTCTTTTTGCAAGGAGCAGGTACCCAGGTCAGCGAACACTTGGTACCGGCCGGGTTGCGCAACATCCAGATGCCATTGCACCGCGCACTCCAAGTACGCCATATATCCGACGGCCATGTTGCCGTTGGCGAAACGATTGATTCGCGGCCAGTTGATGCCGTTGGTTCCGTACCGTGTCGATGCCTCCGGCAACAGATTGACCGTTTCACCGGGCGGAACGCGGGTAACGATGCGGCGGGCTTTTTCGATGGCCAGTTGATCGACGGCGGGGGGTTCGGCGAAATCAACCTGGATGATGGCGACACTGGTGGTCGGCGGTTCCGGGGGCAAACCGGTGATGTGCAGGCCGTCTTCCGCCAAGTTGGCGTGAAGGGCCGCATCCGAACCGAGCAATTTCGCCGCGATGGGTTTGCCCCGCACATGTTTGACGAACACTTCGTCGCTGTCGGGCCAATGGTGCAGGTGGAAATAGACGGTGGAATCACGGGCGCAACTCATGCCCACGGCGGGCAATTGGTCAACCACCTTCGGCAATTGATCGACACCGGAATCGAGGGGAATCAGCGGGCTGGGCGTCACGTCGAACAATGCCTGACGATGCGCGGCGATCCACCGCCCCATGAGACGCAGACGATCAACGCATTCGGGGCGGATTTCGCCGTCGGGTTGCGGCTCGATGTTCAGCAGGTAATTGCCGCCCATGCAGGCGACGCGGCTGAGGCGGCGAATCATTTCGGGCACCGACCAGAAATGTTCCCCCTTGTAATAACCCCAGCTATACACGCCCATCGCATCGCAGCATTCGATGAAGGGCGCGCCGGGGCTGAGGGATTCGGGGATCATGCGTTCGGGCGTGGCGAAATCGCCGAGCAGGCAGGTGCTGTGTTTCGACATGTTCACCGCGCGATTGTTGACCACCGCGGTGGGCTGGAGCGTGTGGATCATGTTGATAAGGTTGCGGACGATATCGACGGTGAGGCGGGCGTCCTTGCCGTCGAACCACAGTTCATCGACCTGGCCGTAGCGTGTGAGCAGTTCCCGCAACTGAGCTTCCACGTAGGTCGGGTAGGTACGTGCTTCGGCGGTTCCTTCACCGGGTTCCTGGTAGTGCCAGTTGTCGGATGCGAAGTAAAGGCCGAGGCGTAGGCCGTGCTTATGTGCGGCATCGGCGATTTCCCGGACGAGGTCTCGCCTGAACGGAGTGTTGGTGATTTTGAATCGGGTGTGATCGGTGTCCCAGAGGCAGAAGCCCTCGCAGTGTTTGGTGGTCAGGACGATGTAGGTTGCACCGGCGTCCTGGATGAGTCGGACCCACTGGTCGGCGTTGAATCGCTGCGGGTTGAACAGGGGCATGAGCTGCTGCTCGTATTCCAGCGGCGTGCGTTCCTTGCGACAGGTGTTTTCATTTTCGCCCAGCAGAGTGTACAGGCCGAAGTGGACGAACACACCGAATCGCGCGTCGGCGAACCAGGCACGTTGACCGGTCAGACGATTAGATGACATGAATAATGCTCCAGAGGGGCCGCTGCCGCGACCGCCTTGTTTCACAAGGTCTGTTGCTTGACGGGTCGTACTCATTGCTGTTTTTCAACACCCGCGGTGATCGCCACGACGACGAACTGCGCGGAACTCAGATTGCCGATCACGTCGATGCTGAGAATAACTTTGTCGGGATGTGGATTGACGCAGGTGGTCAGATACATGCCGACCGGCGAGTGTTCGAGATTGTGGCCGGTCCACGCGACCTGAGCATGGGCCTGGGGCGAGGGGTTCCACCAGTTGCCGACTTCATGGCCACATCGCACGGGGAATTCGGCGTTTGTTCCGTCGGCGTAGTGGATGACATATTGGGCCACTTGCTGGCCGACCGGCCCCAGCCAACCGGCGGCCTGCACGAACCACAAGCGATCGGCGCGACGGTTGACCGGAATCCCCTCGGCCTTCGACGGCAGCAGCGCCCCATGTTCGCCGCCTCGCAAGCTGATGACGGCCTTGCCGTCGTTTTTCTTCGGGTCGATCATCTTGAAGGTGTGGCCGAGGAACATGACTTGTTCGGGCATGGATTCGACGGCGATGTCCGCGCCGCCTTCCAAGCCGCCTTGCTTGGCGACATGATTGATGAGGAAAAATCGCATGTCATTACGGCCTTGATCGGTCCAGCCCCCCTTGCCGTCATTGGGCGTCGGATCGAAGAACCCCATGTTCGCCTGTTTGGAAATATCCACCGGGAAATAAGTGTAATATTCGGCATCCCTGTTTGGATTGATGGTCGCGCCCATGTTCATCGCCAGTGAGCCGACCAATTGCGTGACCTTGTCGTGTTCAGTGGCGGCGGCGTCGGGCCATTGGAGCGTATCGAACAGAATCGTTCCTCGGCCGACGGGCACTTTCACCAGCAGGCCCGGCTCGATCAACTTTTGAGCCGCTTGCAATGTGGGCGGCTGAAGCATCCACCGGCCGAGTTCCGCGGTGGGTTTGCACCCGGTGAAGAAGTCGTCTCGCACGAAATCGTAGTGATACCACGCCAGTTCCTGCGCGCTGATGTTCTGGATCAGTGGATCGCTGGAACGGATCACGGCCCCCTGTGTTTTTTTCGCATCGAACGGGACTAACATCGGCTTGAATGGCAACAGCGGCGCAATGTGATCCACGGTTTTGGGATCAAAGCCGACCAGCCAGACGGTTCCGCCGTCCGTCAGCCGTTGTTTCAATTGCGCGATTTGCGAATCGGTCAGTTTGGCGCTGGCGTGAACCAGCACCGGGCCTGCGCCGTCGTTCAGTTGCATGGTCGTTACGACATTCGCGGACGTCAGCGTTTTTAGTAGCGGCTGCTCGGGCGCGGCCAACACCGTCAACGGATGCGTTGGCGAGGGCGTGAATTGCTGCGCATAGCGGATCATGCGGGCCAGCATCGCTGCGGCGGCCGGTTCCACACCCACGCGGTCGATCAGCGGCATCTGACACAGCAGCAGATCGCCCTTGCCCATCGGCATTTCGACCCAGGGCGACCATTGCATGCCGAATCGTCCGCCGCTTTCCAGCAGATATTTCGCCGGCGAGCCGACCTGCTTACGCAGCGTGCCGGTGGCGACGAGGTTGTCCGGTTGCCAGAAGCTGAACATGCCGTCCTGCAAACCTTCAAAAATCGGATGGTCATATGCCAGACGCCAGGCGCGTGTCGCGGCATGCAGTGGGTCGGGCGACGGCGCTGCGACGGTCAGCGCCTGGTCGGGCGTGAACTGTAACTGGATCACGCGCCCGCCGGTTTTAATGAAGTCGATCAATGCGGATTGTATGCCTTTGGTGTCAACGCCCGGCCCCAGCAGAACGGTGCGGGCACCTTTCAAATCATCAATGGCCAACTGATCTTTCGCCGCGATGTTAAGGCCGATTTTTTTAAGCGCCTCAGTCACGCTCGCATCGTGCTGAACAACCACCAGCCCGGTCGTGTCCAGATTGCCAGCCGAAGGTTGGGGCCAAAGATAGATGGTTTGTTCATAACGTGACAGCTCCGGCCATCGCTTATTGCCTTCATGGATCAAGCGTATGACCAGCCGCGCCGGCGTGGGCGATTGCACGGCGGGCAAATCCATCGGGATATCGAAGGTTTTGGTTTCGCCAGGCGCGACATCGCTGACGACCTTGCCGGACCAAACGGTCTGCTCGCCGACCATCAGCCGACATTGCAACTGCATGTACACATAGCGTTCAGAGGTCTGATTGAAAATGACCACAGGTCGAATGGACCGTTGCCCGCCGAAGAAGTTGGGATGGAAGTCCAGTGGACGCACCGCGACAGGCGGCATGGCCTGTTCTCGGTCGCCGTACCATGGGTTCAGGCCCGCCACGCCTTTCAGCCGATACACATCGGTCATGCCCTTCAGCGCCCACATGGCGGGATCTTCGGGCTGGCCGTCGCGGTCGACGAAATCACCAAACCGTCTGCGCTCCCAGTCGAAAGTCAATTCGCCGTAGAAACTCGACAGAGGCAAAAAATCGGCATCGTCGATATTCCAGTATTCGCCGATGATCAGCGGGCGATCCCACTGGAAATCCGCCCGCCAGGAATGGTTCATGCCCTTGTCATCCAGCCAGTGGAACATGTTGGGATACAGCAGCCCGGCGTTGAGATACCGGCGCGACAGTTCCGTCTGCATCTCGCCTTCGGGATAGTGGATGTTGATGATTTTGGTGCGTCCGTCCCACGAGTTGTCGCCATCGACGTTGAAGGGGCGTGTCGAATCGGCTTGCCTGGCGGCGTCCAGCACCTTCTGCACGATGTTCATACGGAAATTGTCAGTGTGGTTCCACATCGACTCGTTGGTCAAACTCCACATGATGACCGAGGGGCGATTGCGATTCTGGCGGATCAGGCCCCGCGTGTACGCTTCGATCTGCGGGAGCCAGAGTTCGGGTTTTTCCAGGTTGAACCTTCCGCCGATATTGTGCCACGACGATTCTGGAATGGTTAGCAGGCCGATCTGGTCCGCGGCGTCCAGCATCGCCTGACTGTCGAAGCCGATGTGCAGTCGCCAGCAGTTGTATGGATGGCCGTTATCGTGAAGAGCCACATTGAACGCGCGCACGGGATCAGCGCCCAACATTTCCCACTTGCTGTCGCGCAGCAGCGTAATACGTGTGCCGTTGAGGTAGAACTCCCTGCCCCGGATTTCAAATTGACGAAAACCGAAGCGTTCGCGTTGCTGGTCGATCACATTGTCACCGTCAGTTGCGGTGACGGTTAAATGGTACAACACCGGCGAACTGGGCGACCAGAGCGTCGGCGCGATCCACGATTTGACAAGTTTCACGACGGTCTGCCGACCGGCGGGAACGGTGACGGTTTGGTCGTCGAGGTTGGTCAGCGCCCGGCCGGCGTCGTCGATGACCAGTCCGCCGACGCGCAGGGCGGCTGGATGCGGGGTGGTGTTATTCAGCGTGACCTGCGCGGTCAGTCGCTTGTCGGTGACGCTGGTGGTGATGAAGACATCGGTGATATGGACGCGGGGCACGAAATGGATTTTGACATCACCCCAGATGCCAGCCACCGTGCCGGACGCGGGGGCGAGCAGCGTCTTGTTCGCCACATCCACCAGGGTGGCGACATTACCGACGGCGATCACCAGTTCGTTGTCGCTGTCGGCGCGAAGCAACGAGGTCACGTCGTATTCGGCGGGCACCAGACCGATCAGGGATTCGCCGACGACCTTGCCGTTGAGCCAGACTTTGTGCCGGAAGCCCGCGCCGTCGAGGCGGAGCATGGCGCGATGATCGGCCAGCCACGCGGCATCCACTTTGAAATCGCGCCGAAACCATGCCGCGGATTTTTTCAGCCACTTGGCCGCCACGGATTTTCCGTCGGCACTGAGCAAATCCGGGAGGGAGGTGACGTAGTGCGAACTTTCGATCAAGAGGGATCTATCATCAGCGATCGGTTTTGTCTGCGGGATGTGAATCGCTTTCCATTGATCTCCGTCTCCGGAATTCGCTCCGGAAGTTGGATAGTTCAATTCCAGGCCCGCGATCGTGCGCCCCTGCCATTGGCCGGCGAGATTCACAATCACACGCGTATGATCCACCGTTACTGAAAGCGGCACATCCCGCGCCGCCGGCTCCGCGGCGAGGAGCGCGCTCGACAAAATACCGATGCAAAGGGTGAACAATACGCGTGACCCGGAGATGGGCTGGCTCGTCATCGCTGCAAACTCCTTGGAAATTCTGAAAACTGGGGGAATCAGGTTGGCTCATCGCGCAGTGATGGTTGGTACCATCGTGCGGTAGTAGGCGAGAATCTGCTCCGCGGTCAGCGGATGGTTGAGGATGTTCAGTTCGTCGATTTCCCCGGAATACGCCCACCCGGCATTGGTAGAACCGATATTTAGATGCTCTCCGATGGCATTCAGCGGCATCTTCGCGCCGAGCGCTTCATCCACCTGCCGGCCGTTGATGAAAAATTCGGCGCGAACGCGATTGGGGTCGATGGTATCGGGCGACCAAACGATGGTCAGCAGATACCACTGCTGGTCCAGCCGGGCCTTGTGGAACAGTTCGACTTGTCCGCCAAGCTGGGCGTTCCAGCGGACCCTCTGCTGTTCCAACGGGCCGATCACCTCCAACCCCACCGACCACTGCGGACGACCTCCGGCGGCACCGTCGGCGTGAAAAATCACCTTGCGGCGCATCCAGTCGGCTTTCTTCATCGCCTCCAAACCTCTGGGCGAAAACCAATCCCCCGGGCGCACCCAAACGCTGATCGTGCCTCCCTGTTCGGAGGGAAATCCCTGCGGCACGGGGTAGCGGACGACGCGAAACGCATTCAGATTGAACGCCTTGTTTCGCACGCCTGCCGTGAACTTGCCGAAGTTGGTGATCTCGATCGGTTGAATGTCGGTCGGCTCAACACGCTGACCGTTTGCCATCGCCGACAAATCGCCTTCAAAACCGACCGACAACAACGCGCCATCGAAAAGAGTCCTGGAATCGGCCTCCGTGGCGGGAGCGGGAATTGCCGCCGCCGGTTGTTCCTGTCCGCTGATCGTCGCGTTCCACTGTTGTAATTGGGCGGGAATCTGAGCGAAATCGCCGAGGACAGCGTCGCTGATTTTCACACCCCGCATCAGGCCGACGAAGTCGCCGAACTGACCGCTGTAGGTTCCCAGTGTCACCGCGGTCACGCTGCTGGGCACGAACGGCGTGTCCAGTGTCTGGGTGACATCCAACTTCCCATCCACATGGATTTTCAATTGGTTGTCGGTATCGAGCGTGATCGCCAGGTGGTGCCAGAGGCCTACCGAGAGCGGCGTTTTTGTCTCGATGAATGATTCCTTGCCGTCGGTCTCCCAGTCGAATCTGACGAGATTCGACTCGCGCAGGTAGGAGATGCGCAGCCCGCTGTTGGCATATGAAAATTGCTGAAGCAAGCCGGACATCCGCCCCAGCGGCTGCGCCAGGGGACGAAACCATATTTGAATGGTCATCGGCGGTTTGAACGCCGTCTTGGTTGGAAACGACACCCGTTGATTCTCATCGAATCGCCAGACCCGGCCCGCCTGCGAAGTCACCAATTGTTGCCGCGGTGACTTGACGCTGGTGCGCATCTCGATTCCGCCGGCCTGATCCCGCAAAGCCGCCGCGCCTTCCCGAGTGAAATCCACGTCGAATTGCTCCGCCCTCAGCGTCGCGCAAAACAACACCAGGACTACCATCGCCCATCGGCTTCGCATCAGTCAACTCCTTTACACCAACAGCCGCGATAACGCATGATTCCCAAGCCCCAACGATCCGTGATCGTCCCGGCACCGCGGCTCAGGGGATGGAATAGGGCGTAAGATTCGGCGAGTCTTGAGTATTGGGCAGGGATTGAATCTCCGACAATCCCATGCTCTTGGCGCTGCCGTCGGGGAACCAAAAATTGGCGGCGTCCAAATGCCGCCGATCAATGCTGCCCACATATTCACTGCCGGGCCAGGGGGCCAGATTCAGGAAGAGCCATACATCCTGTCGTTGCTCCTCCCCGGTGTAAATTGACGCGGTGTCGGCCATGAAGGGGCCGCGGTTACTGAGGGTCGATAGCTTGGGCAGGCGATAGGTATTGTCGTATTGTTCGCCGGGATAGCTTTTCTCGGCGTTCCATGTGGTGTCGAGGTAGATTTCACGCATCCCGTAGCACAGGGTGCTGCTGGCGCGTGTGCCGCTCATCGGGAATTGCTTCCCGCTGATCTTGTGCATTGGAGGAGGTGGCAGCGCGGGGCAACTGAACGGATTTTTTTCCTTCACAGCCGTCCCATACACCAGACCCGATCCCGTGTAGCTTCCGTTCTGAGACAGCGTCAGATCAGGCAGATAATTGAACCGCATCAGCGTGTCCGGCCAGTAACGTTCGTTCCGGGCATGCACCGTAGCGCTAATCCAGGGTTGCGGCGACAGGGCGAAATCGTCCCAGTCGTTGGCGTACAGTCGCATGGCCAAGCCCGTCTGACGCTGGTTGGACAGGCAAACCACCGTGCGGGCCGCTTCCTTGGCTTTGCTCAGGCCCGGCAGCAAAATCGCCAGCAACAGCGCGATAATGGAAATCACCACCAAAAGTTCCACAAGCGTGAAAGCGCGATGTGCGGGTTGTTTCCGAGAGCATGCAACATTGAATGTCACCATCGTGCAAGCTCCTGTCCCCCCCGGATATCTTCAACCGAAGCGCGGTTGCGATTCGGTTTGCGATCAAAGTGGCGAATCGCCGCCAAGCGATCCGCCGCAGGGGGTATATCACTATTTCCCACTATTTCACACCTTTCCACTAAGTCTTGCTTCATGTCGCGGATCACAGGTGCCATCGCGGGGGCATTCCCGCTTTTTGCACAGTCCTCAAATGGTCGCGCGGGCGGGTTCAGGGGCGCAGCAACACCATTGCCAGCAGATCGGGATTGCGGTAGTTTTCGTTCGTACCCGCCCAGACCATTTGCACTTTCCGACCGCCCGGAACGTCCGCATCATCGACCGCAACATCGAAACCGAATGACTCGGCCAGTGCCGCGGGCAGATCAAACTGACCCTCAACCCGGTAGCCAATCGCGATGCGTGTTGCTCGACTCGAAAAGCCCGGCGGCATCCGTTTACCGACGGCGTCCACCCGACCGTCGGGCCCACAGACGATCTGGAACACCGACGCCGGATCGTTTCCGGCTTGCTCACGCAGGTCCAGAAACACCTCGACGGCATCACCGTCATATGTCCCCGCATCCTTGGCGGCGGGTACAACATGATCGTCACGAACATCGACGGCGAAACGCACCGTTCGGCCACTGCGCTCCAGCGTGATTGCGGCGCTCAGGTCGTTGACGCCGCCCCATCGCCCTTCGGTCAGTTTCCTGCCCTGCGGATCGAGCGTCTCCGCACCAATCTTGATTTGCTCGGCCTTATTCATGGCGGTCGAAGCCTTCCGCCCTTCGGCCAGCTCAACGGACAGACGTGAACTAATGCTCCGCTCAATCAGTACGTTCTGCGTGATCCCCCCGTTCAGCGCAGCATCCAGGCGCAATATCCCGCTGCCTTCGGGAACGAGCAATTGCTGCTCTTGGATGGACTTGGCGGGAATCGTGAACGACGTCCGCAAAGTGTTTCCCCTCCCGACCGCCGCAACCACCGAACACACCGTATCAACGGCCGCGGGATTGCGCACTGTGAACTGAATCGTTACCGGCCGCCCGATGACGGGCGTTCCCACGACCTTGGCTTCCAAGACTGACGCGATCCGCAGAGGTCCGCTCGACTCCAGGTAGATTGGATCCTCGCCGACAAGAATGCCCTGAATTCCCGTATCGCCGGGCTTCAGCGCATTCCCCATCATGTCCATCGCACGCCACGTCCCAGCGGTGTCCTTTGCTTCAATGCTGACCAGTTCCTTGCCGCCGGTGGCCCATAAGATAGTGAGAAAGCGGCCTTCGCCGCTGAAGCTATACGCGCGGAGATTGGCACCCAGGTCGGCGGCGGCGACATATCGCAGACCGTGCAGGCGCTGCACCAGGACGGCATGGGCGGCAAACGCCGGCTTGGGATCGAAGCCGCCGTCGGTAACGCCGAATTCGCCGCGCATGCGAAACCAGAAATTCCGCTGGATTCCCACGGCCAGCGACTGCGCATACCACTGCACCAGACGAGCCGCCTGTTGCGCCTCGCTCAACAACTGCACATTTTTCCAGGCGCCCTCCTTGCCGGCCTCACCGGTAAGGAAACTGGTTTCGCTGTTCCAGATCGGTTTTCCCGCATCACCGTGGCTATCCGCATAGGCACGCACCTGGCGAACGTCCCGCACCCTATTGTCCCAGCTTTGCCCTGGTTCGTTGAGACTGTAGAAGTGATAATCAAGTATGTCATAGGACGATTGCGGCTGACACCCATAGAATTCCGCAAGCCCCCAGGCCTTGTCATCGTCGTCGTGCGCGGTCCTGTTCAGACGATGAGGAACGAAGGCCCCGCAGAACCCGCTGAGGCCAATGACATTTGAGGAATCCACGGCGCGGAGCGTCTTGGCGCTGATCTCGAGCAACTCGACGTACTGCGCGGTATCAAAGGGAAAAAAACCAGTACTCGCGTCGGCCTCATTCCATATCTGGTAGTGTTTCACGCGGCCACGGTAACGCGTCGCCAGAGCCGTAAGGTAGTCTGCCCACGCCTCCATGTCGGCCGGCTTGTAATACGCCGTGCCCATCATCTGCCAGGGTGCCTTGCGCGATCCCGACTGCCACGCATGCCCTCCACCCAGCAGACAAACATATAGCTCAATCCCATGCCTGGCCGCGGTGTTCACCACGTCGTCCAAGCCCGCCCAGTTGTATTCGCCCTTGGCGGTTTGAACGTCATCCCAGCGCAACCATACACGATACCAGCGTACCCCCATCAACGCGGCTCGGGAGAACAACGCCTCAGTCAGGTCGGGATCGTACTTCCCTATACGGATAAAATTGATCTCTTCGGTAATGCCGAAGGGAGATTGAGCGACCGGCTCACGCAACGGTGCCGACGGAAGGCAGACAAATGGGCTGGAGGTCTCCGCTGTCGCATCGCCCATTTTCACTTGCGCCCGCAACAGATACCAGCCATTAGGCAGCACCGGCAGCGACAGGGTGTGGATCGCGGCGGTCCGGCTTGTCGGGCTCAGCCCTTCGGCAACGACCTTTCCACCCATGTCCGTTATGGAAAACGTGCTGGCGCAAACCAGGCCGTTTCCCTCCGGAAACTGCAATCCGGCGACGTGCGGCACATCGCCGATGAGATAACCCCAGCCCCTTCCTCCCACCCAGCCCACCTGCACTTTGGGTGTCAGCACGCGCAAAGTGAACGACTTGATCGCCCCCTGTAGTGGTGCTGTCCCAATATCTTCCCCGCCGACGAAGAACGGCTTGTTCTTCGGCCAGAGGAACTTCTGAGGCATGGTCGCATGCGAGAAGCTGATTCGACGCCCGTTCCAATAAGACGTGATTCCGTCCGCGCTAAAGCGGACTTTCGCCGTGTACGTCTTGCCCTGCTCGACTTTGATCAACTGCCGGGTGTCGGCTTTTGCGGACATAGTGGAAGAAGTGATCCGGGCAAGGTAGGCGTTCGTCCAGATGGTCGCGCCGGCGGAATTGGGCTTAACGCCCTGGAAATTGCGGCCAAGCTGGAATAGGCCATTGGGCTGCATCTCGTCGATGTTGCCGGCGATGCTGTTCCAGTCGGCGGTGAACTCAATCGCCGCTTCATAGACATATTGCTCATTTTCGCAATATTCATCGGGCAGGATAAAGCTGTGAATGGGGTACTTGTCATCAGCGCTCTGGGCGTTGGCATCTGATAGCTGAACGCGCCCGTTGTCCATGACCCAGCCGGATGGAGTATCTTTCAGTTCAAAGCGGGTAACTTCGCGCAGGGAGGCGGTCTCCGCCTGTTCGTCATCTGTTGCCGCAACCTCAGGCGAGTTTACAAAGCGGATACTGATATCCCCCCAATCCGCTGTGCCTTTGGCATGCTGCAGGCGGAACTGCGCCTGCAGCCGGTCGGCGCTTGCGGGGATCGCAAACCGCCGCACCTGCTTCATCCACGACGCGGCGGGCGGACAGATGATCGCCTCACTCCCCACGATTTTGCCACGTTCGTAAAAGGCGATGTACGCCCACGTCCCTACATGCGGTGCGGAATGAGTCACGGAAGTCCGGTATTGAAAACGAATCTCGACGAACTTCTGTCCCGCCACGTTGATGGGCGGCGAATGGAGACGGAGCATGCTGTCACCCGTCTGCTCCATGTGGGCGTAGCGCTGGCCGTCCGGGGATTGAGCCAGTTCCGCGCCCTCGTTCTTCCATGTACCAAAACCCTGACTGAAATCCAAGGCGGCTACGGATTCATCGGCCGACGCGCTGACAGGAGCCATCGAGCAGGCAAGAATCACGATTGTCAAACCGAGCAGACGATGAAACATGGTCGTTGTACTCCAAACGATGATTGCCTTGAAAGATATTTTTCGGGAATGAGCATTTTCAGGGATTCAGCGGTACCGAATAGACATCGTGGATGTTTTCGGGAACCGTGGCATCAAGGGCCTGTTCGCTGAGTGAATTAACGTGACCATCGGAAAAGGCGACATTGGTTTGGTCGCTGTGCCGTCGATGCACCACGCCATTCCAATCGACCGCCGGAAATACCGTTTGAAGGGTCGCCCACTGCATGGCGATGGTGCTGGTTCCACTGACAAACTTGCCATTGAGTGAATCCGCCATATAAACCCGATCGTTGCGCAGCGTGGCCATGCGTGGGAACCATGCCATACCGACACCGGGGGTAGTCCATTGCTCACCCAGAGAGCTATAGAGAGGGGAGGTGCGAATGCCGTACGAGGTAGCGCCCGCCGCCTGACCCGGTTGAAGCGTCATGGAACTGATGTTGTACGCTACGCTGGGAGGGGGAAGGTCGGGACAGGAAAACACATTACGCACCGGCACCTGCGAAGAAGTCACACAACGGACTCCTCCCGCACCGGTATCCGACCCCGTACGAATCATCACGTCGGGCAGATAGTTGCCCAGCATCAACAAATCGGCCCAATAACGTGCGGCGGCGGACGGCGGGCCTCCGGATACGAACGGTTGCCATCCGTCATTCGGAACGCCCCACCCCCCGTAATCATCGGAATACATCCGTATGGCGAGCATGGACTGGTGCTGGCCGCTCATACATTGCACGGACCTGGCCGCTTCCTTGGCCTTGCTCAAGCCCGGCAGCAAAATCGCCAGCAACAGCGCGATAATGGAAATCACCACCAAAAGTTCCACAAGCGTGAAACCCCGAAAGGCCCGGCGGGGGCGATTCATCGCCCCCGTCGAAACGGAATGACGAATGAATGACGAATGTCCAAATGACGAATGACGAAACAGCGGCAGGCGGGTGATTCGACATTCGACATTCGTCATTCGATATTCAGGGGTCATTCGTGGATTCGTCATGGGTCATTCCATACCGAACGTGTTTCCGCCGCTTGCGGCTT
>Ga0172380_10006485_pt1 | contig 13575 bp, 13 predicted proteins | sample Leawe162metaG_FD_119747 | JGI IMG/M metagenome (GOLD analysis project Ga0172380, IMG submission 119747) | Leachate microbial communities from a municipal landfill in Southern Ontario, Canada - Leachate well 162 metaG | ecosystem: Engineered > Solid waste > Landfill > Unclassified | place... | reverse complement strand
CTTCTCTGAAGCTGCCCGCTCATTCAAAAGATACGACCCGGCATAGACCGCATGCTTTCCACCTTGATCGACGATAAAGGCATCCGAGGTATAATGTTTCAGTTTCTCCAGTTCGGCCTGCGCAGCACTCCGTGCGCCATATTCCGCCAGCAACAGCCTGTGCATGACCGCCTTCTTGCGACCGTCCGGCTGCACGGCCGCTTCCAGTCCCGCCTTTCTGATGCGGGCAAGGTCTGCCGACATGCTATCCTCCAGCAGGTAGGGACCCGTCGTCACGGTCCAGGGGCCTTTAGCAGCCTCTTTCGGCTTTGCAACTGCCTTCTTCACGGCTTTGACTACAGGGGGCTTTGTCTTCGGGCCTTCAACAACCTTCTCGTTTCCTGTTGCCGGTTTCACAGCAGCAAGTTTTTTCTCCGCCGGGGCATGCTTCTTTTCTACTGCTTTTGCTGCCTGCTGCTTCTGGTCAACTTTCTCAGCAGGCTTGGGTAAAGGTCTTTTATCTGTCTGTTTGGCGATATCCGCCTTCTTCACCTCTGGCTTCACCTTGGGCACTTCCTTTACGACCGTGGCAGCTGGCGGAATAACAGCCTTGGCTGGTTTGGGAGGTTCTGGCTTAACTTCTGGCGGTGTCGTACCCACATTTTTAGTTGCTGGGGTAGCAGTAGCCGCTTCATTGCCCGCCTCGGCAACGCGGACCGGAATCGGCTTCTTCACTACCTGCGGGGTTGGCGCTTCGGCTGGCTGACTGGCTGGCTGCGGTCTGATCAGTCCGGTAAAGAAATAGACATAGGCGAACACGCCCACCAGCACCAACAGCACAACAATTTGGCCATTTTGGCGCCCCTTACCGTTAGCGGGCGCCTGATTCTGACTATTTTCAGTCTCATTACTAAACTTGAAATCCATGAAAAAACCTCCCTCTGCCTTATACCCGGCAAGACATCAATCTTCAGGCATTGCCGTTGTTCTATTTCGCTGCACTTGCCTCGGCTATCACCTTCTGTGACAAATGCGTCGGCAATTCTTCGTAATGGGAGAATTCCATGCTGAACAAGCCGCGGTCGCTGGTCATTGACTTGAGGTCATTGGAGTAGGCCAGCACCTCAGACATGGGCACAACGGCCCGGATGATCTGGGAATTGGCCTTGGGTTCCACACCCACCACCTTGCCGCGGCGGGAGTTGAGGTCCCCAATGACATCACCCATGTTCTCGTCAGGGACTGTAATCTTCATGTTGACGATTGGCTCAAGCAACACCGGTTTGCACATTTCCATGGCCTTTTTGAAAGCCATGGAACCAGCCACCTTGAAGGCCATTTCCGAGGAATCAACCGTATGGAAGGAGCCGTCGTACAGGGCTACCTTGAAGTCAACCACCGGATTGCCGGCCAGGAAACCTTCGGCAGAAGCTTCCTGGACACCCTTGTCCACGGCTGGAATGTATTGGCGCGGAATCACACCGCCCACAATCTTGTCTTCGAAGATATACCCTTCGCCACGCCCAGTAGGCGACATCTCGATCCAACAGTCGCCGTACTGGCCGCGCCCGCCGGACTGTTTCTTATATTTGCCCTGCACCTTGGCTGAACCGCGAATGGTTTCCAGATAGGGCACCTTGGGAGTTTTAAGCAGCACTTCCACACCGAACTTGCGTTTCATCTTCTCAACTATGACTTCGAGGTGCACCTGCCCCATACCAGAGATGATGAATTCCTTAGTCTGCGTATCGCGATGAGACTCCAGGGTCGGCTCTTCCTCGATCATGCGATGCAGGGCGTTATGGATCTTATCCTCGTCGGCCTTGGTCTTGGGCTCAATGGCATAGGAAATAACCGGTAACAACTGCTTGGCCGGCTCGTACACGATTGGTTTGGCGGGGTCGCAAAGAGTATCTCCGGTGATAGTCTCCTTGAGCTTGGCCACAGCCACAATATCGCCGGCAACGGCCTGTTTTATCGGGTGCTGTTTTTTCCCTTCCAACTCGTAGATCTGGCCAATACGCTCCTCAACACCCTTGGTGGAATTCACGATGGTGGAATCGGAATTGAGCACCCCGGAATAGACCCTGAAAATAGTGATTTTACCGGTATATGGGTCAGAAGTGGTCTTGAAGACCAGGGCCGAGAAAGGTTCGTTCTCATCGGGAGCACGTTCAATGATCTCGCCACCCTTGGGATGGGTTCCAACGGCCTTGGTCCGATCAAGTGGTGACGGCAGGTAGGCGCAGACGGCGTCAAGAAGCTGTCTGACGCCGATGTTGGCCGTGGCCGAACCGCACAGTACCGCCGTAAAGGTGTTGCGCATGGTACCGACCCTCAGGCCGTCAATGATCTCTTCCTCGGTAAGCTCACCGGTTTCCAGATATTTCTCGGTCAGCGCATCATAGGCCTCGGCCACGACCTCCACCATATGCTCGCGCAGGCGGTTGGCCTCTTCCAGGCAGTCGGCAGGCACATCGCCCTCGGTACAGACTCCGGAACCATCCTTGGGATAAAAACAGGCCCTCATCCGAATCAAGTCGATGATCCCATTAAAATTGTCTTCAGCGCCGATCGGCATTTGAATCGCAACGCCCCGGGCGCCCAGGGCCTTTTCCATATCGTCGATTGCCCGCAGAAAGCTTGCCCGTTCACGGTCCAGCTTGTTGACAAAGGCAATGCGAGGGATCTCGAACTCATTGGCCCATCTCCAGATTTCCTCGGTCTGGGCCTTGACACCGGAAATCGCCGACAGGATGATCACAGCGCAATCCAAGGTGCGCATGCAGGCTCTGGTATCAGCAATAAAGTTGCCATAACCGGGTGTATCAACTATGTGGATGGAGTGGCCATTCCATTCGCAATGATCCAACGCCGAGGTAATCGATATCTTGCGCTTGATCTCCTCCGGTTCGAAATCCATCGTGGCAGTACCGTCATCAACCCGCCCCAAGCGATCGATCATCCCTGTATCAAACAGAATCGCCTCCGCCAGCGAAGTTTTACCGGCACCGCCATGCGCAATGATACCCAAGTTGCGGATCTTGCTCGTTTCAAAGGTCCCCATGTGATCTCCTCCTTGCGTGATGTATAAGGAACAGCTCGTTATTTGTTGCGTTCGTACAATATCCTCAGTCCGTCGAGAGTCAGAAAATCATCAACTTCGTCAATAGTTCTGGATTCCGGTGCAATCAGGTTGGCCAAGCCACCTGTGGCAACAACCTTGGGACTGTCCCGGCTTTCCGTCTTGATGCGGCCGACAATTTCGTCAACCAGTCCCACATAACCATAGAAGATGCCGGCCTGCATGGAATTAACGGTGTTTTTGGCTATAACTTGGGGAGGTTTGGCGATATCGACCCGCGGCAGCTTGCTCGCCCGCTGAAAAAGCGCCTCCAGCGATATCGCCAGGCCAGGCGCAATGGCGCCCCCGCAATACTCGCCTTTTTTGTTGACGTAATCAAAGGTGGTAGCAGTACCGAAATCAACAATCACCAAGGAACAGTGATGCTTCTCATAACCGGCCACAGCATTGACAATACGGTCTGCGCCTACCTCTCTTGGATTATCGTACTGAATCGGCATGCCGGTCTTGATGCCCGGACCGACCACAAAGGGGGTATGGTGAAAAAAATCGAGGGAGATCGATTCCATCACGCTGGTGAGAGGCGGGACAACCGATGATATGATAGCAGCCCTTACTGACGTAAAGCCGAGGCCTGCCTGCGCAAACAGGCTGTGCAGCAAAACCGCGTATTCATCGGAAGTACGGGACTTGTCTGTGGAGAGCCGCCAGTTACGGACAAGGTGCGAACCGTCGTAGATTCCGAGAACTATATTGCTGTTGCCAACATCAATAACCAGAAGCATTTCAGAGTACCCTCACATCACCACTGAGAATCCGTTCAATCTTGTCATTCGCCCGGCGCACCAATAAGGCGCCATCGCCATCGATACCGAAATACTTGCCACTCACAACCTCGACGCCGCAGTCCGTGACAACCACATGACGCCCATTGGCACTGCAACGTTGCTGCCACTCCTCTCGGACTTGAGCGAAACCGTGATTGCGGAAACCAGTATAAAGTCTATCCAATTCATTCAACAAGGTTGCCGTGAATCGTACCCGGCCAACAGGTTGTCCTGTTTCAAGCAGCAATGATGTTGCCGGCTGGCGAAGATCGGACGGGAATTGTCCGGCGGTCATATTCAGGTTCACCCCGATCCCAAGTATGACGAAATTTATGGCGTCAGTTTCGGCGCTCATTTCATTAAGCAGGCCAGCCACCTTTTTGCCGCGGATAAGGACGTCGTTTGGCCATTTAATCTCGGGCTTGAGGCTGGTGGTCAGTTCTATGGCACGGGCAACGGCAACGGCCGACAGAAAGGTCAGTTGTGGGGCCTCATAGGGTTTTATTGGTGGGCGTAGGACAACGGAGCAGTAAAGATTCATACCGGGCGGAGATGTCCAAACACGTCCAAGCCGGCCTTTACCGCTGCTTTGCGCATCGGCTATGACCACGGTCCCTTCTGCGGCACCATCCTCTGCCAGCCGAAAGGAATCCGCGTTGGTAGTGGCTGTTTCAGACAAACACACAAGCCGCATGCCGATGGCCGAGGTCTTGAGTTGGGCCGCCAACTCCTCGGCGTTCAGAATGTCGGGAGACGCGACGAGCCGGTATCCGCGCGAAGGAGCGGCCTCAATCACGTAACCGGCATCACGAAGTGCGGAGATGTGTTTCCAGACTGCCGTGCGGGTTACCTTCAACGAACGGCTGATCTGCTCACCGGATACAAATCCGTCCTGTTCACGGAAGAGTCGCAGGATGGTTCCGGCTTTCTGGTGCATCAGGTACCCCATTGAAAAGTAATTTTTGGGTCTCGGACTGGAAACCAAGGAACTGCGGGGATACATACCAATTGGCGTATGTAGCGCGAGCATACCCGCGGAGATAAACCGCAGGGCTGAAAGAGTCGTTCCCTTAATCCAACAGCATGGAGATATCCATGGCTCGGGGTGAATGCGTCAGGGCGCCGACCGAGATGATATCCACACCGGTGTCGGCGATGGCACGTACGCTCTCCAGGTTAACACCGCCAGAGGCCTCCACCAAGGCACGGCCGGCGATGGTGTTTACCGCGGTGCGCATATCGGCCAGACTCATGTTGTCAAGCATAATGATCTCGGCCCCGGAGGCAAGCGCCTCGTCCAGCTGTTCCAGTGCTTCAATCTCGATTTCTATTTTGAGGGTATGGGGTATGAACGCCCTGGCGCGGCTGACCGCCTGGGCAATGCCTCCGACTGCGGCAATATGGTTTTCCTTGATGAGGATACCGTCGTACAATCCGGTGCGATGGTTGATGCCCCCCCCCATCCGCACAGCATATTTTTCCAATTCCCGCAATCCGGGAGTGGTCTTGCGGGTGTCCACGATACGGACCTTTGTACCCTGTACTGCCGCAACGTAGCATGATGTAAGGGTAGCAATTCCGGAAAGCCGCTGGAGCAGGTTGAGGGCGACCCGCTCCCCCATCAGCAGATCCGCGGCATTGCCCTGCACAGTGGCCAATATGTCACCTTTTGCCACTCTGGCCCCTTCAGGAAGACAAGCGGTAAAAACCACATCACGGTTTAATCGTCTAAAAACCCGCTCTGCGGCAAACAATCCGGCCAGCACCAGGGCTTCCTTGGCTATCAGGCGGGCCGAAGCCTCCCGCTTTTCAGGAACCACCGCCTGCGTGGTAATATCACCAGTGTGAATGTCTTCAAGTAGGGCGTGTTCGATAAGTCGATCAAGCGATAGCATGGCAGTTACCTGTTCCAAGTAAAATGTGCATCTTATACCACAGGTCAGGGGTCGTATCAACCGCAAAACCCTGAGCCATAACCCTTTGTATGCGCGGACAATAATCAATTGACGGCAGATAAGCCAGCCTGTATAGTAATGTGTTTCAAAACAACTACTAACAAGCATGGAGGAGTGAAAAAAATGCTGAGAAAACCCCCTGTGATCATCGTGGCATTTATACTGCTGTTCGCTGCAGTTGCCGCCGCGGTAGAAACCAAGGACATTCGTTTCACCTTTAAAAATGCCGATCCGGTAGTCTTCAGCCATGCGTATCATCTGAAGAAATACGACAATAATTGCAAGGTGTGCCACGATGCCATCTTTGACATGCGAAATCGCAAACACGTAACCATGGCAGAGATGGAAAAGACCAAATCGTGTGGCGCCTGCCACACCGGGGTCAAGGCATTCAGCGTATCATCGGTGAAAGACTGCACCAAATGCCACAAAGGCAAACAACGCGAAGTTACCTACCACATCAAAGGAGTCGGCGAGGCAATCTTCAATCACGCCACCCATATCGCCAAAATGAACGGCAACTGCAAGAGCTGCCATAATGGCAAGATCATCACCGGCCAGGAAAAGGCCGTGACCATGGCCGAGATGGAAAAGGGCATGACTTGCGGCGCCTGCCATAACGACAAAATGGCCTTTTCCGTAACCGCTAATTGTGACCGCTGTCATTTGGGATTCAAACCCCAGGATATCGTGTTCAAACTTAAAAACGTGACACCGGCAATTTTCAGCCATTCCTTCCATACCCAAGCCTATGCGTGCAAAGATTGCCATACAAAGACCTTCCCTTACAAATCCTTGGTTGGCAAGGCCAGCATGGATGACATGGCAAAGGGCAAGTCATGCGGCGCCTGCCACAACGGCAAAGAGGCCTTTGCTTCCTCGGGAGACTGCGACAAGTGCCATAAAGGGATAAAACCCGGCACCATCACCTTCAAGATTCCCAAGCCGGCTGGTGATGCCAGTTTTAGCCACGAGGTCCACCTGCAGACCTACAAGTGTGTTGATTGCCATACAAAGATCTTCCCCTACCGTTCCGGTCCGCTCCATGCAAGCATGGCCGACATGGAAGAGGGCAAGGCTTGCGGCGCCTGCCACAACAATGGAAAAGACGCCTTCTCGGTGGATGAATGCATAAAGTGCCACAAGATGTAGCTATGTTATGAAATGCAAAAAAGGCGTTTACCTCAAGGTAAACGCCTTTTTTTCCTCTGTCCACTGCGGACCTATTTTATTCTCTCCACTAACTTCTCCGCTGGTCGATCACATAGCGGCTCCCATTGGAATCTTTGGCCATTTTTTTCAGCTCGGCAGCAACCTCGGCCACTTTCGCATAATGCTGAATGCTGGGAGAGTCCAGCAGAACCACGGCAATGGAGATAGAGAGCAGCGGTATCTGCTCCCCCTCCCCTTTGCGGTTGATGCCATAAAAGAATCCCTGCGCCTTGGTCTCCTCGTCGAACAAATCGAGCATGATCTGATCGAAGTAGCTTATGATGGTCTGGCAAACAGCGACACTTCGTTCGTGCGGAACAATGAAGACGAAGTCGTCACCGCCGATATGCCCGGCGAAACCACCGCCAGAATCACGCACCGCATTGAACATGATGCGGGAAAGCATGCGAAGCACCTCGTCGCCATGGGAAAAGCCGTACGCATCATTGTAAGGTTTGAAATGGTTTATATCCAGATAACACACCGCCATGGGCTTGCCGATTGCCTCTTCGATGGCCCGCTGAATGGAGGTGTTGCCCGGCAGGCGCGAAAGTGGGTTATTGTCGAAAATACGCTTGATTCTAGAGAGGGACAGGGAGATTCTGCAGAATAATTCGCTGAAATTGAGCGGCAGATAGACAAAATCGTCTAAAGGACAGGCCTCCCAGATAAAGGCATCACAATCGAGTTGAGCAACCAACCCAAGGATGGGGATGGCGCTGAAAAAACTGTCGCTGCGCAAAGTGGTGATGATATCGATACATCTGTCATAGTTAGTGGAAAAATCGAAAATAAGGAGATCAGGGGGATCGGAGTAACAAGCTCCCAACACACCTTCTTTTTCGGATATGCTGGCTGCCTGATAACCCTTGCTCTGCAGACGCAACTGAAGGTGGAATCCCAGCTGGGTGTCAGTAGTTACTATGGCAATTCTAACCGGCAGAGGCATCGGAACCCTGCAGTTCCAGGCTGAAGTTCTTCACTTCAACCAGCTTATCCTCCAACTCCTCTACAATCTCGACCATGAGTTGATCATCAAGCTTAAGTGCGTTCCACGCCACTTTCTGGATCTGAGGCACAAAGTAATCGCCGCTATTGCCGAAACCGCTGGCCTTGATAATCACATCGGCAATATGCACCACGGAAGTCTTGATACGGTGATTCTCGGAGAGCGCCACATCGTGATGATAGGCAATGGGCTCGCTCAGCTTGTCGGGCAGGAACCAGCTCTTGGCAAGCCAGTTGCCGACTTCCGCGTGATCGGTATCGAGGATTTCCCGTTCGGCCTCCCATGAGTACACCTGTTTTTCACGGATGACACGGCGGATCTCCCGTTCCGCCTCACTGCATTTCAGGCTGATGATCACCTTGCCGATGTCGTGCAGCAACGCCGCAGTCGAGATTTCTTCGCATTCCGGAAGGGAGAGTTTGCGGGCAATGAGGTTGGCGGCCACACCGACCCCCAGTGAATGTTCCCACAGTCCAACACTGTTTTTTTCCATGATTTCAAATATGGACGAACTGAGCGCCAGGCTTTTGACTACGTTAACCCCTAGCAGAATCATGGCGTTGGAGATGGTGGAAACCCGGTAAAAACCGTACGATGGTGAGTTGGCCAACCTGAGTATGCGAGCGGAGAGCGCTTGGTCGGAGGAAACGATCTTTGCCATTTCCTGGACCGAGGACTTGTCGTTTTCGGACAGCGTGTTCAGCTTGTTGACGACACCAGGCAACGTGGGCAGCGTTTTGGTGTCCATAATGATTTTTTTCAGCTCATTCCGCTTTTTGTCCACCGTCATCCCCCATTGATCGCTTCAAGTATTCCACATAGATATCGTACAGCTTGGCTGTAAGGGGATCGTGGCGCACCTTTTCAAAGCGCCGGTCGAGATCTTGCAACATGTCTTCAAGAGATCGATCCCCATCTGCCCACACAGGATGCCCGCTTACATAAACAGACTGTACATCCATATGGTCAAGACGGGTAATGAGTGATTCGGTCAAAACCGTGCCCTTGCCGCATATCGGGATACCGGTAGCTGCCTCGTTGCGAAAAACATCACGGGCCAGCACCATACCTTCTTTGGTAAGTAACAGAGGGATCTTCTGCATAATTGTGTTACCCTGTCGTGCTAATAGTGTCTCCATCATCTCAAGTAGCAGGAGATATTAAAGAAATACCGTTACAAAGTCAACGTATGATTAATAAATTCTTTTCAGCTTTTCTACGGTTTATAAGCATATCACAGATTAATGACCACGCGCACCTTTCCGTAAAACAATGGCATTCGGCACAACAAACAACGGAGTGTTTAATCGCCCATTGCCTGCCTTCTGCCCTTGCCTACCAATACGACACCGGTGGCGGTGTGCAAGATAATTTTCCTGCCGAACCGGCCGCCAACATCGCTGGCAACGACTGGAATGCCGAATTCTTCAAGCAATTGATAGGCGAGCATGATGTTGCGGTCTCCGATCAAAAAGACTTCATTGCCGGTTCCCATGACATTGGCGCCACCAAACACCTTGGCCGTGAGAAAATTCAACCTGCATCCCATGCCCAGCATTTTGGCCACAAGCTTTTCCATGGCTATATTGCCGTACTTGGGTGTGGCCAGCCCCTCACCATTCCACAGGGGCAACATGAAGTGGTTTATGCCACCCATGCGGTTCACCGAATCCCAGAGGCAAACCGCCACGCATGAGCCCAGAACCGTACTGATCTGGTAATATTGCGAGGAGGCAAACAAGGTGCCTGGAAACAGAAAATGCTTTAATGGCGCTTCGATGGTTTCCACTATCGTCTATTTCTCGCTCGGATCGTCAAAGATAAAAAGATTGCCCCCATCGGCAAACACACTCTCATTTTCCATGATCGATATCGCCGGAAGCGCAATCGTGAAGTGGGTTCCCTCGCCAGGTGCGCTGTGAAGAGCAATCGTGCCCTGGAGTAAATCTGCCAGCGCCTTGACAATGCTGAGCCCCAGACCTTGCCCCGGATGTGAGCGCGTAGCCCCGGTTTCCAGTTGGACAAAACGGTCAAAGATGTGCTTTTGTTGTGCCTGATCCATTCCCGGTCCATGATCTTTAACCGTCAACTCCAGCCAGCCATCTGCATCGATCTTTGTAGAAATGCTAACTATACCGCCTTCAGGGCTATATTCCACCGCATTGGCCAACAGATTTGAAACAATTATCTGCAGCTTCTCCGCATCGGTTGCAAACAACATGCAAACCTCCTGCGACGGCTCCATTTCAATGAACACAGCTTTTCTGATTGCACCATGGCGGAATGATTCCACTGCATCGCTGACTACGGCAACCACATTGACCTTGGCAACATGGGGATCGATCTCACCCGCTTCCAGTTCCGCTGCTATGAAGATGTTTCGCAACTGAAAATCCAGGTTGATCGCCTCGGAACAGATCATTGTTGCCAACGAAGAAAGATCTCCGCCGCTTTGCGCCATCGCAACCAACTGCCCCCCCAGGCCAATTATGGCATTCAGTGGATTATTGATCTCGTTCCGGATATTAGAGAGGAAATTGCTTTTTAGCGATTCCGACAGTTCCAGCCTGCGGTTCATCTCTATCAGTTTGAGATTCACAACACTCAGGTCGGAAAAGGCCTTCCTGCTCTGGGCAAGGCGGGTGGTCAGTTCGTTCAGTAGCTCTTCATCTGTCAGAATCATTTCAACCTCTCATTCAGTGGTAGCCCAAATCGGACTCTGAAGTGCCGACCGTCGGTGCACGGTTGCCGACCGCAAAGACCTCGATGCCGGCCTTGGTTTCCAGCGGACAGACGTTCTCGCAGATACCGCAGCCATTGCAAATTTCATCCACAACATAAGGCTCCTTGACCTTGCGGTGGACCCCGTCAAGACCTATCACTTCCGTCTCGCGGGAGCGGATGGCCTTGCTCGGTATGGGGCAATGCTCCTCACAAACAATACAGTCGATCTTTTTTGCAAAGGGCAAGCAATGATTTCTGTCAAACACAGCCTTGCCGATTACCTCTCGTTGTTTGGCTTCCAGCGGCAACCGCGGGATCGCGCCGCTGGGGCAAACCTGGCCGCACAAAGTGCAATTGTACTCGCAGTATCCCAACCGCGGGATGACAACCGGTGTGTAGATACCTTCGATACCCGCCTGCCAGGCCGACGGATAAAGGGCGCTCTTCAGGCAGACCTTCATGCATTCGCCGCACCGGACGCATTTTTCCAGGAACTCACCTTCGTCCCGTACTCCAGGCGGTCGCAACATGCGGGAGGTCTTCTCAGGCGATCTAAAACGGAGTGGCGTGGCCAGCAGCAGGCCAGCCGACAGGCCTCCCAACAGCACTCGCCGCCCTGGGACCAGCGGCCCGGCGCCCTTGAAAGGGGCTGCCAAACCGAATGAAATGCGCTGGTGCGGGCAATGCCGCTGACACTTCAAACAGAGTATGCACTCCTCCTTGGGCAGAGTATCCCGCTCAAAGGAAGTCGGGCAAAGCTCGCGGCACTGGCCGCAGTCACCACAGAGCCCGCCGGGTAGGCGTTTGAAGATGGAAAAGCTCCCCAGCCATCCCAAGAGCGTGCCCAACGGGCACAGATGGCGACACCAGTTGCGCTCTTCATAACGCTCAAGGGCGATTACGCCCACCAAAATCATGACCGACAAAAGGGCCAATGGATAGGTGGTTTCGCGGAAGGGGAGCAGGTTGTCATGCAGCAGATGGTAGGCTGGGGCCAGGCTGTCGCGCCGGTCGCCGATCAGATGGTAAAGCGCCACCCACCCATCCCGGGTTGCCAGGCCAAGCAGAGGATAGAAGAAAAAGGTCAATCCCCGTAACAAGATGGCTATCGGGTTCAACAGCCCTGCAAGGTTGAGATTGAAAAACGATGCCGACAGGAGCGCCAGGAGCAACCAATATTTAAGATTACCCTGAAGCACTGGGAGTGGTGATCGCTTGAGAATCCTTGACGTCAGCAGGTCGAGGATCGTCCCGAGCGGGCAAACCCACCCACAGAAAAATCGCCCCAAGAGCATTGTTGCAGCCACCATCAATAATGCCGGCAACAACAGCCAGGTCCAGGATTTGGCCGCCAGCAGGTAACTGACCAAGACCAAGGGATCGGCCCGAAAAAAACCATTAACTGCGGCGTTGATTTCATCCTGGCCACGATACTCTGTCCGGACGAACAGAAGCAGGAAGAGCAACAGGAAGAGTAATTGGCTTATGCGGGAAGGGGTGATTTTCATTAAGCGCATAATACTATTTTTGTCAATTTATCACCAGTACGGAATGGGTAGATGGCTTTAAAATGTTCTGTCTAATAAAGCAACGTGCGCTCAGACTTGAACTCCATATTTTTACCAGTAACCGGATCAATAAATTTCAGTTTCTTGGCAATCAACTGGAGCGGGCTGTCGTAGTTGTCCACCGACTCCGGCTGCAACTCGGGATAATAGCGATCGTTCAGTATCCCGAACCCCAAACCACTCATATGTATCCGCAGCTGGTGTGTCTGGCCCGTAAGAGGAGACAACTCGAAGCGGGCCAGGTTGTCTATATACTCAACCAGCTTAATCCTTGAACAAGAATTGGGAACACCTGGAACTGTCCTCATCCTGAACCACGGTTCCCCCTTCACGATCCTATTTTCAACGAACCACTCGGATCTTTTCTGGTCATAGTCACACCTGGAGAGGGCATGATAGGTCTTTTCCGCTTTCCCGTTCCTGAAAAGCGCATGGTACAAGCCACTTGTTTTTTTGTTAACGGAAAACATGACAATCCCGGCTGTTCCGCGGTCGATCCGGTGTACAGGGGCAAGGTAGTCAACTCCGGTCCGTTGTCGCAAACGGTTCAGCAGACACTCATCTACATAAACTCCGCCAGGGGTTACAGGGAGAAAATGCGGCTTGCATGCAACCAGGATGTCGCCGTTCTGAAAGAGAATCTCTTCCTGGAAAGGGATAAGCCGTTCCTTTTCAACTTCCCGGAAATAAAATATCCCTTTAAAAGGAACGTACTTGCTGTCGAAAGTAATTGAATTGCCATCCCAGTCCAGTATCTTGCCCAGGGCAATGCGCTGCGCCCATTCTCCCCTGCTGATGTAGGGGAACCTTCTTTCCAGAAAGTCCAGGATGGTTGGAAATGGTTTTTCGGCTTTTGGCAGGGTCACCTTGGATGGGTATTTTGAAATCCCCATTTATGATTTCCCCGAAATCGGATTATTCTTCATGGCTTATCTGACTCGACTGTGCCGCCAGCCCCAATGGCAATACCGGCTGAAAGCATCAGCACTGCCAACACAAAGATTATGCTACGTCGCATATGTGCCCCCTTGGCTGATGACAACGGTTGTATCAACTTGAACTCAAAGCTTTAGGATTTTGACCCGCCCAAGGTTCATCTCGCCCAGGCCGCGCTTGTAGGCAGCCACGGTGACGGGAATATCGGCCGGCTTCAATCCGAATAATGTGGTGGCAAAGGCATCGGCCGCAACAATATCGGTAGAGGCGATTACCTTGT
>Ga0172380_10006484_pt1 | contig 13576 bp, 14 predicted proteins | sample Leawe162metaG_FD_119747 | JGI IMG/M metagenome (GOLD analysis project Ga0172380, IMG submission 119747) | Leachate microbial communities from a municipal landfill in Southern Ontario, Canada - Leachate well 162 metaG | ecosystem: Engineered > Solid waste > Landfill > Unclassified | place... | reverse complement strand
GTTTTTTGGTATAAAGCGCTTCATCAATCCGAGGCGACCAGAGTGGTGCCGATCGTCGGCGCGCTTACCCCTATTTTTTCCTTTTTGCTTTCCTATATTTTCTTGGGCGAATCTTTGGGTGAGCGGGAATTGCTTGCTTTTGTCGTTTTGATACAGGGCGGAGTCTTGATATCGATAAAGCATACGAGAATTTACATAGCCGAGGAGGCTATAGAAAGGTTTAGGAATATTTTTGGAAATTTGCTAGGAGGCGTCCACGCCCAATATCGTCCGACAAGGCGCTTGGTTTTCAACTCAATAATTTCCGCGTTCTTTTTCGCTTCTTATTACGTTTTGATAAAATATGTTTACATGACCCAGCCTTTTGTCGGCGGATTCGTCTGGTCGCGCTTGGGAAGTTTTATCGGAGTCATCTTGATTTTCATGGTGCCGACTTGGCGCAAGCAGATAAAAGAGCACAGAGGGGAAACGGCCGGAACGAAAAATATGGCTTTTTTCTTGTCAGTCAGAATATTGGCCGCGCTTGCTTTTATAATGCTTAATTGGGCGATTTCATTTGAAGCAAGCAACGTGGCTTTGATAAATTCTCTCCAAGGAGCCCAGTATTTATTTTTGATACTTTTAGTTTTGTTTTTATCGTCCAGGTTTCCACGCATTATGCAAGAGGAGTTGGGAGGAGGTGTTTTGGTACAAAAGGTTATCGGAGCGACTTTGGTAACGACTGGTTTGTATATGTTGATTTTGTAGCACATAGCATGAATTAAAATAAAAAAGAGACCCTTTTTTTCGGGTCTCTGGGTGAAAATTGTGGGGTGGCGCCCTCGTCCGGATTTGAACCGGAGAACAAGAAAACCTTGAAACATTGTTTTCCTTGGCTAATGCCTCCGCCTTCGAGGGCGCATAACTAGTTAAAAAAAGAGCAAAAAATTGGGTGGAGCAGGAGGCGGGATTTGAACCCACGGCTTCCAACATGTAAGGATGGCACTCTGCCAACTGAGTTACTCCTGCTCGCAGGTGATAAACAAGGAACAAGTGGTGAACGGATAAGGATTCGAACCTTAGTTTCTGACCCAAGAGATCAGAAGCCCTGCCTGCTAGACGATCCGCTCACATACGTGAAATAAAGTGTAAAAATGGTCGGGTGGACCGGGATGTCAACCCCGGCGCACAGCAACTGCACTGCGCTTCCGGTTTTTTGGAACCACCCGTTTGAAATGATTTAAAACCAATTTAATCCAAAAAAATAAAGTTGTCAAGGAATTTAATCAAATTTTTAAAAAATATTAATAAGTAAAACACTATGTCCAGTCTAATCTTAATCTTTCTTTCATCAATCCTGTTTTTCGCTTTAGCCAGAATCCGCCTGAATTTGGCTGTCGCGCTGATGATTTTCGCCCTGCCGTCTTATTTGATCCGCTTCAAGATTTTCGGCATCCCTTTGACCTTTTTGGAAGTGATGATTTTTATCTCTTTCGGCGTTTGGCTTTGGCGAGATTATAAAAGGATTATCGATAACGTAAAAAAGAGGCTGCAATACAGGAAAAAGCAAGAAAGGATCGGCAAGCTTATCCGCTATCCATTCGACAGCGAGATAACCATGCTTTTGGTCGTTTCATTCATCTCGATAATCACGGCCTGTTTCACGGATGCCGCATTAGGCGTTTGGAAGGCTTATTTTTTCGAGCCGATTTTGTTTTATATTTTAATTTTAAACGTGTTTAAGGGAATGGACAAAAAGGAAACGGATTGTTATCTTATTTCCCCTTTGGTCTTTTCCGCTTTCGCGGTTTCTGTTTTTGCCATATATCAAAAGTTTACAGGTGCTTTTATCTTGAATGATTTTTGGGCGGCGGAAGCGAGCAGGAGGGTTACCGGTTTTTTTGAATATCCGAATGCCGTCGGCCTTTATCTCGGGCCGCTTATTTTGGTTATGGCCGGCTGGGTAGCCGCCAGAGCCAAGGGATTGGAATTTAAAAAGAATGATATTTTTAAGAAAGATTTCCTGAAAATCTATTTTGTAACATTGGTTATAATTTTATCTTATATTTCAATTTATTTCGCTAAATCCGAAGGAGCGTTATTGGCCGTAACTTTTGTTTTGTTTCTTTTTGTCTTGTTTCTCGGCAAGAAAATCAGATATGCGGCAATCGTGTTGGCGGCTTTCGTCGGTTTTCTGGTTTTCACCGTTCCGGTATCAAGGGATAAGGTGATAGAAAAATTGACCCTTAGCGATTTGTCGGGTGAAATCAGGAAACAGCAATGGCGCGAGACTTGGCAGCTTCTGACGGATTCAAGGGCGAATTTTATTTTAGGAACCGGTTTGTCCGGATACCAAAAAAACGTTTCGAAATTCCATCAAGAAGGAATATTTTTCAACTTTGACAATGATCCGGATTTCAACAGAAAAATCGTGATTTTTGACGATAAATACAGGGGCGAGCATTGGCAGCCGGTTGAAACATATATGTATCCGCATAATATCTTTTTGAATTTTTGGGTGGAGCTCGGTTTTTTCGGAATGATTTTATTCGCTTATCTGATTGGAAAATTTTTCCATGTCGCGTATAAGCTGTATAAAAAAGGAAGCGAAAAATATTTGATTTTGGGAATTTCCGGCGCGGTTCTCGTTATGGTAATCCACGGCCTTGTCGATGTTCCTTATTTAAAGAACGATTTAGCTATTATTTTTTGGCTGCTTTTTGCCATGATCGGCCTGATTAAAACACGAAGGCTGCTGCTTGGAGCAAAATAAAATTTTTAACATTTTATGAAAATAGTTTTACAAAAATTCATAGCAGACAGCGGATATTGTTCCCGGCGGAAAGCCGAGGACTTGATTAGGAATGGCGAGGTAAGGGTTAACGGAAAGGTGGCGGCGCTGGGCGGCAGAGTTGATGACGGCGATGAAGTTTTGGTTGAGGGCAAAATAATCAAAACAGAATCGGAAAAATATTATATAGTTTTGAACAAGCCCGTCGGATATACTTGCACCAATAGAAAATTCAAGGATGAAAAGAATGTTTTTGATTTAGTCGATGTTAAAGAAAGGCTGCACGTAGTAGGAAGACTTGATAAAAACAGCCGAGGTCTGGTATTATTGACTAACGACGGTGATTTGACTCAAAAATTAACTCATCCCAGTTTTGAGCATGAGAAGGAATATATAGTCAAAATTAAAAATCAAAAATTAAAAATCAAAGATATTTTAGAAAATTTAAATTCCGGGGTGGATATCGGTGAGAGGGATGGCGTTATTCTGGCTAAAGATGTAAAATATTTAGGTCATGAAAAATTCATGATAGTATTGACCGAAGGAAAAAAAAGACAGATAAGAAGAATGTTTGAGGCTGTCGGATGCGAAGTGCTCGATTTGGTTAGAGTAAGAATCGGTGGAATCAAATTGGGAAATTTGAAAGAGGGAGAATGGAAACATGTAAAACCCCATAATTTTAAGACTTTATAAATTTTTAAAATAATTAAAATCTATGTTGTTGATTTATATTATCATTTTCAGCTTGCTTGGCGGAACGATTTCCGTATTAATCGCTTCAGTGTTCCTTTTATTTAAAAGCGAGCTTAGGAAAAAATTGGTGCCGAATCTGGTTTCATTTGCCACCGGGACGCTATTAACTGCCGCGATGCTCGGCTTGATTCCCGAAGCATTGGAAGAGTTAACGGTTAAAGAAACACTGGGAACGGTATTGATCGGCGTGTTCTTATTTTTTGTTTTGGAAAAAATCGTTATCTGGCGCCATTGCCATAAGGAGGGATGCGAGGTGCATGATTCTTCCGGGGCGATGATTTTGATTGGCGATACGATCCATAATTTTGCAGACGGCGTCGTGATAGCGGCCAGTTTTTTGATTTCGATTCCGGTGGGAATCGTGGTAAGCTTGTCTATCATGGCTCATGAAATTCCGCAGGAGCTCGGTGATTTTGCCATCCTCCTCCATAGCGGCTATTCAAGAAAGAAAGCCCTTTTGTATAATATTTTATCAGGACTTGGCTCAACAGTTGGCGCAGTAATCGCATATTTTGCTTTAGAAAGGGTGCATGAAGCACTTCCGTATGTGCTGGCGATAGCCGCCTCAAGTTTCATTTACGTTTCATTAGTCGATCTTTCGCCCGGGCTTCACAATAATTCAGGCTTATCGCAAAGTATAAAGCAAGTGATATTAATAGCCGCCGGCGCCGCAACGATTATGTTCTTATTCCAGTTCAGGCATTAGAATGAAAAAAGTTTACTATAACAAATTAATCAGGAATAAGATTCCGGAGAAAATGGATAAAGTCGGCCATGCCTATGAGATAAAGAAGCTGAAAAATAAAGAGTTTGAAAAAGAATTGCTTAAAAAAGCCGAAGAAGAGGCAAGCGCTCTTTCCGGTTGCAGGACTAAAAAGGAAATAATTTCAGAGCTGGCAGACGTCATTGATGTAATCGATGAAATTAGAAAATTGAAAAATATTTCAGATAATGATATAAGGAAAGAGCGGTTAAAAAATGCCGCAAGGAAAGGCGGGTTTGATAAGAAAATATTTTTATTCTGGAGCGAAGATGCGGGATATAAGACCAACGAAATAAAAAGGAAATGATTAAAATTAAATATATACGGAGAGATGACTCGAGTGGTTGAAGGTGGTGCTCTCGAAAAGCACTGTGCGTGAAAGCGCACCCAGGGTTCGAATCCCTGTCTCTCCGCAATAAAAAATAACAGCGAAGCTTTATTTTTTTTGTACGAGGCAGGGTGAGAACCCTGTCTGAGCAAGGTGCAATAAGGAAAAACTAGAAAAAAGATTGAATATACTTCAAAATAAAAAACAGGAACAATGATGGCGTGGGGCTTCTCGCCCCTTCGAATCCCTGTCTCTCCGCATGAAGAAGAAAGGGTGATAACCCTTTTTTCTTCATGCGGAGAAGTAATGTGAAGAGAATCATTTTGAGCAACGCCTAAATCTAGATGACTTTGAAATTAGATTAAAATATTTATAAAAAAATAATATAGATTTATGACGGCGTGGGGCCTGTCTGCCGGTAGGCAGGCTTCCGCCTCTTCGAACCTGCCTGCCGGCAGGCAGGCCTGCCTGCCGCAGGCAGGTCCCTGTCTCTCCGCAATAAAATTCCCTTGTTAAAGTTAAAAAAACGATGTATCCTGATAATATAATTTTAATCTGCTAAAAGTATGAAATTTTCAAAATATTTTTTAAAAACAAATAAGAATGTATCCGATGAAGATAAAAGCGTATCGGCCAAACTTTTTAAACAGGGCGGTTTTATACGAGAGTCGGTAGCCGGCCGATTTTATTTTTTGCCCATCGGGCAGAAGGTCCAGCAAAAAATAATCAAGGTTATCAAAGAAGAAATGGATTTGGCCGGTGGCCAGGAAATGGTTACGCCGATTTTGCATCCGCTAGAGCTATGGAAGGAAACAAACAGAACCGATACAGCCGGTTTCGAGCTTATGAAAGTCAAAGATAGACGCGGCGCGGAATTTGCGCTTGGCGGAACTGCGGAAGAGATGTTTGTTGATTTGGTCCGCCAATACAAATTAAGCTACAGAGATTTGCCATTTCATCTTTATCAATTTTCTCCAAAATTCCGCGATGAATTGCGCGCGAGAGGCGGACTGCTCCGGGTGCGAGAATTTATCATGAAAGACGGTTATTCTTTTCACAGAGACGAGGAAGATTTCAAGATTGAATATGAAAAGATGAAAAAAGTTTATACCAGAATATTTGATAAGTTGGGATTAAAAACATCAATTGTTGAATCGGACAACGGTTACATCGGCGGCGAATATTGCCATGAGTTCATTGCCGAATCGGAAATAGGAGAGAGCAAATATTTTGTCGCTGAAGACGGTGATTATGCGGCTCATGAGGATGTCGCCGTATTCCAAAAGGAGATAAAAAACAAAAATGATCAGCAAAAACCTCTTGCCGAAGTTGAAGCAGAAAGAGGAAATACGATGGAAGATGGAGTTGATTTTCATAAATTGCCGCTTTGGCAGCAGATAAAAGATGTCTTATTCGTCGATGATAAAAATAGATTTATTTTGGCAATTATCAGGGGCGATTTGGATGTAAACGAAACAAAATTACTGCATCTGATAAAGGCGGTCGGCTTGAGGCATGCTACAGATGAGGAAATCCGCGAACAAATTAAATCCGAGCCGGGGTTTATTTCACCCGTCGGGATAAAAGATAAGCTTGATAAACAAACTCAGCTTATCATTGTCGCGGATGATTCTCTGCGAACAATTTCAAACGCCTATGGCGGAAACAATAAAAAGAATAGAGATTTGCTGAATGTAAACATCGATAGAGATTATCAAGCGGATATCGAGGGTGATATCGCATTGGCAAAGGCAGGCTATAGCGCTAAAAACGGCGCGGGAAAATTAATTGAAAAAAAAGGAATCGAAGTCGGTAATATTTTTCAACTCGGCTATCACTACTCAAACAAAATGAAGGGCGCGGCTTATATTGACGTCGACGGAAAAGAAAAGCCTTTTTATATGGGATGTTACGGCATAGGTGTCGGGCGAACAATGGCGGCAATCGTTGAAAAACATCATGACGACAAAGGAATTATTTGGCCGGAATTGATTTCGCCGTTCAATATCCATTTAATCGCTTTAGACGGGGTTAGCGCCGAAGCGGACAAATTATATGATGAAATGGCAACGAAGGGCATAGAAGTCCTATATGACGATCGCGATAAAACCGCCGGAGAGAAATTTGCCGATGCAGATTTGATCGGTATTCCTTTGCGCGTTGTTATCAGCAAGAAAACCGTACAACAAAAAAGCGTAGAGTTGAAAAATCGCAAAGAGCAAAAAACCGATTTAGCCACATTGGAAGATTTTGTAAATAAACTTTAAAATTATAGTCCATCTCGAAAAACTGCCGTAGTTTTTCCGAGATTAACCGATTTTTTATTAAAAAGATGCTATTTTTAGCATCTTTTTTGCATATAGAATATATATGATATGCATATTGGCGGTTAGAAAAAAAATATATTTGGGGAGTTGTGAAATTAAAATGAATTATAATTTCTACTTTTGTAGATTCATTTTGTCATATACGCTGTATTTAGTTTAAATCCAGTATAAGATTTCTACTTTTGTAGATTGATGCGAAAGCAAGACGGATTTTTTGTGGCTTACATAAAAGCTTCAATGAATAACAATTCTGTGATAAAATGAATTTATATGAATTCCAATTCCATAGTAGTAACTAATCTTACAAAAAAGTTTTCTTTTTCTGCAAAAAGTTCTTCTTCGAGCTGGCTTAAAAATCTGTTTTCTCCTGAAACCAAGGAGATAATTGCAGTTAATGATATTTCTTTTTCAGTCAAGCGTGGAGAACGCGTAGCCTTTATCGGTCCGAATGGAGCGGGAAAATCAACCACAATCAAAATGTTAACCGGCATTCTTTTTCCGACTTCGGGCAAGGTGGATATCCTCGGTTTTGATCCGACAAAAGACAGAAAAAAGCTCGCCTATCAAATCGGTACGGTTTTCGGCCAGCGATCTCAGCTTCTTCCTAATCTTCCGCTGACTGATTCGCTTGAATTTTTCGGGGTTATGTATGATTTGCCTGAAAAAGAAATCAAGAAAAGAATTGCGGAGCTTGTAGAGCTTTTTGACCTCGGCACTTTTATTGCACAGCCGGTCCGCAAACTTTCGCTTGGCCAGCGTATGCGGGCCGAAGTAGCCGTCTCTTTTATTCATAAACCAAAAATCATACTTCTTGACGAGCCGACAATCGGGCTTGATGTGGTGGCTAAAAAAGCGCTTCGCGATTTGTTGCTTAAAATCAACAAAGAAGAAAAAACAACGATATTTTTAACGTCTCACGATGTCGGCGATATCGAATCACTTTGCGACAGGACGATAGTCATTAATCGTGGAGCGGTTATAAGGGATTTGCCAACGCATGATTTGGCAAAAACATTCGTTTATGAGAAATATATTGATCTCGTCGCGCAAAACAGTTTTAGCGTTTTTCCGGATCTGCCGGAGGGGTTAAGATATTCTATAAAAGATAAAAATAAAATCACCGTCGTCGTTGATGTTAATAAAATTAGCGTTCAGGAATCTTTGAAAAAATTGCTTGATTTGTTCGAAGTCGAAGACGTTGACGTTTATAATGTCGGCCTTGAAACAGTTATAAGGCATATTTATGAAAGAGATTAGATTGGCGATAAAAATAGTAAAAACTCTCATTAAAGATCGTATGCAATATCCTGACAGACTTTTTGTGGATACGACAGGTGTTATAGCGCGATGCGGGGTGCTTTTGATTTTGTATGGGTATGTTTATAAGCTTAATAATGGCACGATAGGCGGCACAACCTTTCTTTTTGCCGCGTGGAGCATCTTTTTTTATTTTTCATTTTCCGTGTTAAGGTTGCGCGATATTTCAAGAGAAATAATGAAAGATGTCCAAACTGGAAATGTTGAGGTTTTATTCGGCAAACCGATATCCTATCTTTCATATAGAATGTGGTGGCAATTTGGTTCCAGCCTTTATTCTTTTGTTATTATAACCATACTGGCAGTAATCGCTTTAATTTTTATTATCGGTCTTCCGCCGACAATGACAGTCGGTATTTTCATTCCAACACTGATTCTAACTTTTATTTGCGGAACAGTCCTTTCTTTGTTTTTGTATGCAATCGTCGGTCTTTTGGCTTTTTGGATAGAAGACATAAACCCGGTGTTTTGGATTGTCGATAAAGCGGTCATGATTCTCGGGGGTTCATATCTTCCGGTTGCTTTGTTTCCGACGTCTATGTATAAAATCGCTCTCTATAGCCCTTTTGGCGCTGCTAAATTTATAACACACACTGTATATGATACCTGGCAGACGAATTGGTATCAGCTTATCGGTCTCCAATTATTTTGGATTATTTTGCTTGGCATGATTATTTATTTCATGTTTGCGCAGGCGAAGCAAAAAGTTTCTGTAAACGGAGGATAGTTTTATTATGAAAGAATTAAATTTTGCGTTATACGCGATCAAAAAGAATATCCAAAGCAGTGCCGAACTTCGCACAAGTTTTTTGATGAATATTATCGGGATGAGCATCAATAATGTCGCCTTTATTATTTTATGGGTGTTTTTTGTGAAATCAGTCGGTATTATCGGCGGCTGGACCGCCGCGGATATAATCGGTTTGCAAGGTTTTGTTGCCACATGTTACGGCATCGTATTTTCAGCGGGAGCCGGCATCAGAAAACTTGCCGACTATACTGCGTCAGGAGCCTTTGATCGTTTTATGCTTTCGCCAAAAAATCTTCTTGTCAGGATTGCCACATCATCTTTCGGCGTTTCTGCGCTTGGCGATTTATTTTTCGGTATCGTGTGTTTGGGGATTTACGCCTTTATCGTCCATGCGGCTATTTATCAAATTTTGTTGATAATTCTGCTTGTGTTTACTTCGGTCATCGTGTTTTTATCGGCAGCGATAGTCATTTATTCTACAAGTTTTCTTCTTACGGATGCCAGTTCGGCGGCCGGCGGCTTGTTCGAATTATTTTTAACGCCCTCGCTTTTCCACGGAGGGGCTTTTCAAGGAATAATGAGATTTATTTTTACATTCGCTTTGCCATCTCTTTTAATCGGCGCTTTGCCGGTTGAAATAGTAAGGGATGTTTCGTTAGACAAACTTCTATTAGTTATTGTTTTGGCAATATTTTGGTTTGTTTTCTCAATAAATATATTTAATCGGGCCATCAAAAAATATGAAAGTACTAATTTTATGACGTTTGGCAGTTAGCGCATAATCGAAAATTAATTTTTTAAAAATAATTTTATGAACAAAGAAGAACTCATAGATTCCATTGCGTCTCAGTCGAGATTAACAAAAGCGGAAAGTAAAAAAGCGCTAGATTCGTTTATCTCGGCTACCTGCATCACCTTGAAGCTTGGCAGAACGGTTGATATCTTTGGTTGGGGAAAGCTTGAGGTGCGTCATTTTAAAAAACGGACATGGAAAAACAAAAAAGGAAAGACCGTTACCGTCCCCGCGCGCAACCATGTCCATTTTACCGAGGACGAAAATCTTGATCAAATGATAAATTTTTAAAATCCGGCGAACCTTGAAGTTTGCCGGCAGTCCGTAGGCTTATCTGGCAGTGGGAAATATTTTGAATAAAAATTTTGATCCAAAAATTCCGTGCCACCGCGTGATTCGGTCGGATGGAAAATTGGGCGGATATAATCGCGGGGCTGAGGTGAAAAAGGAACTTCTCGATAGAGAAGTGAAACAGTTAACCACCAATTAGCTAATAATCTTGATTGACTTTCAATTTTTTATTTACAGGTCAATATGGAGGGATTAAAAAGAAAGGAAACAAGGACGAAGCAGAGGCGCATTGACTTATTCACCAAAATGATATATAATTAGGATAGTTAATTCACCAAAAGAAATATATGTTAATTACGAGGAAAATTCAAAAAAAAGCAGAAAAAGCCTTGTTTAAAGGAAAAATAGTTATAATTTATGGACCGCGCCAAGTGGGCAAGACAACTTTAGTTAAGCAGATTAAGGAAAAGTATTCCGATGGCTCCGCTTATTTTAATTGTGATGAACCGGATATTCGAGAAGCACTGACTAATAAGACCTCAACGGAGTTGCGTGAATTTTTGAACTTAGACAGAAAAAAAATGATTGTATTGGATGAGGCTCAGCGCGTGAAGAATATTGGAATAACTCTGAAATTGATTGTGGACAATTTTCCGGAAATTCAAGTTATTGCCACCGGGTCCTCGTCCTTTGATTTGGCGAATGAAATTTCCGAACCGCTTACCGGAAGAAAGAATGAATTTTTTCTATATCCATTTTCTTTGGAGGAATTGGGGCAAATTTATTCCGAGATTGAGGTAGATCGTCTTTTGGAAAACAGGATGATTTTTGGGATGTATCCGGAAATAATTCTTAAAAAAGATGATTTAGAAAAAAGCTTGAAAAGTTTAGTTCAAAGTTATCTATATAAGGACGTGTTGCAATATCAGAATATAAAAAACCCGGAAATTTTGGGAAAATTATTGCAGGCCTTGGCGTTGCAAGTTGGAAACGAAGTTTCATATAATGAGTTGGCGGGCACGGTTGGGGTGGATAAAAACACAATAGCAAGCTATATTCAAATCTTGGAAAAAGCCTTCATTATTTTCCGTTTGAATCCGTATAGCCGGAATTTGCGCAGTGAAATAAAAAAATTGCGCAAAATTTATTTTTACGATAATGGAGTTCGCAATGCATTGATTAACAACCTCAATCCTTTGAATTTGAGGCAAGACCAGGGCGCTTTATGGGAGAATTTCATATTAAGCGAAAGAGTTAAATACAATAATAATAATGCGCTAGATAAAAATTTGTATTTTTGGCGGACAAAACAAAAGCAAGAAATTGATTTTTTGGAAGAAAGCAACGGCGCACTTTCCGCTTTTGAGCTTAAATGGCAAAAGGATAAGTTTAACATCCCAAAAGCTTTTTCGGACGCGTATCCGGGAGTCAAAGTGGATTTGGTAAATAGAAAAAATTATAGGAAGTTTGTAATGTAGTTGTTGATGGTGTATTCTTGGGTATTTTTTTGGCGGAAGTGATTGTGAAAATATAGCAAAGAAGGAAAAGAAAGAAGAGGATGATGAGGAGATCAAGAAGAAGCATTGGGTGAAGTAGATACAAAATAAAAAGCCAGGAGAATCAAAATCTTCCAAATGAAAAAGCCCGGGATTGTGATGAGTCCGCGGGCTTTTTAAAAAATAAAGGGAAAGAAAATTTGTTGATCTTCTTGCCTGAACTACGAACCTTAACGATTTCCTTATGTATTATTTAGTTTACAGAATAATCTATACAAATCCATGCAAAGGGCGCTCCCTTTCATATCATAAAATTTAGCCTGACTTCGGCAGTAATAACATGCTCCTGGTTGTCCATGAACGTTGACACACGGTTCTCCCTTAGATTCAATTTTTTTGAAGTAGGGACACTCCAGACAGACTTCCACAGGAACTTTTTGTGAGGCTGCATAAACTTGCCTCTCTTCATAAGGAGTATCCCCCCAACCGTGTTTTTCTTCGAACTTTTCTGTTGAAGAAAGACAATCGCGAACATCCTCTTTGGTGATTTCAATCTTTTTTCTCTCCTTCTTCTTTTCCATAGCGATCTTCCTTTGAATTGAATTTTAAAGAACTTATCATAGTTCATTTCCTTGCCCTCTCTTATTATGACTAAGTAATGTAGCGCATTTTTCGGAGAAAGTCAATAATATGGTCAAATTTGCCAATTTAATTAATTGCCAAATGATATATAATCGATAGTTATCCTTTATTTGCTTGACATTTTTGGGTATTCAAATATAATATAAATATCGACCAAATGGTCGACAAAATTCCGATATGTATGAAAAAGAACTAGAAAAACTGAATTTCGAACCAAAAGAGGCTTCTGTTTATGTGGCCATGTTAGAGTTGGGAGAAACTAGCATAGAAAGAATTGCCAGAAAAGCAAAGGTTAGTAGGACTTCCGTTTATCACATTATTGATTCCCTAAAAGACAAAGGTTATGTTGAAATGACTAAAAAAAGCAAAAAAACTTTTTATTATGCCCAAAACCCCAATAGAATAGGGGAAATGTTGGATGAAAAGAAAGTTATTTTAAACAGAATAATCCCTGGATTACTTTCAATAACCAATACAATAGAAAAAAAACCGCAAATCAGATATTTTGAAGGAACGGAAGGCATAAGAGAAATATATAAAGACACTCTCAAATATCACAATCAAGAAACGCTGGTCTGGACAACGGAAGATGTACTCAAATATTTTGATGCTGATTGGCTTTGGGACTATTATGTCGTGAAAAGGGTTGAAAACAAGATTTGGCAAAGGACTATTGCTCCTGACATAGCTTACGCAAAAGAATTGGGAGAAAAAGATCAAAAACATTTACGACAGATGAAATTCATTTCTAGTCAAGATTTTCCTATGTATGTCGATATAACTTTGTATGGAGGAAGATTTGTTGGGATAATGTCATTTAAAGACGGGATAGGTTTGATCATTGAAAGTGAAGGCGTTTACAAATCTCTTAAAAGCGTCTTTGAGATAAATTGGATAGTAGCAAAGTAATCCTTTATGACGAAAAAATACCACAAAATTGGAGGAAAGGTTGGGAAGCCGGCGTATCGGACGCCGTCGACTTTTCGTGGGCGGGTTCTTGAGGTTGTGCGGAAAATTCGCAAGGGGAAAGTTTTGACATACAAGCAAGTGGCGGAACATGCCGGCAGTCCGCAAGCTTATCGGGCGGTGGGGAATATTTTAAATAAGAATTTCGATCCAAAAATCCCGTGCCACCGCGTGATCCGGTCGGATGGAAAATTGGGCGGTTATAATCGGGGAGCGGAGATGAAGAAGATGGTTTTAGAGAGTGAGAAAGGTAAATAAAAAAAAGCCAAAACCGTAATGGCTTTGGCTTGTGATTAAAAAACTATATATTCATAGTTGTCTAGTAAATATAGCCGTAATCATAGCGTTTCTTTTTAATAATTTTTTTCCGTATTTTTTC
>Ga0172380_10006483_pt1 | contig 13578 bp, 11 predicted proteins | sample Leawe162metaG_FD_119747 | JGI IMG/M metagenome (GOLD analysis project Ga0172380, IMG submission 119747) | Leachate microbial communities from a municipal landfill in Southern Ontario, Canada - Leachate well 162 metaG | ecosystem: Engineered > Solid waste > Landfill > Unclassified | place... | reverse complement strand
CTGGCCCTGGGCCGTCAGGTACCAACCGCATGAGATCGGATCGCCATTCGGGGTCAGGCCTGGGGTGTACTTCACCCTGTCAGGAACGAGTCCGCCTCCGTTGTAGTTCGTGACCTTGCGCAGATTGTCGATGAACTTCTGTCGGGTCGGGCACTGACCGGCTTCCTTCAGGCCGCGGATGAAGAGGTCAGCACCCAGATAGCCGATCGGCGCATAGGTGTTGTACGGGTTCAAGCCTGCTGCCTTCATGCCATTGGCGTAAGTGCGTACCGCCGGGTTGTTCACACCAACGGGAACGGTTCCTGCGCCCTGACCGATAGCACCGTCGAGCGTATTGCCCGTTGTCTTGAGCTGTGCCGGGTCGGACAGACCCGTGATGGTCATGCCCTTGAGCTTAACGCCCTGCTGGGCGAGTGCCTGCGCCAGCGAGATGCCGCCCTCGACGAAGCCGACGTAGATCACGCCGTCAGAGTTCGAGTTCTTGACGCGCAGGGCTGCCGATGTCGCGTCGTGTGCTCCCTGCGGATCATCAGCGATGCGCAGCGACTCCGTGATTCCGGCGACCAGTTTGATGGCCGCCGAGGTGCTGTTGCCCGAGGCCGTGGCACCTGCCGAGGAGTGATTGATGTTGGCAATCCTGGTCACGCCGAGTTTCTGCAGCTTCTGGATGATGCCGAGGGCGCCGATGCCCGGTGGCAGGGTCGGCCCAGTGACGCCGAAGGCGTTGCGATCCTGTCCGAAGGCCTGGGCATTGAATCCGGTGACCGGGACTCCCTGATCCTTCAGGGTCGGATATCCGGACACCGTGCTGGTAGCCGTGGATACCCCGAAGGAGTCGTTACCGATTGCCTGCTGGACAACTGAGACCTGGCTGGAGGGGTTGGTCTGATCGTCATAGCCCTTGAAGATGATCTTGCGCCCGAAGACGCCGCCCTTGGCGTTCTCCTGCGCAATGCGCAGACGGGCTGCCTCCTCGGCTCCCACGAAGGTGTTCGCGCCCGGGCCCGTGCGTGACGAGATGTAGCCGTAATTGATCGAGGTCGGCGTGACACCCGGCGTTGACGGGCAGGACGCATTGCTGATCTTGGTCGGCTTCGGTACCGGCGTGGGAGCAGCCGAGGCTCCGGTTGCCGCAACCGACATGACGAGTGCTGCGCTCAGTCCGCCAATCACTGCGGCTGACCGACGAGTATTCCTTCTTGGTTCCGACATACGACTCCCCCTTGGGTGAGCGGCCACGCACCATGCGCGGTCGGTGGGCTTTCGCTTCATGTGATGTGCAGCACGCTGAAGTGCTGCGAACCTAGGAGCCGGTTTCGAGCCATGACCGACCCGTATCGAAATAGTTACCATTCCGTTATCAATCAGGGATTCTTTGTCCTGACATAACGGATATGCCTTGTGCGTGCACTGCCGCCTGGCACTTGTCCAAGTCCTGAAAACAACAGTGGCGGGTGTCCTCGGACACCCGCCACCTTGTTGCTGACAACTGCTAGCCGAGCACAACCTTGCCGGTTGCGGTGTCGACGTAGCTCGCACCACAGGTCGCCTTGGGATCAGCGATCAACTGCGTGCCCTGAGCCACCATGTACCAGGTGCACCGCGCCGGGTCACCGTTCGGTGTCATGCCCGGCTTGAAGCTGATCTTCTCGGGAACAAGCCCACGACCGTTGTAGTTCGTCACCTGTCGAAGCCTGTCGATGAACAATGCTCGCGTCGGGCATTGACCGGCTTCCTTCAGACCTCGAATGAACAGATCCGCGCCAAGGTAGCCCTGCGGAGCTGCAGCGCTGTACGGATTGATTCCCGCTGCCTTCATGCCATTGCTGTAGGTACGGACCGCAGCGTTGTTCACGCCAACGGGCACTGTTCCGTAGTTCGTGCCAAGCGCGCCATCGAGTGCAGTACCAGTGGTTCTGAGCACTGCTGGGTCTGAAAGACCGACGATGCTCATGCCCTTGAGCTTCACGCCCTGCTGAGCGAGTGCCTGCGCAATGGACACACCGCCCTCGATGAAGCCGACGATAATCGCGCCATCCGAGTTGGAGTTCTTGATGCGCAGTGCTGTGGATGTTGCATCGTGTGTTCCTTGTGGCTCGTCAGCGATTCGGAGGCTCTCGGCGAGTCCCGGGACCAGCTTGAGCAGCCCAGAAGTGGTGTTGCCCGAAGCAGTGGCACCTGCTGATGAATGGTTGATATTGGCTATCCGTGTCACGCCCATCGCCTTCATCTTCTGTAGGCCCAGGAGCGAACCGATACCAGGAGGCGGTGGGGCGCCCGTGGAGCCAAAGGCATTGCGATCAGTGCCGAATGCCTGGTTGTTGAAGCCAGTGATCGGGATCCCCGCCTCCTTCAGTGTCGGATACATCGACACCGTGCTGGTCTGGCCCGTCAGGCCGAAGATGTGGTCGGACTGAATGGCCTGCTGGGCTGCCGAGACCTGGGCAGTTGGGCTGGACTGATCGTCGTAGACCTTGAAGGTGATCTTGCGACCGTTGACACCGCCCTTGGCGTTCTCCTGGTCAATGCGCAACTGGGCCCCTTGCGAGGAGCCGATGTAGTTCGGTGCTGCAGCACCTGTCTTTGGCCCGATCCAGCCGAAGGACACCGTCGTGGGAGTGACTCCCTCTGCAGGAGCGCACGATGCATTGCTCACCTTCGTGGGCTTCGGCGTCGGCTTTGGTGCGGCCAATGCGCCCGTGGCAGCAACGGACACCACCATCGCTGCGCTCAGGCCACTGATGGCAATGGCCGAACGCCGACTTCTCTTCCATGACTCCGACATATAGCTCCCTCAAGGGTCAGCAGCCACGCACGATGCGCAGTCGGGGCTTTCAACCTCCTGTGACGTACGGCACAGCGAAGTGGGGTCAAGGTAGGAGTCCCATCAATCACTGAATAGAGCGGAATCGAAATAGTTACCGTTCCGTCACTTCTGCTGAATCCTTTGTCCGGAAATATCGGTTATGCGTTGCATACCAATGTCTTTTCCCTGGACAACCAGTCGCATAGATCGTGGGAAGCAGTCGGTCACGAACGAGTGCCACTCGACGCCACTCGGAGACAAGCGAGCACGCACCACACGTGGCCAGTCCTTGCGTGAACGCATAGCCTTCACTTGTGCTGACCTCACTGGGATATCTCCTTGCCTCGCGGGACTGGTATCCAGACATCAGTCTCGACGGCCGCACTACGGGTGCCGTTCGCTTCATTGACCTCGACGCACCGGTCCCCGATGCCATGGAGCCGATCCAATCGAGAGTCGCCCTGTGCATCGGTGTCACCTCGAATCCCAGTGACGCGCGGGTGTACGACGCCGCCCAGCAACTGGACCTCAGCATCACATCAGCACCGGTCACGGACCATGCCTTCAAGCAGGTGCCCGATGTCTCCGCAGCAATCGAACTCATCGCTGATCGCATCAGCATGCGGCCACGATCAGCGATGATGCTCGGCACAACCCTTCGACAGACCACGCAGTTGCAGGTCTCTGAAGGGATCGCTGCCGAGGCTGCTGCCTACTCGACCCTGCTCGCAGGACCCGAATTCGCAGCCTGGCTCCTCGAGCGCGGCGCACGACGACCTTCACCCGCCAGCGAGGCTGACCGGGTGGGCGTCTCGATAGACAACAGCATTCTCGAAATTCGCATGACCCGAAGACTGCGCCTGAACGCGATCGACGGCCCAATGCGCGCTGCACTGGTGGAAGCCTTCGACCTTGCGATCGCCGATCCGAGCCTTGACGTCCGCCTGACCGGGGAAGGCCCCTGCTTCAGCAATGGCGGTGACCTGCGCGAATTCGGGACGGCACTGGAACCTGCAACAGCGTGGGCTGTGCGCATGACGCAACACCCGGGGGCGCGTCTGGCGCAGATCGCTGACCGCGTGCATGTCATCATGCATGGCCCCTGTGTGGGAGCCGGCGTGGAGATGCCTGCATTTGCGCACCACATCACCGCAGATCCAGCGACCACGTTTCGACTTCCTGAGCTCGAGATGGGGTTGATTCCCGGCGCCGGGGGATGCGTGAGCATTCCGCGTCGCATCGGGCGCTGGCGCACCCTGTGGCTGCTGCTCAGCGGTCATGCGGCCAGCGCCTCAGAAGCACTCGACATGGGCTTGATCGATGACATCTCGCCAGTTCATTAGTGCCGAGGAATGGGCGAGCAATCTCCTCGAAACCCTAGATGAGACCACGCCCGTCATCCCTTCATCGGTGCGGAGCGCTCCTGTCGCCGACTGGGCCCGCAGTGGTGCAGTCATGATCACCGGAACTCAGGAACAACCTTTGCTGCCAACGGGTTTTGCCGCAACTGCGGCTCGCGGTGCACTCCTCGCCTTTGACGCCCTGGTCGGTGACACGGGCACCAATGGCGAAGAGCTCCTGGGGGAGCGAGCAGCGGTAACCCAGTGGACTGCGCATGCGCCGTGGTCACTGGGCAGTCACTGCCAAGCTGTGAGGACCAAGGACGGTTGGTTTGCCCTCTCACTTGCCCGCGAGAGTGACCTCGGCCTCCTCGCTGCGCTCACCTCAGACCCAAAGGCCGAGGGGTGGCGGGATGTTCACCGATGGGCGCGCGCCTGCTCGACGCAAGAAGCTGTTGATCGATGCCGACTGCTCGGCCTGCCAGCTGGAGCGATCGGATCGGTACCGCGACGCGAATTGTTCCGCGTGCAATCTGACGGTGCCCGCGCAATGCGAGCACTTGGCGGCATGCGCGTCGTCGACCTATCGAGTCTTTGGGCCGGGCCGCTGTGCGCGCATCTCCTTGGTTTGGCAGGCGCACAGATCATTCGAGCGGAAAGCAGTCAACGACCCGACGGTGGTCGGAGGGGGATACCGGGATTCGATGACCTGCTGCACGCCGGCCACCTGTCGATCGCCTTCGACCCCGACGATCTCGAATTCCTGCACCGACTCGTGCAGTCCGCCGATGTCGTCATCACCGCTGCCAGACCGCGAGGACTTGAATCCCTGGGTCTTGATCCGCAGAGGTTTCTCGAAAGCAAGCAGCACGGAGTCTGGGTGCAGCTCAGTGCCTACGGATCAACGGGGCCGGAAGCGAACTGGGTCGGCTTCGGCGACGACGTTGCCATGAGTGCGGGTCTCGTGCGCTGGGTCGATGGCGTGCCCATCCCGGTCGCGGATGCCCTGGCCGATCCGATCACCGGCACGCACGCAGCTGTCGCCGCCGCGGCTCTGGCCATGCGGGGAGGCGCTCACCTCGTCGAGATGTCACTGGCCGACATTGCGGCAGCCACGATCTTGCCCCAACCCGCTGTCGACCCCTACCGGACCGACGAAGGCTGGTTTCTCGAGACCGAATTCGGCATCACCCCGGTCGCACGACCGAGGGCACGCGCGGCCACTGGAACCGCACGCGCCCTCGGTGCTGACACGGCTGAGGTGCGAGCTCGGCTCGCTGGATGACTACTTCTTGGCAGGACGGTATGACGTGGCGAGCATAAGCAGCGCAGCGCCGACCCCCAGTACTACGGCCACGACGGCCCAGCGCACTCCGAACCAGCCAAGGCTGATCGCATTGTCGACAGACCATTGGCCCGGACCCGCAGAGGCAAGTGCCGTTGCCGTAATGGCCACGAACAGCACGTATTCCCAGCCACCCTTGAACACGAAGTAGCCCTTGCCCCGATGGTCGGTGAACATCGCCACCACCATGAGCCCGATCACGCCAGCAGCCGCGAGAGGGGTGAGCAAACCGATGGTGATGCCGATGCCGACGGCAATCTCAGTTCCAGCGGCAACTCGAGCATGCACCCAGCCTGGCTTGAGCCCAAGTGACTCGAACCAGCCTGCCGTGCCCTCAAGCCCGCCTGCGCCGAAGATCTTGTTGTAGCCGTGCAGGATCAGCATGGGACCGATGGCCAAACGGATCAGCAGCATCGCGAGATCAAGAGCATTTGAGTGGAAGTACGTGCTGATCATGGTCATTCCTCCGGAATTCGTACACGATGTTCATGGTCTGTTTTGTCATAGTCCTGACGGAGCGACGCCTACGCGGTTATGGTGCCCGAGTATCCCACCAAATGCCACGGAGCGGGCCGAAGTGGGGCTAACTTCGGACGAGGACTTTGCATGAATCTTGAAGGCATCAGCGCCTGCATCACCGGAGCAGGCTCAGGCCTGGGACTGGCAACGGCCCAACTCCTTGCGCAGCACGGCGCCAGCGTGGTGCTCATCGATCTGGCTTCCTCCAATGGAGAGGAAGCGGCGAAGGCGATTGGTTCCAAGGCCGTCTTCGTGGCTGCCGATGTGCGCAATGAAGCCGAGGTCAGCCTGGCTCTCGATGCGGCACAGGAGATGGGACCCCTGCGCGTGGCCGTGAACTGCGCAGGCATCGCAACGCCCAACCGGGTGATGCGCAAGGGCGAGCCCACGGATCTAGCCGATTTTGAGCGAGTCGTCTCAATCAACCTCATCGGCACCTTCAATGTCGTCCGTCTTGCCGCTGCTCGCATGGCAAAGACCGAACCGCAGGGGGAGGAACGCGGAGTGATCGTCAATACTGCGTCTGTTGCCGCCTTCGATGGACAGATCGGGCAGGTCGCCTACGCAGCCTCCAAGGCTGGAGTGGCCGGCATGACCCTGCCATTGGCAAGAGACCTCGCGCAGTTCCTCATCCGCGTTGTCACCATCGCCCCCGGAACCTTCGAGACCCCAATGCTGGCTGGTCTCCCAGAAGAGGCCCGCAAGTCGCTTGGTGACCAGGTCCCCCACCCCAGTCGCCTGGGCAAGCCGTCCGAATACGCTGCCCTCGTCCAGCACATTGTCGAGAATCCCATGCTCAATGGCGAAACCATCAGGCTCGATGGCTCCATTCGCATGGCCCCCCGCTAACGACCCCCGGAGAGTCACTTGTCACTTCCCACCCGCACACTCGGTACGGGCTCCTCAGCCCTGACTGTCTCTGCCCAAGGCCTCGGCGGCATGGGCATGAGCATGGTCTACGGAACTCGTGACGACGTGGAGTCAACAGCCACTCTGCACCGTGCCCTGGACCTCGGCGTGACCTTCTGGGACACGGCCGATGTCTACGGTCCTCACCACAATGAGGAGCTGATCGGCAAGGTGCTGCAAACGCGTCGCGATGAGGTGACGATCGCAACCAAGTTCGCGAACCACCTGGTCGACGGAAAGATGACGATCACCGGCGATCCGCAGTACGTGCGGCAGGCATGCGATGCGAGCCTGAAGCGGCTCGGGATCGACACGATTGACCTGTACTACCAGCACCGGGTCGACAGGAACGTGCCGATCGAGGAGACCTGGGGCGCGATGTCCGAACTCGTACAGGCTGGCAAGGTACGCTTCCTCGGGATCAGCGAGGCAGCACCTGAGACCATGCGACGGGCACATGCGGTGCATCCCATGACCGCAGGTCAGTACGAATGGTCGCTCTTCACGCGCGATATCGAGGAGGACGGGGTTCTCGCAACCGCTCGCGAGTTGGGCATCGGCATGGTTCCGTACTCACCCTTGGGACGCGGACTGCTGACCGGCACCATCCAAAGCCAGGACGAGCTGGTTGAGAACGACTGGCGTCGCACCAACCCTCGTTTCCAGGACGAGGAGATGAAGGCCAATCTGAGCTTGGTGGCGCAACTTGGCGAATTGGCAGCAGCACGCGGCATCACGCCTGCGCAGTTCGCCCTTGCCTGGGTGCAGTCTCAGGGCAGTGACGTCGTGCCGATTCCTGGAACGAAGCGACGCACCTATCTTGAGGACAATGTCGCTGCAGCAACCATCCAACTGACTGCAGAGGAGCTCTCCGCAGTCAACGCGATTGCTCCGTATGGCGCTGCCGCCGGTGGCCGCTACGCAGCATCCGCCATCAACACACTCAGCCGTTAACGCTAGGAGCAGCCATGACCGCACCATTGACCGTTCGCAAGCCCGCCGGTGCGCCCAAGGGCGGTGTCATCGTCATCCAGGAGGCTTTCGGCATCACCGACCACATCGTCGACGTGTGCGAGAGGCTTGCCGATGCCGGCTACCTTGCCGTCGCACCCGCGATGTTCCATCGCGCAGGCAGTCCGATCGTCGCCTATGACGATATTCCTGCAGCCATTGAAGTCATGAGCGCGTTGACACCTGCGGAAATGGCGTCGGATGTCGATGACGCACTGAACTACCTCCTATCCGAGGGCCTCACCATGCAGCAATGCGGCATCACTGGCTTCTGCATGGGTGGCACGGTGACGTATCACACGGCCGTTCGCTTGCCACTCGGTGCAGCAGTGACGTTCTACGGCGGAGGAGTCGCTGCAGGACGCATGGGCTATGAGTCATTCATCGATGAGGTGGGCAAGCTCCAAACGCCATGGCTCGGACTCTTCGGCGACCTCGATCGCGGCATCCCCTTCGCCGATCTCGAGCTGCTCCGCACCGCAGGTGAGAAGGTCGTCACCGAGATCGAGATCGTGCGCTACCCCGAAGCAGATCACGGCTTCCATTGCCCCGACCGCCCTGCGGTCTTTCATCAGGCATCGTCTGATGACGCCTGGAAGCGCGCTGTCGCCTGGTTCGACTCACACCTGGTCTAGCTGGCGACAGCGAACCAGGCATCAGTGCGAACCATCTGATCGCCGTACATACGGCCGTCGATCTGTTGGCTGAAGATGGCTCCGCGATTCACCAGATGCACGATGTGCGCGAGGGTCTCGCCCATCGCCGCGCGCCTGAGCATCCCCTGAGTGTTCTCCCAACCGTGTGACCAGCTCAGTTGCGAGGAGATCTCGAAAGTGGTCGAACCCGGCTTCTCGTTGATCGCCTCGAGCACCTCGGTGAGGCGGGATTCATGATGCTCGTTCATCTGCTCGATGCGGGCATCGATTCCTGAGAACCGATACTCGTGAGCCGGAAGCACTTCCATATCACTCATCCCTCGCATGGAGTTGAGAGTGGCCAGATACGTGCCCAGCGGATCACCCTCCTCACCCGGATGCACCGAGATGTGTGGTGAGATGCGCGGCAGCAGGTGATCGCCGCTCAACAGGAGATGGCGTTCGTCATCGATGAAGCACAGATGCCCCGGAGAGTGTCCTGGAGTCCAGAGCGCTCGGATGGAGGGTGCGCCGGGCAACGGGCGCTCCCCATCCTCGATCAGCCGATCGGCTTCCGGAATCTTGGCGAACTCGACGAACTGCCCGGCATCGATGATCAGTGAAGGCATGTCCGTGGCCTCGACACCGGCACGAATGAGCCAGCTCTCGCCACGCAGTTGCATCTTCGCCGGATCGACCTCTTGGCCGACCTCCTCGGCATCCAGCCGATGCATCGCAACCCAGGCCCCGGATGCATCGCGGATGCGTCCGGCCAGCCCAAGGTGATCGGCATGGTTGTGCGTGACAAGCACGCCCTCGACATCAGTGATGTCGAAACCGATGCTCGTCAGTCCAGAGGTCAGATTCTCCCAAGCCTCATCAACCGGCCACCCGGCATCGACCAGCACAACGCCATTGGGCACCTCAATGACATACACATTGACGTAGCGCAGCGGATTGTTCGGGAAGATGACCGGAATCGACCACAGGCCCGGACGAACGAGCTCGACCGGTGGCAGTTCGCGGCGCAGCCACGCTTCCTTCTGCAGATGACCGGTAACGGTGATCTGAGCACGAGCAGTGGTGGTCACAGTGAGATACCGAGCACCTTTGAGTCGAGGTATTCGAGGATGCCTTCGCGCGCACCCTCGCGACCCAGGCCGCTCTCCTTGATTCCGCCGAACGGCACTGCAGCCGAGGTTGGGTTGATGTCGTTGACTCCGATCATGCCGAACTGCAGTGCCTCCGCTGTCTTGAAGGCACGGCTCAGATTCGGCGTGTAGACATAGGCGGCAAGGCCATAGGCCGTGTCGTTCGCCATGGCGATGATGTCGTCGTCGTCGTCGAACTCGATGACAGGAACCATCGGTCCGAAAGTCTCCTCGCGGTAGATCAGCATGTCCTCGGACACATTGGTCAGCACTGTCGGCGCCCAGAACAGACCCTTGTCAAGACCGTCGTCAGTGAGTCTCTTGCCTCCCGTTGCCACCGTCGCCCCCTTGGCAACGGCATCCTCAACCTGGCGCTGCATCTTGTCGAGCGCGTGCTGGTCGATCAGCGGGCCGACAGTCACCTTGTCGTCCAGGCCGTGGCCGGCTGGCATGGCTGCCATGCGCTCAACGAGCACCTTGGTGAACTCCGCAGCAATGGCCTTGTGCACGAACAGACGATTCTGTGAGATGCACGCCTGGCCGGTGTTGAGGGATTTCAGCGCTGCTGCGCCCTTGGCTGCATTCACCGGATCTGCATCGGCGAAGACGATGAACGGAGCGTGGCCACCGAGTTCCATTGAAACGCGCTTCATGGTGGCTGCAGCCTTGGAGGCGATGAGCTTGCCCACTTCGGTTGACCCGGTGAAGCTGATCTTGCGCACAGTGGGGTTGGTGAGAATCTCTTCGCCAACATTGACCGGATCACTCGTGGTGACCAGATTGACCACACCAGCGGGCACTCCAGCCTCTTCCAGGATCTTGATGGTCGCGATGGCGCAGAGCGGGGTCTGCTCTGCCGGCTTCACCACGATGGTGCAGCCCGCGGCCAGAGCCGGACCGATCTTGCGCGTCAGCATCGATATCGGGTAGTTCCATGGAGTGATCGCGGCAGCGACACCAACCGGCTGCTGCAGCACTACGAAGCGGTGATCGGCGCGCGAAGAGGGGATCGTCGAGCCGTATACGCGCTTGGCCTCTTCGGCGAACCACGACAGGAAGTCCGCAGCGTAGTTGACCTCGGTACGCGCCATGCGGATCGGCTTGCCCTGCTCCTTGGTCATCAAGGTCGCAAGCTCATCGCGCTTGGCAAGCATCAACTGGTTCGCCTTGCTGAGGATGGCGGCGCGCTCATAGGCAGTTTTCGCGGCCCAGGCAGGGAAGGCGTCCTTGGCCGCCGTGATGGCACGTGCCATGTCCTCGCGCGTGCCATCGGCAGCCTCACCGAGCACCTCACCGGTTGCCGGATCGGTTGATTCGAAGAATTTCCCTGATGAACTCGCGGTCCACTCGCCACCAATGAAAAGCATCGTGTCGTACTCCCTCGCGGTATGGTCACCTCAGCAGGATGAATGTCTATCTTATTGTGTTATTAGTCCTCCTACGGGCACTTGCCCTCATTTACTCACCACAGGGTCAATAAGGCGTATCATTCGCCTAATATTCAGGCTGAGACAAGAACGGAAGTGCACGGATGACGTCACCGATGCCGCCATTGAGCACCGATCCTGTCCATGTGCCCAAGACCGCCGAAGTGGTCGCCCAGGCCATCCGCAACCAGATCGTGCGCGGAGATATCGCTGAAGGTGCTGCCCTGCCGAGCGAGGCCGAGTTGATGGTGCACTTCGGTGTCTCGCGACCGTCGCTGCGCGAGGCCTTTCGCATTCTTGAGTCAGAGAAGCTCATCACGGTGCGACGTGGTTCACGCGGTGGGGCCCGAGCCACCCGACCCGACGTCTCGGTGGCCGCGCGCTACCTCGGCCTGCTGATGCAGTTCGACGGAGTGCTGCTGAGTGACGTCTTCGAGGCGCGCGCGATGATCGAGCCTTTGGCCTTGCGCCTGCTTGCCCGCCGAGAGAATCGGCAGGAGGCCGCGGCGCAGTTGCTGTCCATCATGGATGAACTTGTTCCAGGCGTCGACACCAAGCAGCGTGTTGAGATCTGGAGCCGGTTCTATTCGCACATGTTCGAGGTGTGCGGCAACAAGACGCTTGAACTGCTCTATGGCACCCTCACTGAAGTGGTGCGCAGTGAATTATCCGACTCGATGTTCCAAGAAGACGACTCGACGGTGAATCCGAACTGGAAGAAGACGATCATCAAGGCGATGACTTTCGTAGCCGAAGGCAAGGGCGACGAGGCTGCCAACTACTGGATGAAGCAGATGCTGCTCATCGAGGCGCGCGTGCAGGAGGCCCATCAGCGCCGCACGCTTATCGACGCAACGGTGGCCTTCGCCTGAGCGAGGACCACCGTCACATCACGACTCAGCAGTTACTCAACAGCGACGTAGGGGTCTGCCACCCGAGGATCGCGGGGCATCACCTTCGGAGCTGAACGCCAATCAGGAGTGCCGTCCTCGGGAAGACCGGCTGGGTAGCCGTCGTGAATCTCGGCCCAGTGCGAGTGGTTCAACTGGTGCAGGGTGAAGCAGGCCTGAAGCGAGTTGTAGAAGCCCATGTTGTCGACGGTCTGGTTGACCGACTCCTTGATCAACAAGGCAGCCATCGTTGGCAGCAATGCGATGCGGCGGGCGTAGTCAAGGGTGCGATCCTCCAACTCCTCGCGAGGGAAGATCTTGCTGACCATGCCGAGGTCGAACGCCTCCTGCGCGTCAACCGAGTCGCCCGTGAGCAGCAGTTCCTTGGCGCGGCGAGGCCCGAACTCCCACGGGTGTCCGAAGTACTCGACACCGCACATGCCCAGGCGGGCTCCGACGACATCTGCGAATTTCGCATCATCGGCGGCGACGATGAGGTCGCAGGCCCATACGAGCATGAGTCCGGCGGCAAATGTGGTGCCCTGGACCTGTGCGATCGTGATCTTGCGAAGATCGCGCCACCGGCGAGTGTTGTTGAAGAAGTAGTGCCACTCCTGGAGCATCCGATTCTCGGCACCGACACGGGTACCCCCGTTGATGAGGGTTGTTGGATGCTGGTTCGGTCCTGGCGTGCGCTCCTCGAGTGCCTCGGCCGATCCGAGGTCATGACCTGATGAGAACAGCGGTCCGACACCGCCGAGGATGACCACGCGAACCTGATCGTCCTTCTCCGCAGCCATGAACGCGTCATCGAGTTCGACGAGCAGCCCGCGATTCTGAGCATTACGCGTCTTCAGGCGGTTGAGCATGATCCGCGCGATCTTGCCGTCATCGAAGGTCTCATACGTGATGTACTTGTAGTCAGCCACAACCGCTCCAGTTCATAGTCCTTGGGTTACAACAATCGTTAGTGAATTTAGAGCAGGTCAGCGCGATCCGCGAAGCGAATGAGCAAATCGGCCAATTCCCGCGGCGCTGAGAGCATCGGCGAGTGATCACACGCCAACTCGATGTAGTCGGCACTGTCGAGGCTAGCCGCGGCCTGGCGCATCGGCTCAGGAGCCGTCAGGTGGTCGTCGGTGCATCCGACCACCAGAGTAGGCAGATCGGGCCAATCCCAAACAGGCGAAGGCTCACCAAAGACCTCCCAGTACTGGCGGCGCAGTTGCGCGGCAGCCCAATGAGCAACCTCCGGAGTACAGGTGTTGAACATGAGTTCGATCGCAGTCGACTCGGGCACCTCAGTGCTGCCATCCTCGTGGCGCTGGATCGGGGCGGCACGGTAGGCGTCAGTGTAGATCTCTGGATTTCGCTCTCGTTGCTCAGCAGCGCTGACATCGAACTCGGGAAACAGTGCCGCGACCATCACCAGGCCACAGACCTTGGGGTGCGAGGCCACGAACGGTGCGAGCAGGCCAGCAAGCGAATGCCCGACCACGATGACATCACCCTTGATCTCATTGAGCGCCTCGAAGGCGATCGCAG
>Ga0172380_10006482_pt1 | contig 13578 bp, 13 predicted proteins | sample Leawe162metaG_FD_119747 | JGI IMG/M metagenome (GOLD analysis project Ga0172380, IMG submission 119747) | Leachate microbial communities from a municipal landfill in Southern Ontario, Canada - Leachate well 162 metaG | ecosystem: Engineered > Solid waste > Landfill > Unclassified | place... | reverse complement strand
CTACGCCTCGCGAGTCATGCTGCACACGATGACGAGCATGCTGGAGAACTGGAAGGCGCTGAACCTCTGGGATCTGGTTCGCCAGCTCAAGGCGTCCTAGTCGAGCACAGGCAGGGACGAGCAGACAGCGAGCACCCTTGTGACTGCGAACGGTTGTTCTTGCCTTGAGGCCCTGACATGATCTGTGCGACCCGCAGCAGAGCAGGAGGCCCGCCCATGTCAACTGATGATCCGTATCGCAACCCGCTGTCCCGCAAGCGCCCACTTGGCGGTACCACCGGCGTGGCGATCGCATCGATCGTCCCCTTGGTCGCATTGGCGCTGTTCTTGATCTTCGGGTTCATGGGCGGCTGGGCGTGGAGCTGGGTGTTCTTCCTTCTCATTCCGATCGTTGCCATTGCGGTCTACGGCCTGGGCGGACGAAACGGCTCTCAGACGTAGCCGAATACTCATTCTCGCTCTCGGCAAGAGCATCGAACGCGACGCTGGTGCCGCGATTGCGGATGCCCGAGCTGAGCGCCTGGACTGCGCCTGGCCGACGAGCCCCTGACTAGAATTCGCGCAATCATCGACCCAGGAGCATGCAATGAAGTTGCGTTGTACCGCGGCTGCGATTGCCGTCGTCGCCGCCATGCCGCTGATGTTGGCGACGGCACCAGGAGCATCGGCCGCAGCCGACCATCCGCCCTGCACGATCAAGGGGACGTCGGGCAACGACACTCTGCGTGGCACACCTGGCGACGACGTGATCTGCGGACTCGGCGGTGACGATGTCATCTCCGGCCTGGACGGCGATGATCTGCTCATCGGAGGGCCAGGCGACGACAGGCTCGTCGGAGGCCAGGCGACGATGTGCTCGTCGGAGGTGCAGGCGACGATCACCTCATAGGCGGCGCCGGCGATGACCTTCTCGTCGGCCAGTCTGGTGACGACGACTACGACGGCGGCAGCGGCAAGAACAAGCAGCTTGAGACGATGGCGAGCGTTCCTGATTACGTGGTGCGCACGATCATCGCCACCACGGGCGATGGACCGGTGAAGTTCACGCTCGACTCGTCCTCGGAATGCGCGAAGCAGATCGCCGATCCGCCGAACCTGAACACATCCTCGCCGAGCGAGCTCTTCGCCGTCCAGGCCGAGCCCTGGTGCATCTGGGGCACGAGCGTGAGGTACCGCCTCTTTCAGCAGGTCGGCAACCGTGTGTGGCGAGGCACGATGAGTGTGCAGGTGCGGTTGAACCCGGACTACACCCTTCTGACCTTGAACGCAGCATGCGGCGACGGCTTCAAGTGTGGATTGTATGGCGCCGATCAATACGTACCCAAGATCACGCTGGCTCACTCAAGGCCCTGACGCCCAGTTGGCCCCGCGATGGTCTGCCAAGCAGGGTCAAGCGTGCATGATGGATCGATGCGCAACAAGCGAGTGGCCATGGCTAGCGTGCTCGCGGCGCTCATGGTCCTGTGTCCGGCGGCCCTGTCCAGCTCAATCGCAGCGCCCAACCGTGATCTGCAGCAGGTCCGGGCCCAGGTGCGTGACCTGCAGATGGATGCAGCCGCGGCGGCGGAGCGGGCAGGTGACGCGCAGCACCGGCTCTCCGGCATCTCAGCCAAGCTGCGTTCGATTCAGCGCCGGGCCGATCGGGAGCTCGCTGAGTACCAGGTGGCGGCCAGGACGGTCGAGCAGCTGGCGCGCAGTGCGTACATCAACGGCGGGATGGACCCCACGATCGAGATCTTGATGGCCGACGACCCGAGCAGCTTCCTCAATCAGGCGGCCGTCGTGGCCCAGCTCGAGCAGCGACAGATCACGCAGATGCGTCGCGCGAAGACCACCGGCCTGCGCGTGGCGCAGACACAGGCCGAGATCGCCGACCAGGAGACGGCGGCCAAGGCAGTGCGCGACGAGTTGGCTGCGGCGAAAGCAGAGTCCCAGGCGCGCCTCGACGACGCCCAGGCCGTGCTAGCGAGCCTGGAGGAGGCCGAGCGTCAGCGGCTGGAGCAGCTGGCCCAGCAGAAGCGGGCACAGGATCTCGCCGCTGCCCGCGCGCTTCAGGAAGCCCAGGCTGCTCGTGATGCGCAGAACACCAATGACTCACCTCCGTCAACGGGAGAGCCTGGGAATGAAGGAGAGTTCGCTGGAGGCAGCCGCGGGGAGATTGCGGTGAAGTACGCGCTCTCCCAGGTCGGGGATCGCTACTCCTACAGCGCCGATCCACCGAGCTCCTGGGATTGCTCGAAGCTGACGGCGGCAGCATGGGGAAAGGCCGGAGTCGGACTTACCCCGCTGAGCTACACCCAGTGGGATGAGACCCGACGCGTGCCCGTGAGCGACATCCGGCCCGGCGACCTCGTCTTCTACTTCGGCTCAGGTGCCCACCATGTGGCGATATACATCGGCGGCGGCAAGATGGTCAGTGCCTCCAATCCCTCTGACGGCGTGGAGATCACCGATTTCCTCGGACCTTGGTACGGCGAGCGCTTCAGCGGCGTCGGACGGGTGATGTAGCAGGCCCAGCGTGGGAGATGGCTGCCCTGGCGAGCTTCCGGATCCCGCTACCGGCCCAGGAGGTCGGATAAGCGCAGGTCCACCGGGCATTCCAACTGCTCGTAGGTGCACGTGCGCGGGTCACGATCGGGTCGCCATCTCCGGAACTGGGCTGTGTGCCGGAATCGGCTGCCCTGCATATGCTCGTACGCCACCTCGACGACGATCTGCGGACGCAGAGGCACGAACGACAGGTCCTTGCCTTGACTCCAGCGGCTCCGCGTGCCCGGCACTCGGTCTGGGTTCGCCACCGCCCAATCGTCCCATCCGCTCCACGGGTGGTCGCCGGTTCCGGACTCCAGTGGACGCAGCTCGGCTATCAATTCGGCACGACGAGCTGCGGTGAACGACGCCGCGACGCCGACGTGCTGGAGGCGGTTGTTGCTGTCATACAGGCCCAGCAGCAGCGAGCCCAGAAGTGGCCTGTCGGCGGTCGACGTCTTGTGCAAGCGGTACCCAGCCACGACGCAGTCAGCTGTTCGCTCATGCTTGATCTTGATCATGGTGCGCTTGTCGGGCTGATAGGTGCCGTCCAAGGGCTTGGCGACTACGCCGTCCAGTCCGGCTCCCTCCAGACGGGTGAACCAATCGCGGGCAGTGTCCAGGTCCGCCGTGGCAGGGGTCAGGAAGATCGATCCCCCACCTCCGTCTCCTCCGAGTGCCTCCTCCAACTTCTTGCGCCGCTCGATGAACGGCGCCGCCATGAGATCATCGGCGCCCGTCGCGAGCATGTCGAAGGCGACGAAGGCCGCGGGCGTCTCCTCTGCGAGAAGCGCGACACGGCTGGCGGCGGGGTGGATCCGCTGTTGAAGCGCCTCGAAGTCCAGCCGCTCATCAGTCGCGACAATGATCTCGCCGTCCAGGACGCATCGATCGGGAAGCCGCTCCTTGAGCGCATCGACCAGCTCCGGGAAGTACCGAGTCAGCGGCTTCTCCGTACGGCTGCCCAGGATCACCTCATCCCCGTCGCGGAAGACGATCGTCCGGAAGCCGTCCCATTTGGGCTCGGTATGACCGAGGTCCGGAATCTGCGCCGCTGACTTGGCCAGCATCGGCTTCACCGGTGGCATCACAGGAAGATCCATAGGAGACATCCTCGCGCTCAGGCGGCTTGCAGCGGCGCGCTGTCAGGCATTCTCGTCCGGATCCTTGCGCTTGCGGCTCGGTTGGACCCGGGGCGGCTCGCCCGGCATCTTGGGATAGTCGGGCGGGAACGGCAATTCACCCAAGCCGTCGTCACAGTCCCGCTGCCACCACTGCAGCAAGGTGTCGATGCGCCCGGGAGTCTGGTCGAAGTCCGCCCACACATCACCGACAGTCCGCAGCCGCTCAGGGATCGTGAGCACCGTGTGCTGCATGGGATCGGTGGTCGGCAGCTCCTCCCAAGTCACCGGACAGGAGACGGACGCAGTCGGCAATGGCCGCGGGCTGTATGCGCCAGCCATCGTCCGGTCGCGGTTGGCCTGGTTGAAGTCGGCGAAGATCTTGGCGCCGCGCTCCTCCTTCCACCAGTTCGTCGTCACCTGATCGGGCATGCGGCGCTCAAGCTCACGCGCAGCGGCAATGACGGCGTGCCGAACGTCGAGGAACTCGTGAGCCGGCTCAATGGGCGCGAAGACGTGCAGGCCTCTGTTGCCGGAGGTCTTTACGTAGGCCTCCAGATTCGCCTCCTCCAGAACCGTGCGCAGCTCAAGGGCCGCGAGGACTGCCTCGGCGAATCCGGTTCCGGGCTGCGGGTCAAGGTCGATGCGCAGCTGGTCAGGATTGTCGGTGTTGGCACTGCGCGAGGGCCAGGGGTGGAACACCACGGTGTTCATCTGGACTGCCCACACGACAGCAGCGGCAGAGTCGAGAACGATCTGTGGGTGCGATCGTGCACTGGGGTAGCGAACCGTCTGGGACTTCACAAAGGATGGCGCACCCTTGGGAGGGTTCTTGGAGAAGAACCACTTGCCATCAACGGAGTCGGCGAAGCGTTGAAGCGAGACCGGCCGATCGCCGTTTGCAGCAAGGAAGGCATCCGCCACCTCGATGACGTAATGGACCAAGTCCAGCTTGGTGATGCCGAGTTCTGGCCAGATGATTCGATCGGCGCTGGAGATCGATAGCTCGATCGGGCCGTCAAGGCCGGACGCTTCGACGATTGTCCGGGCTGAAGCCATGATCGAAGGCTAGACCCAGTGCCGTGCGAGTTGCGGCGGATGTGACTGGCACCGAACACGCCCAGCGACGTCCCCAATGCATCAGTGGGAGGAGACAGCTTCGATTTCTCGCTTGGCACGGTGGCGTGGCTTGCGACCGGGTGGCTGCGTGATCGTCACATCTGCCATCGTGGTCGGTATGCCAAGCGTGACCGATTCTCCAGCCACAAGGGTCAGGTCAGATCCATGGTGGGCGATGTTCAGCGGCTCTCCATTGAGAAGCTCGTAGCTGGCCTCCACTCCTTGCGCGGTGCGAATGATCGCCACACGCAGGCGCCTTTCCCGGCACGTGATGGCGAAGGCGAGTCGGTCAAGGGGCTGCGGAAGGCGTGGGGCGAATGTCAGATGACCGCCGTGATCTCGCATGCCGCCGAACCCAGCCACGGCGACCATCCAGGTGCTCGCCATGGCGGCGAGGTGCAATCCATCATCGACATTGTGATGCAGATCGCCGAGGTCCACGAATGCCATTTCGGCCCAGTAATCGTAGGCAAGGTCGAGATGCCCGATCTCTGCCGCAATCACCGCCTGTGTTCCCGCCGATAGGGACGAGTCGCGAACGGTTCGGGCTTCGTAGTACGCGAAGTTTCTGGCCTTCTCGTCGAGAGTGAATGCGTCTCCACGCAGGTGCATGGCAAGGACGAGATCGGCCTGCTTGATCACTTGCTTGCGATACAGCTGGAAGTACGGGAAATGCAGCAGTAGCGGATACTGCTCATCAGCTGTTTCTTCGAAGTTCCATTCCTCATGCGAGGTGAACCCCTCCGATTGCGCATGAACCCCGGTGCCAGCGTCGTACGCAATCACCATGGCATCGGCAGCCGCCGTCCACGATGCCATCTCCTGGCTCGTGACGCCGAGCACAGCAGCTTCCTGGGGGCGCTGCAGACATATCTCGACTGCATCGCGCATATTCTGCTGGGCCATGACATTGGTGTAGAGGTTGTCGTCAACAACCGCGCTGTACTCATCAGGACCGGTGACGCCGTCGATGCGAAACGCCTCTCCATCGAAATGGCCCAATGAACGCCACAGCCGGGCCGTCTCAACAAGCAGGTCCACTCCGCAAGACCCTTCGAACTCGCTATCGCCGGTCGCCGACAGGTAGCGTGCCGTCGCGTAGGCAATTGCGGAGTTGATGTGGAATGCCGCCGTGCCGGCGGGCCAATAGCCAGAACACTCACGACCGCTGATCGTGCGCCATGGGAACGCGGCACCCGTAAGCCCCAGCTCTTGAGCTCGATCGCGAGCCAAGTCCAGTGTCGAGTGTCGCCACTGCAAATGGCTCCGCGCCGCCTCGGGCACGGTGTAGGTGAGCATCGGCAGGACGAAGGTCTCTGCATCCCAAAACGTGTGTCCGTCATATCCCGTACCGCTGAGCCCCTTGGCTCCAATGCCTTGCCCCTCGGCACGAGCCGAGGCTTGGAGCACATGAAACATCGACACACGGACGGCCTGCTGCAAACCCGGGTCGCCTTCGATCTGGACGTCGGCCCGTTCCCAGAAGTCGTTGAGGAATTCGCGTTGCTGGGCGAGCAGACCCTCCCACCCGATCATTCGCGCTATGGCCAAAGCCGCCTCGACTTGGTCGCGCAACGCGGGGGCGGACCGACGATGTGACCAGCCGTAGGCCAGGAACTTCACAAGCCTGAGCCGGGAGCCACGTGGCAGCAGAGCAGTCGCGGTGAATCTCGCGAGGTCGCCATCTGCCTCAATCGTTGTCTCGACATCCCCATGTGCCTCCAGGATGTGGTCCATACCGGCCGCCACCCGCAGCTCGGACAGCTTCGTACGGTGCACGAGCACCGCGCCACACTGGTTTGCGACGGCCAGCTCACTGGCGAATGGAGCATCCAGAGCCACCGCATCCCGGGGATCTTTCGATACCCCCGACCCGGGTTCATTTGCGAGCAGATCCGACTGAAGCGATATATACACATCGCCACTGAGAGCTTCCACCTCGTAGCTGATGGCCGCCAAGGATCGATGATTCAGTGACACCAGCCGACGAGAACGGACCCGTACCGATGACCCATTGGGAGAGGTCCATTCGACGTCACGATCAAGCGTGCCTGCCCGCAAGTCCAGCGAACGCTCGTGAGACGACAATGTCCCGTAGCGCAGCTCAAATGGCGAATCACCGACAAAGAGCCGGATGATCTTGCCATCGGTTACGTTGACCATGGTCTCAGCGGACTCGATGAGCCCGTACCCTGCCTCCGCTTGAGGCATTGCGTGCTCTTCGAACACCCCATTGATGTAGGTCCCTGGAAAGACTCGCGGCTCGCCCTCGTCCAATGAACCGCGCAAGCCGATGTGACCGTTGGCCAACGAGAACAAGGACTCGTTGGCGGCCAGCTGCTCAAGCGGGAGCCCGCGTCGTGAGAGCTTCCAGGGATGGATGTCGTACCCGACGTCGGGCAAGTATTGAATCGGGTCGGCGGTCTCATCGACGGCCTCTGGCGTCGTGGCTGCGTGTGTGCGTGTCATTGTCCCTCCGTCAGAAGCTCAGCGAGGTCGTCTACCACGCGATCGGCACCGGCAGCATGAAGCTTGTCCGCGTGATCCAGGCGATTCACGCCGACGACGAATCCGAACTCGCCTGACCGACCGGCCTCCACTCCGGCGATGGCATCCTCGAAGACCGCCGCGTGCGAACGATCGATGTCGAGCAGACCCGCGGCAGCCAGAAAAGTATCCGGGGCTGGCTTGCCTGGGAGGCTGTGCTCAGAGGCGAATACGCCGTCGACTCGCACGTCCAGCAGTTGGAGCAGACCCGCGGCCTTGAGAACGGTCAATCCGTTGGCCGACGCGGTAACCGCAGCGGTTCGAAGGCCAGCAGAGCGAACTGCCGCCAAATAGGTGAGGGAGCCAGGGTAGGGACTGACGCCATCCTCATTCAGACGCCGCACGACTTCCTCGTTCTTCCGGCGGCCGATGTCGAAGATCGTGTCAAGGCCAGGGGCATCGTCCGCATCGCCCTCCGGCACTGTGATCTGTCGCGATTCAAGGAAACTGCGGACCCCATCAGCCCGCGGTCGCCCGTCGACGTATGTCGCGTAGTCCGCGTCAGTGAACTCTGGAAGGCCGCGCGCGGCAAGAATCGGATCGAATGTCGCCTTCCACGCCGACCTGTGCAGGACTGAAGTCTGCGTCAGCACTCCGTCCATGTCGAAAAGGCACGCCTCAATCTGTGCTGGAAGTCCCAAAGATGCCCGCGAGCGGACCTTCGAGACCGTCATGAAATCACCGTACTGCAGTCAGCCGATTCCTAGCGGTGTCAATTGCGTTGCTCGTCCAAGAGGAGGACACATCAACACGACTCAGGTCAAGGGCATCCATCCGGCCCGGTGCATCCGGCCTATGGGATCGCCTTGTTCCATGTCCCAAGTCCCTGACCATTGAAGAAGTCCATTGTCAACGAGGTGACGGAATTCCCGGTGCGCGAGAACGTGGCTGACGACAGCGATCCAGATGGAGCATTCTCGCCGGTCGGCACGAACGAGAAGGTGTCCCGATCCCAAGGGTCAAGTGTGACCCTGTAGCCACCGCCTGGACCGAGGGCGGCAACCAGATCGCCGTCATGCTCGCTGATGCTGAGAGTGCCGAAATAGTCGTTTGTGTACTTGCCGATGTAGTCCGAGGCATTGCCTGCAGATGTCGCGTTGTGCGGCCGTACTTTGCCAACGAGATCACCGACGGGGTTGTAGTACGCGCCCAGCGCGCCGTTGAAGTCGCTCACCCAGTCACGGGTGACATGGCCGTACTGCACAAGGTCGAGGAACTCTGCGTTCACCGCCTCCGGAACTCCTTGGGGACCCGCGTTGGTCAGTGTCACGATGCCGAGGTCAAGGCTTGGGATCAGCTGGAAGCCGGTTGCCGCGCCGAGAACGAAGGCTCCCGAGTGGCTGATCGAAGTGCGGCCGCTTGCTTGACTTCCGACGTTGAATCCGTATCCGTACATGCTCGTGCGAGCGGTGGGCGAGGTCGGGTGCCCGCTGATCATCTGGCCCGTCGTCGCTGCCAGAAGGGCACTGGGATCGATGTAGTCCGCTCCGTTGAGTTTGCCCTGCGCCAAGATCACCTTCATCCACTTCGCCAGATCCAGCACGTTCGACGATACGCCTCCAGCGGGGGACTGTGGGTCAGGGTCGCGGTCGTACCTCGGAACGAACTCGCCGTCGACGAGTGCGTGAATGGTTGCGCGATTGTCCTGGTACAAGAAATCCTGGTATCGAGAGCTCGACGAGGTCATGCCGATCGGCTCATACACGAGTTTCTCGACAGCATCCTCCCAACTCATCCCCAGTGCAGCAGCTGCAGCTTCAGCTCCGACGGTAAGGCCGTAGTTCGAGTACTGGTAAGTCGAGCGAAATGGTGCCAACGGTTGGCGATCGAGATGATCGAGGATGTACCGACGGCCGTATCCGATGTCCTCGAGATCATCTCCGGCACCGGTGGCGAGCCCTGATCGATGCGAGAAGTAGTCACCAACCGTTGCATTCGTTGTGACATACGGGTCCGACATCACGAAGTTGGGCAAGTTCTGTATGACGGGCCTGGTCCAGGAGATCGCACCTTCGGTGACAGCCTTGGCTACCGCGGTCGCCGAGATCGACTTAGACAATGAAGCGATCTGGAAGACGGTTTCAGCGTCGATCTTCTCATCGGCCGGATCATCGATTCCGAGAACCTTCACCCCGAAACCACCGCTGTAAATGGTCTCGCCGCCATGGACGACCGCGACCGCCAGTCCGGGAACCCCGACCTGATCCATGGCTGCCTGGATGAGGTCGGGAAGCTGACCAACCGCATTCGTGATCGCGCGGTCGATGTCCGCGTCAGTCGAGCCATCGGCCAGGGCAACCACGTCCCCACCGGGATTGGCAAGGGTGTCGACCGTCACGGTACGAGCAGCCTCAGAGGCCCCCGAGCAGCCAGCGACGAGCGCCAGAGCGAGCACACCAACAAGGCCTGCGGCAGGGCGAAAGAGGACAGGACGCAAGGAAGGCTCCTTCGATCAGCCGACTGCGAACACCATAGCCGTGCGACCTGGTCGGCCTCCATGAACTCTTCTTAGCGATCTCAGGTCCCAGTGCCTGTCGACTGCGCGAGCAGGTGGGCGTATGTGCCACCAGCTGCGGCCAGCTGATCGGGTGTTCCGTCCTCGATAATCCGCCCGCCAGCGAGCACGATGATCCGGTCCGCGGTGCGGGCCTGGCCGAGTCGGTGGGTGACGACGAGTCCTGTGCGACCGGCGAGGACAGCTGCTGCAGCGCGGTCGAGTCGGCCGGCGTCGATGGAGCCGGCTTCTGCTGTGGGCTCGTCGAGGACGACCACCTTGGGGTCGGCCAATAGCACCCGCGCGAGTGCCAGCAGCTGCGCATGCGCAGGAGTCACATCGATCCCGCCGGGAGGGCGCGAGCACCGCGAGGAGCACTGCGCTGCCGATAGCGACGACGAGCGCCGGCAGCATCCATCCGCCTACGACTGCATTGAACGAGCCGGTCGCGCAGATTGCCGCGGACCGAGCTAGGAGGTCGTCCATCCGGGTCAGGAGCACCGTGTTGAGCGCAGCCGACCACGGAAGTCAAAACTCCCAGTCACCCGTGTCGAATCCTGCCTAGGATCGACTCGACCAAGGAGACCGCCATGACTCAGCACATCCCCTATGACGAATTCGGCATGTTCCACGAAAACGCTGCGGAATACGGCCTGCCGTACGACCAGCCGCCTGTCGTGCGTCGAGAGGAGGTGGCGCTGCCTGACGGGCGCATCATGAGCTCGCTCATATGGGGCAAGGGAGATCCGGAGATCGTGCTGCTCCACGGCGGCGGTCAGAACGCGCACACCTGGGACACGGTGGCGATGGCGATCTCACGCCCACTCATCGCAATCGACCAGCCAGGTCACGGCCACTCCGACGCAGCGCGCAGGGACGTCTCGATGCAGCAGGGCAACGCCGAGGCGGTCGCCGACGTCATCCGGGTCCTGGCACCGAATGCACGGGGAGTCGTCGGCATGTCCATGGGCGGCGCCACGACGCTGGCGCTCTCGCTCCACGCGCCCGAGCTCGTCCGTTCCGCGCTGCTGGTCGACGTGACGCCGGGCGTCACGCCAGAGAAGGGCAAGCAGATCGTCGACTTCCTGAACGGACCCGTGAGCTTTCCCGACTTCGATGAGCTGCTCGCCCGGACGATCGAGTTCAACTCCACACGTACGGTCAGTTCGCTGCGCCGGGGCATCCTGCACAACGCAGTGCCCCTTGCCGACGGTTCGTGGGTGTGGCGTCACCAGCGGCACCGCCTCACCGGCGATGCTGGCGTCGTGCTGCAGGGCGGTGCAGCTGCGCCGGGCGACGAGTTCTTCGGTGACCTGTGGCGCGCGATCGACGAGATGACCGTGCCGCTGTGCTTGGCACGCGGCATGGGCAGCCAGTCGGTCGTCAGCGATGAGGACGAGGCCGAGGTGCTGCGCCGCAAGCCGGATGCGCGGGTGGAGCATTTCGAGGAGTCCGGGCACAGCCTGCAGGGAGACGAGCCAGTGAAGCTCGCTCGCCTCATCGACGAGTTCATGCCCTGAGCCGGACCAAGAACTCGTGACGTCGCGCACCGGCGACGTGAGCGACGAGCCTTGGGCCATCCTGCCGCCAGAGCAGCGTCGCTTCACCGTCGATGAGGTTCGCCGTGCCTGCGCGACGCTTCCACTGTCGCGCCATTGGCCCGACGACGCAGACGTCGATGCATGGCAACCTTCGGCCTCCCTCCTGCCGATCATGGAGCACGCCGGCGAGGCCGCTGTGGTGCTCACGCAGCGGGCGTCCACGCTGAAGCGTCACGGCGGCGATTGGGTGCTGCCCGGCGGCGTCTGCGAACCGGACGATGCGACGCCGGCGGCGACCGCGCAACGAGAGACCGCTGAGGAGCTCGGCGTGCCCCTGTCGGCCGTCGAGGTGGCGGGGATGCTCGATTCGCATGGCCCGTTCCAGACTGGCTTCCTCCTGCAGTTCTTCATCGGCTTCATAGCGCCTGGCACGGTCTTGCGGCCAAACCCTGCTGAAGTGGCCGCTGTCGAGCTTGTGCCGCTGTCCGCGCTCATGGCCGAGGGCGCTCACCACATATCCGACCAGGCGCCGGCGGGATATGTGCTGCCAGGCATGGATCCGTCGGACCAGCAGCCGACCCGCCGGAAGCTGCACTACTTCCGGATCCGTGACGAGGAGTTCGTCTGGGGCCTTCAAGGCACCACGCTCGTTGACCTGCTGACACATCTCGTCGCGGAGCGTCTGCGATCCTGACCTCGGGCCAGCGCCGGATCGACAGCCGTAGATTTGCGTCATGCTGCACGAGGACCGAAGCCGCGCACTGTCGTTCGGTGCCGACGCGCAACGCTACGACCGGGTGCGCCCCTCGTATCCGGCAGCAATGGTTGACGATCTTGTCGGATCGACCGATGCTGCGGAAGTGCTGGACGTTGGCTGCGGCACTGGCATCTCGTCCAGACTCTTCCGAGATCGCGGCTGCCGGGCTCTCGGCCTCGAGCCAGACCCGCGCATGGCTGAGTACGCCCGAGCAACCGGGCTCGACGTCGAGGAAAGCACGATCGAGGGCTGGGATGACGCTGGTCGCCGGTTCGACCTCCTCACCAGCGGCCAGGCCTGGCACTGGGTAGACCCAGCTCGAGGTGCAGAGCGCGGCGCCGAGGTGCTGCGTCCGGGAGGCCGTGTCGGGTTGTTCTGGAACGTCGCTGTGCACGACCCCTTGGTGTTGGCGACCTTTGAGGCCCCGTACCGGGCGCTCGACATCGGCATCGATGAGCATTCGATCCTGCTGGGCCGCGGATCTGAGGACCGCTTCCCGCTCGCTGCGGAGGGCCTGCGCGCCACCCGGCACTTCGAAGGCATCGAGCAACGCGAGTACCACTGGGCCAAGCGCTACACCGCAGAGACCTGGCTGGATCAACTGCCCACCCACAGCGATCACGCCGCCCTGCCCGCCGAGCAGCTCGACGAGCTGGTGCAGCGAATCGATCAGGCGATCGCCGAGCTGGGCGGTGCCTTCGACGTGGGCTATCGAACCGTGCTCGTGACGGCCTCGCGAACTTAGGTTTCAGCTCGCAGCGCTTGGCGTACGTCGTCATAGATCCAGGGCTTCAAGCCTTCGACCTGTGCCAGTCGAGGCAAGAGTGATCGATCGGTCGTGAGTGCGCGGAATAGCTCCGACACAGTGACATCGTGGCTAGGCCGCTCCACCACGGTGATGTGATCCCCGACCCTGACTTCGCCCTCCTCCAGAACTCGGAAGTACGGGCCTGGCCGTCCAGCTGCGGTGAAGCGCTTCACCCAAGCAGTCTCGTCGTAGCCGGATGCTCCCATCCAGCCCTTGAACGTCTGGCATGGAATACGGACGTGCGAGATCTGCAGCAATGCGCCGCCGACGCTCCACACCTCACCGACGAGTGCTGCGTTCAAGTCGACCCCTGACGTCGTGAGGTTCTCCGAGAACTGGCCCGGACCGACAGGAGCCCCCAACTCAGCGCTCCAGTAGTCGTAGTCCTCCAGCGAGTACGCGTACACCTTCATCCATGCGTCGTGGTGAACACTTCGATCGCCAGAGTCGTCGCCTTCCACTCCGTCATCGCCGATCCACGCGAAGCCTTCGACGGGAAGTTTCTCTGATGCCGTGATCGGCAAGGATGACGTGCGATAGGCGACTGGTTTCGCCTTGCCCACATTGATCGACACCACCTGCATAGAGCGACTGTAATCATGGGGAGAGAACGTCGTGCCGGACACTCGGAGCATCTGTGTGCACCAGTCGGCACAACGCCT
>Ga0172380_10006481_pt1 | contig 13578 bp, 13 predicted proteins | sample Leawe162metaG_FD_119747 | JGI IMG/M metagenome (GOLD analysis project Ga0172380, IMG submission 119747) | Leachate microbial communities from a municipal landfill in Southern Ontario, Canada - Leachate well 162 metaG | ecosystem: Engineered > Solid waste > Landfill > Unclassified | place... | reverse complement strand
CATGCGGCGCTGGCTCTCTTCGTCCAGCTGATCCTTGTACTGCTCAAGGTAGGCTACCAGCGCATCGCGATAGGCGGCGCGCTCGGCACTCTGACCGAGCGTGTTGAGCTGCAGGGTGACATGATCGCTGATGCCAAACAGCCGCCACAAACGGTGGGTCAGCATGATGAGTTCGGCGTCAATATCCGGCCCGTTGATGCCAAACAGCTCGACCCCGAACTGATGGAACTGGCGGTAACGGCCCTTCTGGGGACGCTCGTGGCGGAACATGGGGCCCATATACCACATCCGGCGTTCCTGGTTGTAGAGCAGGCCGTGCTCGATACCGGCGCGGACACAGCTGGCGGTCCCTTCCGGACGCAGGCTCAGGCTGTCGCCGTTGCGGTCTTCGAAGCTGTACATCTCTTTTTCGACCACGTCGGTCACTTCACCGATGGCACGCTTGAACAGATGAGTCTGCTCGACGATCGGCATGCGCACTTCGCTGTAGCCATAGCTGGCGACCACTTGGCGCAGTATCTGTTCTACTTTCTGCCATACCGGGCTCTGCTCCGGCAGGCAATCGTTCATACCGCGAATAGCTTGGATCTGTTTTGCCACGTTGATACTCGAGAAAAAGACGTGAAATTTGGCCGCATTATAGGGATTTTCGACCCCGAGGTAAAATCAGGGCGTTCCAATGCGGGATTTAAAATCAGCAACCTAAAGACGGGGCCACCCTAGGTGGCCCCGCACTGGCTCAACCCTCGTCCACCTGGATCTGGTTGGCCGGATCCAGCATGGCCGCCCGGGCGCGAATGCGGCGCTCCAGGATCGGGATGAGATCCTTGTTGTCCAGCCGGTCGACCCGCTGACCGCCCTCGTAGAAGGCGCTCTTGTTGGCGGCACCAGCCAGCCCCAGATCGGAGACCAGCGCCTCGCCCGGCCCGTTCACCACACAGCCGATGATGGAGACATCCATGGGGGTGATGATGTCTTCCAGCCGCGCCTCCAGGGCGTTGACGGTACCGATCACGTCGAACTCCTGACGTGAGCAGGAGGGGCAGGCGATGAAGTTGATGCCACGGGAACGGATGCGCAGGGATTTGAGGATATCAAAGCCTACCTTGATCTCTTCCACCGGATCGGCCGCCAGCGAGATGCGGATGGTATCGCCTATGCCATCGGCCAGCAGCATGCCGAGCCCGACGGCGGATTTCACCGCGCCGGCGCGAAAACCGCCCGCTTCCGTGATGCCAAGGTGCAGCGGCTGCTCGATCTGCTTGGCCAGCAGGCGATAGGCCCCGATGGCCAGGAAGACGTCAGACGCCTTGACGCTCACCTTGAAGTTGTCGAAGTTGAGGCGATCCAGGTAATCCACGTGGCGCATGGCCGACTCGAGCAGCGCCTCCGGGGTCGGCTCGCCGTACTTCTCCTGAATGTCTTTCTCAAGAGAGCCGCCGTTGACGCCGATGCGGATCGGGATGTTGTAGTGGCGCGCGCAGTCGACCACGGCACGCACCCGCTCTTCGTTGCCTATGTTGCCCGGGTTGATGCGCAGGCAATCGGCACCGTACTCGGCCACTTTCAGGGCGATGCGGTAGTCGAAGTGGATGTCGGCAACGATGGGGATACGGGTCTGCTGCTTGATGAGCTTGAAGGCTTCCGCCGCTTCCATGGTGGGTACCGAGACCCGGACTATGTCGGCGCCAACCCGCTCGATCCGCCGGATCTGCTCGACGGTGGCGGCCACGTCCGTGGTCTTGGTGTTGGTCATGGTCTGCACCGTGATGGGGGCGTCGCCCCCAACCGGTACGTTACCGACCATGATCTGCCTGGATTTACGACGAATGATGGGAGATTCGTGAGCGGACATGGCGGACAGATTACTCCTGCGGCAGTGAGAGGCGAGCAGTCCGGCCGTTGTTGTAACGGCTCATGTCGATGGACTTGCCCTGATATTCGATATTGACCGCCATGGGCGCGCCAATGATGAACTTGAGCGGCTCGGGTCCTTCCAATACCAGTTGATCATTTGCCTTCTTCAGGCCGCTGAACAGTGTCTTGCCCTTGGCGTCCTTGACGTCCAGCCAGCAGTCGGCGGTGAAACTCATCTTGAGCTGAGGTGCCTTGGCAGGATCCGCGACCGCATCGTCAGCGACCGGCAGCGTCGCCACATTCGCAGAGGTCACAGTCGCCACGGCGGCACTGCTGGCCTCAACCTGCGGCGCCGTGGCAGCAGCGCCGCTCACGGTTGGCTCTACGGCCGTAGCCATCGCATCGGAGGCTACAGGCATGAGCACAGGGTCGACCACATCCGCTGCAGAAGACAGGGTTGCCCCCTGCGGGTTGGCGGTCGCACTCATTTCAGTGGCAGCCAAAGCTTCGTCACCGGCGGAGCGGCGCGCCGTGCTCTGCCACCACCAGGCGACGGAGAGCGCGATCAGCACCAGGATCACCAGCCAGGTCACCACCTTGAGCCGACTGTCGTTGGCCTGCTGGCGCGAGCGACGGGAGAAGCTCTGCATGTCGATGTTGTCGGGGGGCGTCAGCCCCAGCTTGTCGTAGGCGGCCAGTATGGTCTCATCCGGGATGCCGACCAGCTTGGCGTAGGTACGCAGGTAGCCCCGGATGAAGGTATGGGAAGTGTGCTTGTCATACGTATCTGATTCGATCGCAGCAATCAGGGTCAGACGAAGGTGAATGCGGGACGCAACCTGTTCTCGTGTCCAGCCAAGCTGTTCACGGGCGTTGCGCAGCAGCTGGCCTGGGCCTGCTGCCTGAGAGTCGTCTTGAAAATCGTGTGGCTGTTCAGTAGTCATTGGCTAAGTAACGCTTGGCTTGTTGCGAAGAGGGATATTGCCTTACCAGCTCAGTCCCGAATTGGTGAAGGAGTGCCGGTTTGTCCATGGCCTGAGCCAGCCGCAATCTCAACCAGAGACTGCTCTCGTTCTCGTCTGACGCATCGGCGAAACGAGCGAGATAGGCCTGCACATCAGGCAGCTTGCCATCTTTCATGGAAAGCTCAGCCATGTCCAGCAATAACCTTGGATTGCGGGGATTATACCCCAAGGCCAAGCGATAGTACTCGCTTGCTTTATCATTTCTGCGATTTTGCGCGGCGCAAAGTGCCGCATTTTCATAGGTATCGGCAATCTTGATGTAATTGGGTTGGCTGATCGCCTGCAGGAATGCCTTCTCCGCCTCGTCGAAGCGACCACGGTTGCACAGGAAGGCACCATAGTTGTTCATTGCGTCAGCATTGGACGGATCCATGGCGAGGGCTTTCTTGTAGCTCTCCTCGGCCGCCTTGTAATCCTCTACCTGCTGGTAGAAGTAAGCGAAGCCGATGTAGACCTGAGGGTTGTCGGGGTCGTACTGGAGGGCGCGATCAAGGTTGAACTTGGCCTGTTCGGCATTGCCCTGTCGCAAATATTGAATACCTAAGTCCAGACGGGTCTGGGCAGCCGCCTTGAGGTCGGGACCCACTTCACGCTGGGTCGAATTCTGGCCCGCGTAAGTGGTCTCGGTAACACAGCCTGGCAGCGCGCAGAGCGCTGCCACTACGATCAATGTACGTGTATCCATTCCCTGACTATACAATGGCTTAGCAATTTAAACCATTTTGACGGAAATCCCTTCCTGTTGCATCCGATTTTTCATGGTGCGTTTGGTGCGATCTATCACCTCCCCCACCAGCTGACCGCAGGCGGCGTCTATGTCGTCACCACGGGTCTTGCGGACGATGACAGTGAAGCCATATTCCATCAGCACCTTGGAGAAACGGTCGATGCGACTGTTGCTCGGCTTGCCATAGGGGTTGCCCGGGAAGGGGTTGAACGGGATCAGGTTGATCTTGCTCGGGGTATCTTTGAGCACCTTGGCCAGCTCGTGGGCATGCTGCATGTCGTCATTGATATGATCGAGCAGCACATACTCCACCGTCACGCGACCACCGTTGGCATTGGACTTGGCCAGATAACGGCGCACACCGGCGAGGAAGTCCTCGATGTTGTACTTGTCGTTGATCGGCATGATCTCGGAACGCAGCTTGTCGTTCGGAGCATGCAGGGAGATGGCCAGGGCCACGTCAATTTGATCGCCGAGGATATCCAGCGCCGGCACCACACCCGAGGTGGAGATGGTCACCCGGCGCTTGGAGATGCCGTAGCCGAAGTCATCCATCATCAGACGCATGGCCGGCACCACGTTGGCGAGGTTGAGCAGCGGCTCGCCCATGCCCATCATCACCACGTTGGTGATGGGGCGCTTGCCACCGACTATCTTGGCGGCGCGCCATACCTGGCCGATGATCTCGGACACTTTCAGGTTGCGGTTAAAACCCTGCTGGGCCGTGGAGCAGAACTTGCACGCCAGCGCACAGCCCACCTGGGAGGAGACGCATAGGGTGGCCCTGTCCTCTTCCGGGATGTAGACGGTTTCCACTTCCTGATCGCCGACCTGCAGCGCCCACTTGATGGTACCGTCCGCTGAACGCTGTTCACGGCTCACTTGTGGCGCACGGATCTCGGCGATCGCCTTCAGGCGCTCGCGCAGTACCTTGTTGACGTTGTTCATCTGATCGAAATCATCACAACCGAAGTGATAGATCCACTTCATGATCTGATCTGCCCGGAATGGCTTCTCGCCCAGTTCGACGAAGAAGGCACGCATGGCATCCCGATCAAGATCCAGCAGGTTGGTTTTTATTTCGCTCATCAAAGGCCTCAGTCCACAAACTACATAAATTATTGGCTGACTATGTCAGGGGGCGGCATTGTACAAATAATGGGTCCGGCTTTCCAGCTGGAGAATAAGAGGATATTGACCAAAAGGCCAAAAAACAAAAGGGAGCCGAGGCTCCCTTGATCATCTCAGGGCAAGATCAGCCGCGCGGGCAGATCTCGTCGTCGGAGAAGAAGTAGGCAATTTCACGGGCGGCAGAGGCCGGGGCGTCGGAGCCGTGCACCGCGTTGCGGTCGATGCTCTCGGCGTAGCAGGCACGCAGGGTGCCGGCCAGGGCCTCTTTCGGGTTGGTCGCCCCCATGATTTCACGATGACGGCGGATGGCCTCTTCCCCTTCCAGCACCTGTACCATCACAGGGCCAGAGGTCATGAAGCTGACCAGCGCATCATAGAAAGGCTTGCCCTGGTGTTCTGCGTAGAAACCGGCGGCTTGCTCGCTGCTCAGGTGCAGCATCTTGGCGGCGATGACCTTCAGGCCAGCGCTCTCGAAGCGGTTGTAGATGGCACCGATCAGGTTTTTGCTGACAGCATCCGGTTTCACGATAGAGAAGGTACGTTCGATGGCCATTGAGATCTTTCCTTAACTACAGAGTTTTATTGTTAGAATCCATGTTCGGCGGCGATTATACGTAAACAAAAACCGAAATAACACACAAAAAAGCAACTTTTTATTAAACAAACACGTCCTTAAAACAACATCACCACTCATCTTGGCCCAGTGCAGCAGGAAAAAATGTGCGCTTGTGCACGATAGCCATGTTAAGCCTCTGAAACCCTGCCTATTGCTCACTCATCCAGCACGGTTGAAAAGGGCACCCTCAGGTGCCCTTCCTTGACGATTGTCTCTCTGTTCAGCGCGCTTCCGCCAGCAGGGTATGCGCTATGGTGCGCATGCCCAGGGTATTGGCCCCCGGCGCCCACAGGCTGTCGCCGTTGTCGCTGAAACAGGCGGCCAGATCGATATGCAACCAGCCCTGCCCCTCGCTCGCGACAAAACGGGAGAGGAAGCCCGCCGCATTGGAAGCACCACCCGGACCGCCGCCCTTGACCGGACGACTGTTGGCCGTGTCGGCATAGTGGGACGGACACTGCTGGCGATGCCAGGGCTCCAGCGGCAACGGCCAGGCCGGCTCCTGCTCCGCATCGGCGTAGACCATGGCCCGGCTCAGCAGCCCCTTGTCCAGGCCAAGCAGGGCGTTGTAACGGCCACCCAGCGCCATCACGGCGGCGCCGGTCAGGGTGGCGGCATCTATGATGAGTGGCGCCCCGCTGTCGCTCGCCAGTTGCAGTCCATCGGCCAGCACCAGGCGCCCTTCGGCGTCGGTGTTGACGATCTCCACCGTGGTGCCGTTCTTGTAGGTGAGGATGTCACCCAGCTTGTAGGCGTGACCCGAGACCAGGTTCTCGGCGCAGCAGAGGATGAGCTTCACCCGCTTGTCGAGTCCGCGCAAGATGGCCAGCGCCAGCGCGCCCGTGACAATGGCCGCCCCGCCCATGTCGCACTTCATGGTGAGCATGCCTTCCGAGCTCTTCATGGAGTAGCCACCCGAGTCGAAGGTGATGCCCTTGCCCACCAGAGCGGCTGCCACCGGCGCCTTGGGATCGCGCCCCGGGTTGAAGTCCAGCTCCAGCAGCACGGGTTCGCGCTCGCTGCCACGGCCCACCTGATAGAGGCCGACCCAGCCAGCCTGTTGCAAGGCTTCACCTTTCAAAATGCGGTGGCTCACCTTGTCCGGCGCCAGCTCTGTGATGAAGGCCGCAGCCTCCACCGCCAGCTCCAGCGGCCCCAGCTGCTCCGGGGTGGCATTGGTCATCTCGCGCACCCAGCGCCCGCACAGCCAGCGTGCCTCCAGCTCTTCCCTGTCCTCTTCCGACGAGGTGGCCCACTGCAATTCGACCTCGGCCTTGGGCGTTTGCAGCCCCTGGGCGAAGGCCCACTGCTGCTCGCGCTCCCAATGACCGGCCAGCGCCACCTTCTGGATCCCCTGGCTGCACAGACGACGAGCCGCCTGCTGGATATCGAGCAGCGGTGTGGCGGTGACCAGATGGATCACCATGCCATCGGCGCGGTGAGAGAGCAGCGCTCCCTCCCCCCACTCGGCCGGTGCGAACTCACGGCTTAACCAGACGTTCATGCTGTCTCCTCCTGCAGCCTGCGGGCTACCGATAATGCGCAGGCCGTGGCTCTTTGCGCCGGTTGTCCCAAACCATCACCCAATTCTTGATCCAGCCAGACTCTCATTGAGCCACCTCCTGCAACCAGCGAGCGATAGTGCGCAGGCCGTGGCCCTTGGCACCGGTCGCCCACAGATCGTTGCCAGATTTTTGATAGGAAGCTGCCAGATCCAGGTGCACCCAGCCCCGCCCCTCGTCACGCACGAAACGTGACAGAAACGCGGCCGCCGTGGTGGCACCGGCCGTGCCCTCGGCGGAGGCCACGTTACCCAGCTCGGCAAAGGCGGAGGTGAGCTGGCTGGCATGCCAGGGTTCCAGCGGCAGGGCCCAGGCTTTCTCCTGTTCGGCTTTGGCGGCGGCCAGGGTGCGTTGCTGCTCGGTCTCATCCAGCGCAAACACGGCGTTGTAGTCGCGGCCCAGCGCCGTCTTGGCAGCGCCGGTCAGGGTGGCGGCATCGAGAATATAGGCGGCGCCACTGTCGGATGCGGCCATCAGGCCGTCGGCCAGCACCAGACGCCCTTCCGCATCTGTGTTCTGGATCTCGACCGAGATACCGTTCTTGTAGGTGAGGATATCACCCAGCTTGAAGGCATGGCCGGAGACCAGGTTCTCGGCGCAGCAGAGGATCAGCTTGACCCTTTGCTTGAGACCGCGACTGATGGCCAGCGCCAGGGCACCGGTCACCATGGCGGCGCCGCCCATATCGGACTTCATCGGCAGCATGTTGTCAGAGGACTTCATGGAGTAGCCACCGGAGTCGAAGGTGATGCCCTTGCCCACCAGGGCCGCCACCACGGGGGCGTTGCGATCCCCGGTCGGGTTGTAGTCCAGCTCCAGCAGCACGGGTTCGCGCTCGCTGCCACGGCCCACCGACCAGATCCCGATATGGCCGGCTTCACGCAGCGCCTCACCAGCCGTGATACGGGCAGTCACCTGATCCCCGGCCAGACCGCGAATGAGCAGCAGGGCGGATTCCGCCAGGCTCATGGGATAAATGTCTTCCGGGCAACCGTTGGTCACCTCGCGCACCCAGCGGCTCGCCTTGATCAGCGCATCCAGCTCGCGTGCATCAGCAACACTCTGCTCACCGAGGTCCAGCTCACGCACGCCCTTGGCGGCATAGAAGCCCTGGGCGAACGCGTAGCGGCGCTCCAGATCCCAGGCGTCACCGGCCAGCTTGACCCGCTTGATGCCGGTCGACTCGAGTCGACGGCCAGCACGCTGGATGGCACGCAGTGCATCCGGCTCCTGGCGGGCAAGGTCCAGATGGATCAGCACCTGGTCATCGTTGAAACTGAGCAGGGCGCCTTCGCCCCAATGGGCGGCGGCGGCCTGGGTGGACAACAGAACCTTCATCATGTCAGCCATCTTCGCTTGCTTCCTTTTTATTGGCACTTTCATTCATGAACAGGGAAATAACGAGCACAAAAAAGGCCGTTCCCCTCGAGGGTCACGGCCTTCACCATATCATTACTGCACCATGGGATGCTGCACGCTCAATTCACTCATGTGTAATTAAGGCGTCATCAATGGCGTTCTGAGGCGAGGTTGATGGTGTACTTGGGCAGTTCCACCACCAGATCCTCGTCCGCCAGACGGGCCTGGCAACTGAGGCGGGATTCCGGCTCCAGTCCCCATGCCTTGTCCAGCATGTCATCTTCCAGCTCATCGCTCGGCTCGAGGGAGTCGAACCCCTCCCGCACCACGCAGTGACAGGTAGTGCAGGCGCAGGACTTCTCGCAGGCGTGCTCGATCTCGATGCCGTTGCGCAGCGCCACATCCAGAATGGTCTCGCCACTCTTGCCTTCGAGGGCGGCACCGTCCGGACAGAGCTCGGGATGGGGCAGAATAATCAGTTTTGGCATATTACACCTTGTTGACGTTTTGTCCGGTCAGCACCTTGCGGATGGAGGCATCCATCCGGCGGGCTGCAAATTCGCCACTGGCGGCGTCCGCCGCCTCGATGGCATCTTTGATTTGATTGGTTGTCCCTGTGGCGCGCATGGCCAGCAGATGGGTGATAGCACCGTCGATGGCGGCGCGCTCGGCGGTGCTCAGCAGCACATCGCCGTCGGCGGCCAGCGCGGCGTTGAGGCTTTCGACCACACGATCGGCCTCCACCTGCTGCTCTGCCAGCATGCGGGCATCCATGTCTTGCTGGGCATTGGCGATGGAGGCGCTCAGCATGGTGAGTATGTCCTCCTCCCCCAGCCCGTAGGAGGGCTTGACCTGGATCTCGGCCTGCACGCCGGAGGATTTCTCCATGGCGCTGACCGACAGCAGACCATCCGCATCCACCTGGAAGGTGACGCGAATGTGGGCGGCGCCCGCCGCCATCGGCGGAATGCCGGTCAGGGTGAACCGGGCCAGGGAGCGGCAATCGGCCACCAGCTCGCGCTCACCCTGCACCACGTGGATTGCCATCGCGGTCTGGCCATCCTTGAAGGTGGTGAACTCCTGGGCGCGGGCCACCGGTATGGTGGTGTTGCGCGGGATCACCTTCTCGGCCAGGCCACCCATGGTCTCGAGCCCCAGGGAGAGCGGGATCACGTCCAGCAGCAGCATCTCGGCATCGGGCTTGTTGCCCACCAGTATGTCGGCCTGGATGGCGGCGCCGATGGCCACCACCTTGTCCGGGTCGATACTGGTCAGCGGCGGACGCTGGAAGAAATCGCCCACCAGCTCGCGCACCAGCGGCACCCGGGTGGAACCACCGACCATCACCACCTCCAGCACTTCCACCTGCTCCAGCCCCGCATCGCGCAGGGCGCGGCGGCAAGCCAGCAGGGTGCGCTTGACCAGCGGCATGATGAGCTCATCAAACTGGCTGCGGCTCACCTCGCCCTGCCAGCCGGCAAAGGCACAGGGCACCCGATCGGCATCGGTCAGGCCGTGTTTGACGGCGGCGGCCACGTCCAGCAGCTCGCGCTGGGTACGGGCGTCGAGCTGGCCTTCAAGGCCGGCTTGCGCCTTGATCCAGTCCGCCAGCAGGTGATCGAAATCATCGCCGCCGAGGGCGGAGTCGCCACCGGTGGCCATCACCTCGAACACGCCGCGGTGCAACCGCAGGATGGAGATGTCGAAGGTACCGCCACCGAGGTCATAGACCGCTATCACCCCTTCCTGACCGGAGTCGAGGCCGTAGGCAATGGCGGCCGCGGTCGGCTCGTTGAGCAGGCGCAGCACGTGCAGACCGGCCAGACGGGCCGCGTCCTTGGTGCCCTGACGCTGGGCGTCATCGAAATAGGCGGGCACGGTAATGACAACGCCATCCAGCTCGCCGCCCAGTGCGGCGGCGCCCCGCTCGGCCAGTTTCTTCAAGATTTCGGCTGAGACCTGCACCGGGTTGACCAGTCCCTGACGGGTCTGCAACTGGGGCATGCCGTTGTCGGCGGCCACGAACTCATAAGGCTGCTGGCTGGTATCGATATCGGCCAGCGCCTTGCCCATCATTCGCTTGGCGGAGACGATAGTGTTGTGCGGATCGAGGGCCGCCTCGCGCTTGGCGTCGAAGCCGACCCGGATCGCATCAGCCTGACCATTGTCGAACTGATAGTGCACCACGGATGGCAGCAGATCGCGCCCCTGCTCGTCGCAGAGAGTATCGGCGTGGCCGCTGCGAACCGCAGCAACGAGAGAGTTGGTGGTGCCAAGATCGATGCCAACGGCACGTTTATGCTGATGAGGTGCGGCGCTCTGGCCGGGCTCGGCGATTTGCAGTAATGCCATGGGTAATCAAAATTCCAGCGTTAAAGGATCAAGACTCGAACAACGAGTCTTCGAATCGTTCCAGCTCTTCGAGGAGCTTGTCGACAAACTTGAGTTTGCGAACGCAATCAGCCGCGCTCACATCATCGCCAGCGGCGAGATCCTGCGTCAGGCGTTGCATCAACAACTGGTGATCATGCCTGATTTCGTGGCGAAAATCCTTGATGGCGCGCTCAGGCTCGGGCTCCCCTTTCAGGTCCGCCAGCCGCTCACGCCACTCCAGTTGCTGCATCAGGAAGGTAGTGTCTTGCAGGGTTTGCTGCTCGCCACGAAGTTCGGTGCCGCGCAGGGAGAGCAGATACTCGGCTCGGCGCAGGGGCGCCTTGAGGGTCGTGAAGGCATCGTTGATCTGGGCGGCACGTTGCACCGCAACCAGCTGCTCCCGCTCGGGAGCCGTGGCAAAACGATCGGGGTGGAACTGGGTTTGCAACTGACGGTAGGTGTCCGCCAGCTGACGGGTATCGAGCTCGAAGCCTTCAACCAGCCCAAACAGCTCGAAATGATTCATGCAAGCCTCTTAGACACGTTCGCCATCACCACACTCGCCCTTGGCGCTGGCGATGCTGAACTGGCCGTTTCCGGCCAGTTCAAGCGGCAAGACATGCCGTGCGTCAAATCGGTTAGACACTGAAACTTTCGCCACAACCACACTCGCCCTTGGCGTTGGGGTTGTTGAACTGGAAGCCCTCGTTGAGCCCCTCTTTGACGAAGTCCAGCTCGGTGCCATCCAGATGGATCAGGCTCTTGGCATCAACGATGACTTTGACACCGTTTTGCTCAAACACCTGATCTTCATCCGCCAGCTCATCGACAAACTCGAGCACATAGGCAAGACCCGAACAGCCGGTGGTCTTGACGCCGAGGCGCAGGCCAATGCCCTTGCCCCGGTTGGTCAGAAAAGAGGAAACCCGTGCCGCTGCGGCATCTGTCATGGTAATGGCCATACTGCGCTCCTGACCTTAGAGACCTTTCTTCTGCTTGTAATCGGCGATGGCGGCCTTGATGGCGTCCTCAGCCAGAATGGAGCAGTGGATCTTCACCGGCGGCAGGGCCAGTTCTTCGGCGATGTCGGTGTTCTTGATGCCGGCGGCTTCGTCCAGGGTCTTGCCCTTGACCCACTCGGTCACCAGGGAGCTGGAGGCAATGGCTGAACCACAGCCATAGGTCTTGAACTTGGCATCTTCGATGATGCCGTCGTCGCTGATCTTCAACTGCAGCTTCATCACGTCGCCACAAGCCGGGGCGCCAACCATACCGGTCGCAATGTTGGGATCGTTCTTGTCGAAGCCACCTACGTTGCGGGGATTCTCGTAGTGGTCGATTACTTTTTCACTGTAAGCCATATCTAACTCCTGCTAATTCCGTTGATCACTGATCCTGTGGATCAGTGATGAGCCCATTCGACCGTGTTCAGATCGACGCCGTCTTTGTACATCTCCCACAGGGGAGACATCTCGCGCAGACGACCGATGGAGTCACGGATAAGCTTGATTGCGTAATCAATCTCTTCTTCTGTGGTGAAGCGACCCAGACTGAAACGGATGGAGCTGTGCGCCAGCTCGTCGTTCAGACCCAGTGCACGCAGCACATAGGAGGGCTCCAGGCTGGCCGAGGTACAGGCGGAGCCGGAAGAGACCGCCAGATCCTTCAGCGCCATGATGAGGGATTCCCCTTCCACATAGGCGAAGCTGACGTTCAGGTTGCCCGGCACACGCTGTTCAAGGTCACCGTTGATGTAAACGGCTTCGATGTCCTTGATGCCATCCCACAGACGCTGACGCAGGGCCATGATGCGTTGACCTTCACTCACCATCTCTTCCCTGGCGATGCGGAAGGCTTCACCCATGCCGACGATCTGGTGGGTCGGCAGGGTGCCGGAACGCATGCCGCGCTCATGACCGCCACCGTGCATCTGGGCTTCCAGACGAACGCGCGGCTTGCGGCGCACGTAGAGGGCACCTATGCCTTTGGGACCGTATACCTTGTGGGCGGACATGGAGAGCAGATCCACTTTCAGGGCTTCCACATCCACCGGGATCTTGCCCACGCTCTGGACTGCGTCCACGTGCAGCAGGATCTTGCGGGAGCGGCACAGCTCGCCGATGGCGGCAATGTTCTGCACCACGCCGATCTCGTTGTTCACATGCATGATGCTGACCAGAATGGTGTCATCGCGCAGGGCACCTTCGATCTGCTCCAGAGTGAACAGGCCATTCGGCATCGGCTCGAGGTAGGTCACCTCATAGCCTTCACGCTCCAGCTGGCGGCAAGTATCGAGTACTGCCTTGTGCTCTGTCTTGGAGGTGATGATGTGTTTGCCCTTGCCAGCATAGAAATGGGCAACGCCCTTGATGGCCAGGTTATTGGATTCTGTCGCGCCGGAGGTGAAGACGATCTCGCGCGGGTCGGCACCGATCAGCTCTGCCACTTGATTACGGGCCAGGTCTACCGCCTCTTCGGCTTGCCAGCCAAAGCGGTGGGAACGGGATGCTGGATTGCCGAACAGGCCATCCATGGTGAGACACTGCATCATTTTTTCTGCGACACGCGGGTCCACCGGACAGGTTGCCGAATAATCAAGGTAAATAGGCAGTTTCATGTTTTTCTCCGTTACAGCCAGGGTCACACATCGACCGACTGTGGAAAGCACGTTTGTTTATAGTTGGACTTTCAAGCTCACATCGCCGCGTTCTGCCCGATCAACCAGGGACAACACGGTTTTCATTTGTTCGTCTTGCTTGCCGGCGATCCGGCGCACATCCGCCTGACCCACCAGCTCTGCCAGGGTGATATCCCCCAGGAAACTGGAAATGCGCTCGCTGAGATCACGCCACAGGGAGTGAGTGAGGCACTGAGTGCCGCCGTGGCAGCCGCCTTTGCCGAGGCACTTGGTGGCATCCACCGACTCGT
>Ga0172380_10006480_pt1 | contig 13579 bp, 2 predicted proteins | sample Leawe162metaG_FD_119747 | JGI IMG/M metagenome (GOLD analysis project Ga0172380, IMG submission 119747) | Leachate microbial communities from a municipal landfill in Southern Ontario, Canada - Leachate well 162 metaG | ecosystem: Engineered > Solid waste > Landfill > Unclassified | place... | reverse complement strand
CTTCCGATTCGTTTAACGTGGCGCTTTGTTTTATTTGGTCAAGCAATCCTTTAGCATCGAAGGGTACGGCAGTCTTGATGTCCATGTTGTCGCTGTAGTGGTATTGCTTAAAACTCGCATCCAACGGCACCCAACTATCGCCTTGTTTATTCACCGCCCCGCGCGAGGGGATGTAATCGACAAAGGCCTCGACCCAGACATGCTCCAGCTTGAAGGCGGTGATCTTGCCGCCGGTGACTATTCCTACTGTAGGGATTCCACCTTGTCCTAACAGGCTTTGCGCGGCTTCCGGCGTTTTGACGCCGCCCACCCAGTTCATCACTTGATCGGCGGGCACCTGAATAGTGCCGTAGGCGTATCTGGCCGGGATGTTCGATGCTCTGAGCAAGGCGATTAAGAGGCTGGCGGTGTCGAAGGCGTTGCCGCGTTGGGTCTGTAAGGTTAAATCGCTACCCTGGATGGAGCCGTAGGTAGGCAGGTATTCGATGGTGTTCCTGACCCAGTTGTAGATTTCGACGGGGTTGTTGTGCAGCGCGGCAGCTTGGTCTTTGATCGCTTGGCTGAGCTGGACATCTTCGGTTTCGGCCAGGTCTTCCGCAGTCGGTGTAGCACCGGGATCATTGGCGGCCAGCATGCCCGGTAGGAGTTCATTCGCGACCAGGCTCACCGGTTGCGGCGGATGCACGATGTCTTCGAGTTCCTGCTTTTTTTCCTTGGGCGAGCGGACTTTGTCGCTGGGTGTGCTGAACGGCAGGTTTTTAGGGTCAAACGGTGGGTGTTTGCGGTGTTTTTGCGCTTTGTCCAGGAACGTTGCCAGTTCCTTAAGTTGACGTTGGGCGCTGTTTTTGTCCCGGCGTTGATGGGCGGCTTTGAAGTCCTTAATATGCTGTTTCAATTGCTGCATCTTGGCGCGATAATCGGCCACGGCCTGGGCGTGGCGTTGTTTGATCTCGACCGGCAGCCGGTGTGCGTCCAGGTGTTCGCCGATAGCGGCGAAGTCGGCTTCGGCTTGACGGTCTTCATCGTCCAGTTTGCCGGCGCGTTGCAGCAGTTGCGCTTCTTCTTTACTGCTGTCTTCGTTGCGCTCGGCCTTGATGCGGGCGCGTTGGGCGGTGTCGCGCAGATCTTCCAGCGGATTGGCTTCTGCTTTTGCCGCCGGGGTGGTCGCGGGGCGGATTGGATTGGCTGCCGCGGCGGCGCTGACCGCCGGGTACAGCGTCATCCACAGGAAGAAGAACAGGGTGATGCCGGATAGGCTGCGCAGGTTACGGTTACCGAACATAGAAGTTATCTCTCTTGAAGGGTTGTCTGATTTTGCTGTGTGGCAAGTTTCGTTTAAAGGGGTTTCGTGTCCTTCTTTTGCAAAGGAAGTCCTGCAGGGTAGGGTAGGCTGCGCCTACCCAGTGCCAACCGCCGCAGGGCTTCGTCGATCTCCTGACGGAGCTCGGCGGCTTTGGGGCCGGCAAGCTTGAGCAAGGCGTCGGCCGTTTTTAATAGTTCCGACCGGGCCGTGTCCAGCTTGCCTTTAGCCAGGGCCGTAGCGGCGCGTTGGGCGCTTTGCTGCGCGTTCCGGTAGTTGCGCTCGCTCTTGACGAGGGTGTTCAGGTTGAGCAGCGCGTCGTCCAGGGCCGGCGTTTCGGTAACGGGCAAGTCCAGGGTTAGGACGGCGTAGGGGTCTTTTGTGCTGCCGTCGGCATGAATGTCGACGTGTGCCGCCGCAGGGCCGATAGCGGACAGGCGTGTCCAGGCGAGCTGCTCCAGTCGCTCGTTTTCGCCAAGTTCATACAACCAGCGCAGGCTGCCGTCGCTTTGCGGCTCGGCTCCGCCAGCATCGTAGACGGTCGCGTTGTTGAGGGCCAGGTCTATCCAGCCGGTAGCCTGTTGGCCTCGATTCGCCAGATTCAGGCGCAAGCCAATGACGTCACCGGCACGGTAGGCGGGGGCCGGGCTGAGGTCATCGAACAGGTTTAACAGTAAGCGGCTGAATTCGCCGTTGCCGCCGGTTTCCGATAGCGCGGCTTCGGCCGGGAGGTCGAAGCTGAGGTAGGCGGCTTCGCCTTGCCCGTAGTGCTGGTGGGTCAGCGCGGGACCGGCAGTCTTGTTGTGGGCGTCGATAAACTGGCCGAGTACGCTGGCGCTTGGGCGTACCCGGTTGACTTCGCGCGGCGCGGCGTAGCGTTGTTCGACGCCGTCATAACCGGGCGCCGGCGCTACCCGCACGCCGTAGGCCTCGGTATGGCCTTGGTATTGCAGGCCCAGCACGCTGTCCAGCACATTGTTGCGCTGGTCGTGGTCGCCGCCGACCAGGAGCCCTAAGCCGTGGTTGACCGCTTCGCGCAGTTCTTTCTGCACGCTTTCGTCCAGTTTGACCTCGGCCGACAGCAGCGCATGGAGGTTGTAGGCACCGCTGTGCAGGGCTTGTGTGTAGTCCTCGGCGTTATCGACGCGGGTGTATGTCCAGGCGCCTCCCTGCAGGACGTGGTCTAGGTAGTCGCGTTCTGATTGTTGGGCCAGGCAGGATGCGCTGTCTTCAGGGTCGTTCTCCTCTTCGTCGTCAGACGGATCGTCTGGGTTATCGTCCTTTTGACCGTTGTCATTGTTGTTATCTTGTTGGCGGCTTCGTGATGACGGATGGGGTTTGCCGTCGTTGTTATCCTCCTCTTTTTTATCATCGCCTTCGTTATCGCTGTCAGGCTCGTCGTCTTGCCGGCATCCTTCGTCCAGCGGATCGACCAGCACCAACAAGCGTCCGTGCGCACCGACTTCCAATGTGCCATCGAGGTCGATAGCTGAGATGGGCGCTGTGACCGTGACGGTAACGACGGCGCTGTCGCACAAGGCTTCATCGGGCGCCGACAGGCAGACCCGGTAGCTGAAGCTGTCGGTGCCGTGGTAGCCGGCGGCCGGGCTATAGGTCGTGCCGCCGTCGGCGTTGACTGTCGCCGTGCCGTGGCCGGGCGCGGTTGCCGACGCATAGATCGCGCCGGACGGGATCAGGTCGTTGCCGGCCAGGTTGCCCGCGACCGGCGTATCGGCGGCGGTGCTGAGGTTGTCATCGACGGCGTCCGGGCCGACGGCGATGGTGACGGTCGCGGCAGGGGTGACTTGACCGAGGTCGTCCTGGACTTGGTAGCTGATTTGGCTGATACCGCTGAAGGCTGGATCCGGCGTAAAGACGATACTGCCGTTGCTTTGGGCGATATACACGCCTTGGCCCGCCAAGCTGGTTTGGTTATTGGTTTGCGCTGTGCCCGGGTCTAGGTCGAGCGTGGCCGGAATGAAAGCGGTTGCGCCGGGGCCGGGCCGATCATTGGCGAGGACAGCCAACGTGACCGGGACGGCATGGGCGGTGCCGGCGCGGTCGTCGTTCGCAACCGATGGGTCGCCGTCGACGGCGAAGTTAAGGTCATTGATGGCGATCACGCCGACTTGGATATTCAGGCGGCCGTCGGCGCTGCTATCCGCGATGCCGGCCTGGCTTTCGCCGGTAAAGCGCCAACCGCTAGGCAGGTTCGCTACGATGCTGTTTTCCTGTGTGCTCAGCAGCAAACTGAATGCGGCCAAGGGTGGAACTTCCAGTTGGTAGCCGCCATCGGCGGCCACCGGGGTCGTGGCAACGGTTTGGCCGTTGCCACCGATGACGGTGATGAATAATCCGCCGGCGTTGGTGCCGGGTTCGCTGCCGTTACGGACTTGGTTATGGTCAAGATCGTGGAAGACTTGGCCGGACAAGGTGATCGAGGTCGGCGGGGCTACCGTGACCTTGATCCAGGCGGTGGCGGCCCGGCCGAGACTGTCGCGGATCAGGTAGTTGAGTGGGGCCACGTCACCGACGTAGTTGAGGGCGGGCGTGTAATTAAGACTGCCGTCCGCTTGGACCTGCCAGTCGCCTGCCGGCGTGGTTTGCGTCGTTTCTACCGTGTCGGTGGCGGGATCGAGATCGAGCGTGGCCGGATCCAGGATGCTACCCGGCTCGGCCCGGTCATTAGCTGCCGGCGACAAGTTAAGCGGTGTATTGAACAGTGCAGCGGCGCTATCGTCGAGTGCGCTCGGCAATTGCGTCGGCAACACGACGATACGGATCGTCGCTGAGGTACTCAGGCCGGAGCTGTCGGTCACCGTGTAATTCAGGCTGGCGTCGCCGCTAAAGGCTGCAGTCGGCGTGTAAGTGACGGTGCCGTCGGCCTGGACTTGCCAATGGCCGTCTGCGGTATCCTGCGCGCTGTCTACCGCAGGGCTGTCGGGATTCAGGTCGATGCCCGCTATGGTGAGGGTTTGGCCGCCGCCGGCCTGGTCGTTATTGAGTATAGCCAAGGTTAGCGGGATGTCGCTCCAGGTCGCGCCGCTGTCATCTAAAGCGACAGGTGTCTGTCCGCCGCTGACGCTGATGCTGAGCGTGGATGTTGCAATGTTGCCGCGGCTGTCGGCGATGGCGTAGGCCAGTTGGGCCAGGCCGCTGTAACCGGTGTTCGGCGTGAAGCTGAGCGTGCCGTCGGTGTTGGCTTGCCAGAGACCGGCCGAGTCGGTTTTTGCGGTTTCGATGTTGGGTGTGGATGGGTCGAGATCGAGCGAGGCCGGATCCAGGCTTGCATCAGGGCCGGCGACGTCGTTACCGATGACGGCCAGCGTGATGGCGGTATCGACCGACGTCGCCCCGGTATCCGAGTTGGCATGTGGCCGGTCGGTGCCCAGGTCGCCGAGCGGGTTGGCGGGGCCGGTCACGGTTACGCTGATTTGGGCGCGAGGGGTCGCTTGTCCCAGGTCGTCGTGTCCGCGATAAGTCAGGCTGCTGACGCCGCTGAAGCCCGGTTGCGGCATGAAGCGGACGCTGCCGTCCAGCTGCGCCGTGAACTGGCCTTCGCCGGGTAAAGTGATGGTCGTGTCGAGTGCCGGTGTGGCGGGGTTGAGGTCGATGCCGCCTGCAATCAGTTGCATCGCGCCGACGCCCGGCCAGTCATTCGCCAGGATCGGCAGCACGACGGCCACGCCCTGGGTCGTGACGGCGCTGTCGTTGGCCGCCGCCGACGGTGCGCCGTCGATGCCGAAGTCGAGCGCGCCGATCGGATGGATGCCTGTGGTCACGTCGAGACGACCGTCGACCGCGGCATCCGCCGTGCCGCCGCTGAGCTCAGCGGTATGGCTCCAACCGGCCGGCAAGGCGGCATCGCTGGCATTGGCGCTATCGGCAATCACTAAGCTGTAATCGGCCAGGCCCGGTACGGTCAATTGATAGCGGCCGTCCGCTTGTACCGGGGCAGTAGCGATTACCGCGCCTTGGCTCAGCGCGGTGATCCAGGTGCCGCCGGCAGCGGTGCCGAGTTCGTTGCCGGTTTGCCTTTGGTCGTGGTCGAGGTCATGGAACACCGTGCCGCTGACGGTGATGTTCGGTACGACGGCCCGGAATGTGGCATTCGCCAGCTCCTTGACGGTGCCGTCCACCGTGGCGCGTAACAGACAGGCGTAAGCGCCCGGCTTGAGTGCTGCCGTGTCGATCACGCGGGCCTGTAGGTCGCTTTGTTGGCCGGCCAAGGCCACGATACGCGGCTCTTCGGAAATGACGGTTTCGCTGTCCAGGTTGACCAGGATGCTGGTTAGCGGCAAGGCGTCGATGCCGACAGCCGACTGGTTGGCTACGCTTTCGCTACAGGTCACAGGCACACCGATGTCTACCGGGTTAGGCGTAGCGCTCACGGTTCCGGTCAGGCCTTGCAGCGTGGTACGAACTACCGTGAACATCTTTTGGAAGCTGTCCAGCATGACGCCGTCTTCGCTACGTGTAACGCTAACGTCTACGGTATAAACGCCGCCGGCAGCGTCTGCCAGCGGGAAGGCGAAATCGGCCGGCAGTGAACCGCCGGCGGCCAGTTCGCCGATAGCGGTGCTGCCGGTGTAGATGACTGTGCCATCGGGGGCGGTAACGCTGACGCTCATCACCGTGGGCGCCAACAGCGCGTTGCTGGCGGTATTGGTAACCGAACCGTCCAATTGGACTTGATCCCAGCCCGCGTAGATCAGTTTATCGGGGCTGAGCGTACCGGCCAGCGTCGGCGCGTTGGCGTTAGTGACAATAGCGAACGGCGTGGAACCCGTGGCGACTACGGCGCCGCTGCCGTCGAGCAGTTTGGCTTGAAGCCGGTAGTCGCCGGTCAGGAACAGGCTGGTGTTCCACAGGGACGGATAGGCGACCGTGGACGATCCGGCCTGTTCGGTGACGGCGATCGGCGGCAGGTTCTGTACCGGGAAGCCGGCGGCATCGACGATGCCGAGCTGCAATTCCCCGCTAAAGGACAGCACACCTCCGTTAGTGACATCGACGTTAATGTTGACCGGGTTTTGCGGCCCGTATTGGCCGGCATCCAGGCCGGGCTGTATGTGCATGGCGGTACTCGCCAGCACGCTCGGGATTGTCAATGGGGTGCGTACTTTTTGACCCGCTACGAAACTGTTGTGGAACTCGACGAAAGCGTCCTGGGCGATGGCACGGGTTTCATTTTCACTCATGCCTTTCAGCAGTAGGTCGAATTGCAACTGGACACCGCGGTTATCAATCTGGGTCAGGTTCCAGACATGCTCGACACTGCCGTTGCCGAGGTCAGTGGATTGGTTCGGCGCCGGGTTCATGCCGGAGACATCGACGTCCTGGCGGGTGATCAGGTGGACGTCGGCGTCGATACCGCCACAAATGACCGGGAACGAGAATATCTTGCCCTGGTTGAGGTCGGTCCAGATTAACAGGCGTTGGCCGAAACGGTCGTAGAACAGCACGTCCATATCGGACAGGGCCGGATCGATGCTCGGGCCGTACAGCACTTGGCGCTCCTCGCCGGTGTCACCGATAACTTGCATCAGCGTGTTCTCTTCCCCGCTGAGCTTGAACGGGTAATCGCTCGTGGGTGCGAACAACAGGTTATTGGAACAATCTGCGGTGACGTTGACACCTTCGAATTCAAACAGTGCCTGGTTGTGGTATTCGGAATAGCGTTTGCCGTCGGCACTGACACGTAAGATCTTGTAGTAATTCCTTTTGATGCCGTCCTCGTCCAGGTGTTGTCCCATGTTACCTGTCAGGATATAGAAATAGCCATTGGCATCGATGGTGAGTCCCCTGGCATTCGTGATGCCGTTCTTCGTGACCAGCTCCACCCGTCCATCCGGGTGGACACGGGATAAGGCATTGGCGGCATCGACGACATAGAGCTGTCCATCCGGGCCTATCGCCAAGCCTTTGACCGCACCGCCGACAGTAGCCAGTGGCGTCACCGTGCCGTCCGGGGTGATTTTCAGTACGGTAGCGGCATTGGCGACGACACTGGAGTAGGAATAGAGATTGTCCTGGGCGTCAATCGCCAGGCCATAGCCTAGCGAGTAACCCGACACGAAGGTCGAAACAACGCCGGTAGGGCTGATCTTCACGATGCTCGATGCGGTGGACGTGTTAGTTGCATAGATATTGCCCTGGGTGTCCGCAGCAATGCCCCGGCCTGTCGTTTTTGAGGCTGCCGCCAGCGTGGTTCCGGTTGGGTCGATACGGGTGATGCTGGTGGAATCGGCCCCGAACAGGCTGATGGTGGCTTGGTTTGTATTGTCGCCGGGGCGTACCGTGGCTTGGGCTACGGTTATGTCGCCGTGGGCATTGGGGCCGACATGCAGCATGTTGAACAGCGAACCGTATTCGGTATGGGTATCGACAACAAGTTCGACCTGGAAGTCACCGCTTAAGGTCGGCGTCCAACTGCCAAAATCCAGCGGAATGGCGGCGGCATTCAGTTCCAGCGGGGGCAGCTCAACGCTGCTGGTATGCACCATCTCGCCTATACCGACGCCGCCGGATGGTGTGGACGGGTACAATTTGATCAGGGTGTTGGGGGTGTCGACTGACAGGATGAGCCGGCCGTCGGTATCCCATACGCTTCCGCGCACCGTGAGCGGCAATACATCCGTGATCTCGCTACGGGTGCCATCCGCTGCAAAGAACGCCAGTTTCCTGGCACTGTACACGGCGGCGATACGGCCATCGGCCGCTATCGCGAAGGTTTCCAGTGCGGGTAAACCGGTTTGGACGGTTTCCAGGGTATTGCCGGACGCGAGCCGGAAAATCGTGCCTTTTGCCCAGTCGCCGATGTACAACGTTCCTTGGGCATCGGCCTGGATTTCCCGGGCATTGCTCAAGTCAGGGAGAGGCAGTTTGGTTTTGCCGCCTGTCGGGGTAACGTTGTACACACCACTAGCTGCCGCCGCAATATAAATACGTCCATCCGCCAGCACTTCGATCGCTTGTTGACCGCCAAGGCTGGTCACAATTTTTTGGCGGCTGCCGTCGACGGCCAAGCGTTCGTAGCTACCGGACCCATTAAGCACGTAGATATCGCCATTGGGCGCCACCTCCACATCCACCGGACTGGTAAATCCCGTGGCGACCTGAGTGACGGTTCCCGCTGCATCGACCCGGTTCAAGATGCCGCCAGTATTATTCACGGCATAGAGATTACCGGCGTTGTCCCTGTCGATTCCGTAGGGGCGGTTCAAGCCATTGCCCTGCGCCAAGGCTTGGATTTCCAGTGCTGCGTTGTTGGTCTGGTAGCCGGGGTTTTTCAACGTGACTTTGGCGGTAATGGTACCGCCGTCAAAATTAAGGTTGCCCCGGTTGCTTACCAGCGCGGTGAGATGCACCGGTTGCTGCGCGGCCAACTGGGCGATGGGTGGATCGAACTGCACCGAACCGCCGATGGCGCGGGTACTCAGGATTTCGACCGGAACGCTCCGCTCTGCCAGCAATTGCCCCGAGGCGCCGTCATAGGCCTGGACGATGAAGTCGTACCAACCGGGGGTGGTTGCGCCGTTATGCCAGTCCATTTCTACGCTGACGGCAGCGTTAGCGGGTACCGTCTCCAGCGCGTCGGTGGCGTTGCCGCCAAGTGGAACAGTCCGCGCCGGAAACTCTTCGACGATCTGGCCGCCGGCAGCAACGATCACGCCGTACAGGCGCAGCTTACGCTCTGAGTCTTTGCCGTTGACCAGATGAGCTTGCGCTTTGATTTTGCTGTGGGCGGGGTAACCGGGCTGTTCAAGCAATATGGCATCAATATCGAAATCCGCTACGGTGGCCCGCTCCAACGCCACGTTCAACGTGGACAGGCCGGGCTGGGCCAGGCTGACTTCACCCTGACGGCTCAGGTAACCGACCGCACTGACGGCAACGGTAAACCGGGTTTGGGTGATGGCGTCGATCCGGTAGGAACCGTCGGCGGCGGTGTGTATGCTTTTCCCTTCGCTGTCTATGGCGACTACGGCACCGACTAAAGGCGTCCCGGTTTTGCTGTCTGTGACCACGCCCGTCAAGGTGCTGCCGTTGGTCGTGGCGGGCGGTAGACGGATGGTGCCGAGATCGGAGACGCCTGCGGATGCGGTCAGCGACAACCGCAAGCCTTGGTAGCCGATTCCGTTCAAATCGAGCGTCCAGGCGCCGGGGGTTAAATCCGCCAACAGGAATTGTCCGTTCGCATCGGTCACAACGCTGGGCGTGCCGCCGGCAACGGCTACCGTGACTCCCGCCAGGGCCAGTCCCGTGTCGGCATCGACTACGGTGCCGGTCAGCGTGGTTTGGGTGGGTACGGTTGCGGAATCAGCCGGTAAACTGGGCGAGAAGGTCAGCGTGGCTCCGGCCGGGAGCGTGGCGGAACCCGTCGCGTCCAGGAAACCGGGCGCCGATGCCGTGATGGTGATGGCCCCGGCCGGCGCCGCGATGCGGTAAGCGCCCAGGGCATTAGTCACCGCCGATACCGTGGTGCTGCCGGTCAGCGTGATATGGGCGCCGGCGATGGGGTTCCCGTTGGCGGCATCGGTTACATTGCCGGTGACGATCCCGTCACCCGTTGAGCCGGACAGTGACGGCAGACGGATGATGCCGAGATTCGATACGCCGGCCGGTGCGCTAAGCGTAAGATGGGCGCCACTATAGCCGGCCAGGCTTAGATCGAGCTCCCAGGCGCCGGGCGCCAGATTCACCAGGCTAAATGTACCTGCGGCATCGCTTACGGTTCTGAGTGTGCCGCCGCTCACGGCCACGTCGACACCGGTCAAGGGTTGGCCGGTACTCGCATCCACTACGGTACCGTACAGGTTGGTTGTCGATGGCGGCGCGCTGGAGGCAGCCGTCAAACCGGGCGATAAGGTCAGCGTAGAGCCGGCCGCCAGGGTCGCGGTCGCGGTCGCGTCCAGGAAGCCGGGCGTCGACACAACGACCGTGAGCGAACCGGGCGGAACGACGAGACGATAGGCGCCGGCCGCATCCGTGAGTATCGTGGCATTGGAACTGCCGCTGAGCGTAACGGATACCCCGGCGAGCGGCTGGTTATCAGCGGCGGAAGTCACTATGCCCGCCACGATGGCGACATCCTGCGCAGTGGTCATGCCCACCGTACCGAGATCAACCTGTTGTCCGGCGTTCAGCGAGCCGGTCCGGACGGCATCGATGTAGCCCGCCAGGGTAAAATCAACGCTATAAGTACCCGGCGCTATCCCCTGATACAGAAAACCGCCATCCGCTCCTGTGAGCACGGACGGGCCGTTGCCGGTCGATACCCGCACGCCGCCTAGCGGCAAGCCGCTGTTCTGGTCAACGACATGACCCGTGACCGCCCCATCCCACGGTGACGGCGTCCCCGATCCAGCCTGCAGAAGCCACAAGGCACGGGCCGCTAAGGCGGTGCGGTAGACATCCTGTCCCCAGGAACCGTCGGATAGTTGTGCGTTTTCCAAAGCCTTAGCCGCGTTTGTCAGCGGTGTTGTATCGGTGGTCGCGGGGGCTAAGGCCAATAAGGCCCATGCAGTTTCGAAATCGCTGCCCCAGCCGCCGTTAGCGTCCTGGCTAGACAACAGAAAATTTACGGCTTTGCTGATAGGCTGGGCTAGGTCGTAACGTAAACGATGGGCATGTAAAGCCATTAAAGCAGATGCCGTGGTATAGGCAGCACCCTGCGCGTAGCGGTTCTGGGTATAGCTGCCATCGGTACTTTGCTGGGTGCGGAGGTAACTGACTGCCGCGGGAATTACAGCCGTGTGACTACTGGGCGTTTTTGCCAGTGCTTCCAGCGCAAAAGCGGTGTCCAGCACAGTGCTGGTCATGCCGGGTGAACCGCCGAAACCGCCATCCGGGTTCTGGTTGGCTTCGAGCGCGGCTAGTATATCGGCAGGGGTGCCGGTGCCGGCTTCGCCGTGGGCGATGAGGGTACGCGCCAAGTATTCGGTGATGGGCTGGCCGGAAGAGGTATCGAGAAAAGCAAGTGATGCCGGAGGTGGGGTATTGACAGCGTCGAGCGCGTGCAGCGTGCGCAAGGTCTCGGCGGTGGCTTGGGTAGACGTGGCAATGTCGTCAGGGCGTTCATAACTACCGCCGGCCTGTAGCTGTGCATCCAGCCATGTCAGCGCTACGGGATTGGCCTCCGCCAAGGGAGTGAACAGCGACAGAATGACCAGTAACCACCAGAGACTGAAGCCTATACTCAGTCGTAACAACACATTGGAATAACGCATGAGTTTACTCTCCACTGGAGAAATAAGTGTAGCTGCGCATATTATCATATTAAAAACCTGCCTGGAAGCACGGTTTCACCGGTCGTTGCAGGTTATATCCTGAACCCTCTCGGATTTACCTGGGCTCAGGAAACACAGCGTCAAATACGTCCGTAATTAGGCGGTACTGTCAGCCATCGCTCCTGTCCCACACCAACAAAGTTATCCTGACCGTGCAGTTGTTCGACAGGGATAACATTTACTGCACTTAGGCTTATTGCTGGGCCTTTTACGCTTGAACAGCAGCAATCCAAGCGATAGATAACGACCATAATCATTGTAGAAATCTTGCCTGCCGTAGCGAAATTCTTCCAGCTAAGGAATGGGCATGAAACAAGTTAGTCAATGTGATTTTGCGGACACTACGACTGCCCGTCCTTTGAGGGCGCGCAGTCGTCATATTGCCGATATTATTTCATGCTCATTCCTAACTGGTTAAGCATACCAGCTTCCAAGTTAAGTTGACTGGTTTTTTTGTTGGCTTCATCGTAAAAATAATTTCAACGCAATAGCCTAAGGATATGGCAAAAGTAACGTCCATTAATGTTCCCACGCGCTGTGTTACTACCATTAAATTAATGAATTCAGTTATGAGTACAATGAGTCGCAGAAGTGAGCTCACGTCATACCCGGATCCCTGCGGGTATGAGTTTATCCTGCATCATCGCCGACTTGAACCCGATGTTGCGGGCTTGGTATGACTACTCCAAACATGCCCATCCCAGTGTCTTTCGCAAGTTGGATAGTTCTCTGCGACGACGATTGCGGGCTTTGCTGTGCAAACAGGAGAAACGACCGGGCCGAGGACGATGCCTGGCCGGTCATCACGTTGGACCAATGCCTTCTTTGCGGCGCTCGGGTTGTTCGCCTTATATCCAGCCTGGCAAACCGAGAGACATTCACGATGAGGAAATTATCAACGGGAGAGCCGTGTGCGGGGAAACCGCACGCATGGTTCGGAGAGAGGGGAAGCTTAAACCTTTTCCTGCCCCTGTCTTGAATTCACTCCTGTAACTCATTGTAATCATGCTAAATTCGTTAACTTAATGACAGTGAAGGTACGCACTGCGTACCCTTGACTGATGTTGTGCGCATTTCTTAGCCAAATGCTAACACCTTATTGTAAAGCCGCTTGTTCCATTTGTTTGCGCAAGCTTAAAGGCCGCATGTCGGTCCAGACTTCTGTAATGTAATCCAGGCAGTCCTGCTTGTTCCCGGTTTTGCCGACTGTTTTCCAGCCTCCGGGTATGTCTTTGTAATCAGGCCAGATAGAATATTGTTCTTCGTGATTAATGACAACCTGGTAAACCGTATTGTCTTCTTCGTCATCCCAAGCCATTTTTATCTCCGGTTTTGTAATGAATTAAATGCAGGATTTATCGCTATGATTAAAGCGGCTGATGCGTTTCAATCATAGATAAGACGACCTGGCGGCAGAAAACCTCAGTGCTGTTTTTATGCCGGTAGCAAATTTTTCATGCGTTTGCGGCAATGCAGCAGGCCTTTCATGATGTGTTTCTCGACACCGCTTTCCGATATATCCAGTTCCCTGGCAATTTCGCTATAACTCATGCCGTGAATGTTATGCAGCGTGAAGGCCTGGCGGCAACGCGGCGGTAATTCAGCGATCACACTCCGTAATATGTCCAGTTTTTGCTGGTCCGACGCCAGTTGTTCGAGAGAGGGCGATTCCGGTACCGGCATAAGGGCCGGGTCCTGGGTTTGTGCGTAATGATCAGTGACTTTTTGGTGTTTGAGGTAATCAAGGGCCAGGTTTTTGGCGATGCGGAAAAGATAGCAGCGCGGATGTTCAACCAGTTGTTTTTTTAGTTCCAATGAAAACTTGATGAAACTTTCCTGGACTATTTCCTCCGCTAAGTCCGGACAGTGGAGTATTTGGAAGACATGATAGATCAACTCGCTTTTATGTTTTAAGTAAAGGTTTTCTATAGTAATGCTCATCTTCTCTTCCGTTGTTGGTATTAAATGATAATTACCCATGAACAGT
>Ga0172380_10006479_pt1 | contig 13580 bp, 13 predicted proteins | sample Leawe162metaG_FD_119747 | JGI IMG/M metagenome (GOLD analysis project Ga0172380, IMG submission 119747) | Leachate microbial communities from a municipal landfill in Southern Ontario, Canada - Leachate well 162 metaG | ecosystem: Engineered > Solid waste > Landfill > Unclassified | place... | reverse complement strand
GGCGGAGACGATGGTGATCTCAAGCCCCAGGCTCTCGATGCTGGAGAGGTTGCCCTCCGTGCTGTCGATGATGCTCTGCTGCTGCTGCTCGATGAAGCTGCCGAACTGCGCCTGCATGTCCTTATAGGCGAAGACCATGAGATCCGGGTATGCCGATTGTATCGTGGTTACAAGGTCGTCGACCGCGGATGAATTTGTGGCATATACCGTCAGTTGGGATACCCCACCTGGCATGTCGAGCAGCTCCTGTGCGGCAGCCAGGCTCATGTAGACGTCTTTGTCCTCTCTCTCTATCGTTATGCTTCCCCCGCCGGGCCCACCGTCGGCCCCTCCGATGGCGACATCCGGGCTGCCGCCGCCCTCAAATTCACTGGCATAGATCCCCACTATCGTGAATTCAGTGCCCTCGATGGTCACCGTATCGCCGACTCCGGCGTTGAAATAGTCTTCAAGGTCGGCCCCGATGACGACAACCTTGTCGTCGCTCTCCTGCAGGTTGCGTCCTTCCACTATGTTCACGGGCATCATGCTGTTGAAGCTACCGTCGGATGAGGTATCGATGGTGATGCCGTTTATCATATAGTCATAATCGAATCGCATCATCATGCCGCCGCTACTGCTGCTGTTTGTTGTGGTTGCTCCCACGGTATGCGTCAGCGAGCCGGACATGCTCTCAACGCCGTCCATGGCCGCTATGGCATCGACTGTGTCTGCGCTTATCGATTCGTTCGCTGAAGTTGTAGGGCTGGCGGTATCGAATGTACTCGCTCCCCCGGATGGAGCAGGCCCTCCGAATGTGAATACCCCGAATCCTCCGGCCGAGATCTGGATAGAGTTCATAGCTGCCTCGGTCTGTTCGATGGTATTCTGCGCAGCCGATTCATAGTTCTCCAGCATGGCTGCGGTAGTTGTTTTGCTGGCGTCCACGCTGGCGAGGGTGGATGCGAAGATCGCTACGCACAGCGCCAGCACTATGCCCACCAGCGCCGTACGGAAACGACGGCGCCAGATGTTCTTGAAAGCCCTCTTCATAGTTAGCATTTATGCCTCTCCCAGTTAAGATTCTTCGGTTAAGATAGCATGCGCCGGGTAAAACCACGGTAAAGAGTAAGGATTGGATAAATAAAATAGGGGCTGGAAGCCCCTATTTTTAGTGACAGCGATTTCCTGATAGGTTTTAGTTAAGGCGCGCAAAATGCATAATCATCGGCTGGCCCCATTCCCCGTCCCTGCCCCTGGCCTCCAAGCGGGCCCATCCCCTCCATCGCCGCCGGGCGGCTGTCCCACCACGCATGGATCTCCGCTGCTTCCTCCTCGGTGATCAGGCCGTTATCGATTGCGTTCTGGAGCCGTTCCTGCTGTCTCTCGGTCATCATTTCCTGAGTTGCCTGTTGGAAAGCAGCCGTTACTGTAGCCTCATCGATATTGAGTATCTCAGCAACTCTCGAGATAATTTCCTGCCCCGGCCTCTGCTCATCAGTGGTTGTTGTGGTTGTTTCTGTTATTGTCTCATCGGATGTGTCCGCCGAGACTGCAGCGGGGATGCCTACCGCTAACGCGGCAATGAGCGCCATAGCGATTGGTCCGTATACAAGTAGCTTTTTCATGGTCGTTTCCTCCTTTTCTGTTTGAGGCTAGGTTAGCATATGGCGGGTAAAAACACGGTAAAGAGAGAAAAGAAAAGGGGCCGAAGCCCCTTTTTATATCAAAATCGATAGTGACTCAGTCTATCTTACGTTGCGGCAATGTAATGCGGAACGTGCTTCCTTCTCCCAGCGTGCTTTCGACCGAGATCGTGCCGCCATGCTCCTCTGCGATTTTCTTCACTATGGCCAGGCCCAGTCCGCTGCCGCCCTGAGCGCGGGATCTGGACTTATCGACGCGATAGAAACGTTCAAATATGCGCTGCTGGTCCGCCTGGGATATCCCGATTCCGTTATCCTTGATTTCGATAACGACTTGCATGTCGTCTGTACGAGCGGAGATTTTGATATCGCCGCCGGGCTTGTTGTACTTGATGGCGTTGTCGACAAGGTTAACGAAGGCCTGCTTCAGCCGGAACGCGTCACCAAGAATCGGGAGACTGTTCTCGATCGACGCCAGTTCTATCTTGACGCCTTTCTCGTCGGACCTTGTTTTAAGTTCCGCTGTTATCTCGGTCAGGAGCGGCGCCAGATCGACAGTGGCCCAGTTGCTTACACTCTGTTCGCTTTCCGACAGCAACAGCAGCTTTTCGCTCAGGGTGCTCATGCGCTCCAGGTTTATCTTAATGATGTCCTTTAGGCGCTCATAGTCTTTGATCGTCGCCCTGTCATCCATCTCCATCACTTCGATGTTCGTCTGTGCGATGGCGATCGGCGTCCTCAACTCGTGCGAGGCGTCCTGGATGAACTGCTTCTGCGATTCGAAGGCGCTCTCCAGCCGGCCTAACATGCTATCGAACGTATCAGCCAGGCGCTTTATCTCGTCATCCGGGCCTTGATGGTTGATCCTTTCTTTGAGGTTGGTGCTGGAGATACGTGCCGCTAGGGAGGAGACGCGGTCTACCGGCTTTAACATCTTTCTGGAGAGGAAATATATGCTAACACCGCCTAGAATGGTAAGACAGCAGATGCCGATTATGGAGTAGTTGCGCAGCAACTCTAATTGATCGTGTCTCACTATATCGAATATTTCCCTCGGGGTATTTTGCCCGGGGTTGAATTGAGCTAGTATCATCGGAGGTTCCATTGATGCCTGACGCACGCCAATGTTAAGTCCGATGATAAGGAGTATTGTAAGCGAGATCAGTATAGCCGAATACCATATTGTCAGCCTGAAGTGTATCGATTTGGTAAAAGCGGGCATTCTCATAGCATGTACCCCCTCCCCTTTACTGTCGTTATCAAGTCTTCCGCCCCCGCCGCGTTAAGTTTCCTTCGAATATTATTAATGTGCACCTTGATCGTCTGTGTGAACTGATTTGCATCGTCGTTCCATACGTGTTCCAGCAGTTCCTCCTGGCTGACGATGCGCCCGGCGTTGTGCGCCAGGTATTCCAGTATGGCAAATTCCTTGACAGTGAGCGTTATCTCAACACCTCTGAAGTGCGCCCGTATGGCGTTGGGATCCAGTACCAGTTCCCCGACGCGCAGGATGGCAGGCCTGGGGCTTCCCTCTCGACGCATTATCGCGCGCACTCGCGCCAGCAGCTCCGGGAAGTGGAACGGCTTCATCAGATAGTCATCGGCTCCCTGGTCCAGGCCGCGCACGCGGTCGTCCAGGCCGGTGCGCGCGGTGAGCATAAGGATGCCAACAGACGATCCCGATGCCCGGACGCGGCGGCAGACTTCCACGCCGTCGATTTTGGGCAGATTCAGGTCCAGTACAATGAGGTCGTAGGCGTTGACTTCCAGGATCGTCAGCGCTTCTTCGCCGTCGAGAGCGATGTCGGCGGCATAGCCCTGCTTCTGCAGACCCAGGGCTATGGCCTCTGTCAGGTCCTTTTCGTCTTCAACCACTAATATCCGCATAACTTGCTCGCCCTGATTATATCATCGCATAAGTAAAGGATTTGTAAAGCCCCAATTTACTTTGGCGATAGGGTGAGGATGAGGGCTAATCGTCGAGAGTACATATCGCGATGTTCTCCTGCACCTCCTCGCCTTGCCCCACTCCCTTCGTTTATGTTATCCTTTCCCAAGCATAAGGAGGCGAGATGAAGGGCCGCGTTTTTTCCGGTGCCAGGCCCACGGGCCGGCAGCACATCGGCAACTACCTTGGGGCCATACAGAACTATGTAGCGCTCCAGAAAGAATATGAATGCGTCTACTGCATCGTAGATATCCACGCGCTGACAACGATGAACGACCCCGCCAAGCTCCGGCAGAGCATAAAAGAGATGATGCTGGACTGGCTGGCGGCGGGACTCGATCCCAAGAAAAGCATAATGTTTGTCCAGTCGCACGTGCCGGAGGTGACGGAGCTGTACACGTTCCTCGGCATGACGACGCCGATGGGCTGGCTCACGCGCGTGCCCACGTTCAAAGAGAAGGCGCGGAAGCAGCCGGATAACATCAACTACGGCCTCCTCGGCTACCCCGTGCTCATGGCCGCTGACATCCTGCTGTATAAGGCCAACGTCGTGCCCGTCGGCGAGGACCAGCTGCCGCATCTCGAGCTCACGCGCGAGATCGTTCGGCGCTTCAACACGATTTATGGCCCTACCTTCCCCGAGCCGCAGGCCAAGATGACCACTGCCCCGCTCATTATCGGGCTGGACGGCGTGAACAAGATGAGCAAGAGCTTGAATAACGACATCGAGCTGGCGGCTACGCCCAAGGATACGCTGAAGAAGATAAAGGGCGCCTACACCGATCCCAATCGCAAGCGCCGGGAGGACCCCGGCAACCCCGAGATATGCAACATCTGGAAGCTGCACCATTTCTTCAATCCGGGCGATGTGGAGACCATCGCTGCTGAGTGTGTGGTGGCCAAGCGCGGCTGCGTGGACTGCAAGGTGCAGCTGGCGGAGTCGGTGAACGCGGCCTTGCAGCCGTTCCGCGAGCGTCGCGAGCAGTTGGCTGCGGATATGGATTACGTCGTGAATGTGTATAATGATGGCGCGGACAGGGCACGGGCCATAGCCGTGGAGACGCTGAGAGAGGTTAAAGAGAGGATGGGGCTGCTGTAGGATATGAAGAGCGAACTTCCGTTATCGAAGAGCCGGCAAAATGCATTCGATGTTGCCAGGCAGGCGGCTATGGATGCGGGGACTATCATCATGTCGCGCTTTTCCATGCGCAAGGATATATCCTACAAGAGCGAGGGCAAGAACAATATCGTTACCGATGTCGATATCCTCGCGGAGAAGACGATAAGGGAACAGTTACGCAAGGAATATCCCGATTTCGGCATCATCAGCGAGGAGTCGAAGGAGATCAAGGGCAGAGCACCCTATAAATGGATTGTCGATCCGCTGGACGGAACGCGCAATTATGCCTATGGTATCCCGCACTTCTGCGTGTGCATAGCGCTGGTGCATGGTGAAGACGTGGTCATGGGCCTCACCTATGATCCGGTGCGCGATGAGCTGTTCCATGCGGAGAAGGGTTGCGGCGCGTATCTGAACGGCGAGCCCATCTATGTTACCAAGCGCTCTTCGCTGACGGAAGCGCTCATCTCATGCGATATGGGGTATAACCCCGATAACAGCCGGAAATATATTGAGATTTATTCCAACCTGTGGTCGAACGTGACCACCACGCGGCTGATGGGCTCGGCGGCCTTGGGCATTGCTTATACTGCCTGCGCCCGGCTCGATCTCTATTTCCATGTGAGCCTCTATCCCTGGGACATAGCCAGCGGCATACTGCTGGTGCGCGAGGCGGGTGGGGTAGCCCGGCAGCTCAACGGGGAGCCAGCCAGCTTCAACAAAAAGGATATCATCGTATCCAACAGGAAGATCGCGGACGATTTCCTCCATACGGTCACCAAGAGGAGATGAGTCGCTCCTATTTTCTCAATCAGCAGGTGACCTGCCTACAATTCCGTCGAAAGGATTTCCAGCCGATTATAGGCCTCGCGGACGCGGTTCTTGAACGTGGGGCTGAACCACAGGTTGGGGCTCATGAAGATAACATGCTCCTTGTTATCGAGGTGCAGGGTCTTCAGTAACTCTATCAGCAGGGGATCGCCCACGCTGAAATCGGTGCCGGCCTCCGCCGCTTGCACCTTGAGGAAGTTATCCACTATAAGCTGGTTCAGCTCATCGCTGCCCTTCTTGCTGGTGCGGGCTATGATAGCCTGTTGCTCTGCCGCTCCGATAAGCAATGTCAGTTTGTCGAGATATGTCCTGGCCGGCTCCAGGCCTCTGACCCTGGATTCGTGTCTCCAGGCGGACTGCATCTTCTTCATCCCGCGCTTAAAGAGAATCTTTTCTATGTAGTGGGTGGCAACGATGCCTATAACTATGCCGCCAACGCCGGCTCCGATGTAAATGAGTGTTTGTGTGTCCATCTGGCACTCACTATATCATGGACGATGCTTCTTGACAAAGCTCTCTATGCGCTCCAGCGCCTCCTCTATCTCGTCCATAGAGGTGGCATAGCAGCAGCGTATGTGTCCCTCGCCGCACTTGCCGAAGGCCGAGCCGGGGATCACCACCACCTTCTTTTCCCGCAGCAGCTTCTCGGCAAACTCGTCGGACGACATTCCTGTCTTCTTGATGGATGGGAAGGCGTAGAACGCGCCGCGCGGCTCAAAGCAGTCGAGGCTTATCTGGTTCAGCCCCTTCACTATAACGCGGCGGCGCTTGTCGTAGTCAGCCAGCATCTCCTGCACCTGGGGCTCGCCGTTGCGCAGCGCCTCGAGGGCGGCACGCTGGGCGATGACCGAGGCGCAGAGCATGGTGTACTGGTGTATCTTCATCATTGATTCGATCATATCGACATTGGCCGCGGCGTATCCTATGCGCCAGCCGGTCATGGCATAGGACTTGGAGAACCCGCCGAGCAGTATCGAGCGGTCGCGCATGCCGGGCAGGGGCACGATGGAGGCGTGCTCCGTGCCGTAGGTCAGCCGCTCGTAGACCTCGTCGGATATCACCGTAAGGTCATTCTTTGTCGCTAGCTTGGCAATCTTGGAAAGCTCATCGCGCTCCATGATGGCGCCGGTGGGATTGTTGGGATAGCCCAGCAGGATGGCCTTGGTCTTTTTCGTGATGCGCTTCTCGATCTCGCTGGCGCGCATCTCGAAATTCTTATCGGCGCTGGACGGTATCGGCACATCGACGCCGCCGGCAAGCAAGGTGCAGGCCTTGTAGGACACGTATGTCGGCTCCGGGATGACGATCTCATCGCCCGGGTCGGTGATGGCGCGGATGGCCAGGTCCAACCCCTCGCTCACGCCGACCGTGACTAATATCTCCGTCCTGGGGTCGTATGTCAGGCCGTAGCGATTCTCGATGTAACGGGCGATCTCCTCGCGCAGTTCGATAAGCCCGTAGTTGGAGGTATAGGCCGTGTCGCCTTTCTCCAGCGCCCAGATGCCGGCTTCACAGATATGCCACGGCGTTACGAAGTCCGGCTCGCCCACGCCCAGTGAGATGACATCGTCCATGCCGGCGATAATGTCGAAGTATTTTCTTATGCCTGAGGGCGAAAGCGCCCGTACTTTTTTAGAAACAGGATCACGTTTTACCATTTCAGTCTCGCATTTTCACGAATTTCAGGCTACAGCATGAATGGCTCGCGCTTCTTGCGGCGCTCATCGCCTGATAGAATCTCGCCGTCTTCCTTGTAGCGCTTGAGGAGGAAGTGCGTTACTGTGCCCTGCACTCCCTCGATGGTAGCCAGCTTGTTGGAGGTGAATGCTGCAACCTCGTGCATGGTCTTCCCTGTAGCCAGCACCAGAAGCTCGTACGTGCCGGAAAGCAGGTACACAGTGCGCGCCTCGGGGAAGCGGTAGATGCGCTCGGCGATGGCGTCGAAGCCGACGTCGCGCTGGGGGGTCACCCTGACCTCTACCAGCGCCTGCACCTGGTCGTCGCCCAGCCTGTCCCAGTTGACCACCGCCTTGTATTTGAGGATGGTGCGGCTGGCCTCGGCCTGCTTGATGGCCTTTTTGACCGCGGCGACGGGTATGCCGGTCATGGTTGCGATCTGCTCCGGCGTCTTGCGCGCATCTTCCTCTAATATTTTGAATATTTCGTTGATTTTGGCGGCCTCTTTCATGACATCCTCCCTATCGACGCGAATGACATATTTTACTTAATCTAATGTGGTTAGTCCATACCTTTCGAGGGGATTGTATGTAATTCGATAGCGAAAAGTTGTCATTCTGAGCGAAGCGAAGAATCTCGTCCCTGGTAGGCGATTCCTGTAGGGGTAGGCCCCTGTGCCTGCCTTTGCTAGGGCAACCTGGGGGTTGTCCCTATATGGATTCCGGCCTTCGCCGGAATGACGAGGGAGGTGTCGTCGCTATGGTTTCTGTGCCAGCACGGCGAAGGTGGTGAAGTAGCGGCCGCGGTAGTTGCAGCGCTGGGGGTCACGGACGACGATGTTGGGATTGTAATCGTGGCCGTTGACGAAGTGCAGCCCGCCTTTCTCGATTGTGTCGACGAATATCTTATCGATATCGTAGACGCTGTAAGCCGCGCCTATACCATCGTACATGAAGGCCAGGCTCCAATTGTCCGTATTCTGACGCTTGGAGTCGTAGGCGTCGGAGGTGATGTACAGGTGGCCGCCGGGTTTAATAATGCGGCACATCTCTGACAGGGTTCGCAGTGTCGCCTCGATGAAATCGTCGTGCGGTATCGGTTTCCACTTCTGGTCCGTATCGAGGTGTTCGATAGTGGATGTGCACGTAACAAGGTCGAACGTACCGCTTTTGTACGGCATGTGTATCATGGTGCCGAAATGTACGGCGACGTCGCTGCGGAAGCACTTGTCACGAAAGCCTTCTTTATTGGGGGCGAACGGCTGAGGATAATCTATGGTAACTACATCGGCGCCTAGGCTCTTGAGGTACAGGCAGAAGGTGCTTTCACCCGGTCCAGCGTCGAGGATTCGCATGCCGTGAAAGTCGCTGATGGAAGTTAAGAGCTTGCCGTACTCCCAGACCTTGAGCCCTTCGATCTCAGCCTCGGAGAGGCGTGTGTTAAGATTTGAATCGAACGCTTTCAATCCCTGAGTACGCGATGATAAATAGTCGAGTTCTCGCTTGTTTATGAAGGTGTTCACTGTATTTCGTTTAGCTGCCATATGTCTTCATGGGTATCATAGCAAATCTCGAAGCGCTTTTCACCATGCGGCGTTTTCGCTCCTGTCGCCTGCACGATGAAATGCTTTTCGCTCGGCTCGAGCCATTCGCTTTCGATTTTGGTGATCTCGTGTCGTTCTTGATTCCATGAAAAGAGATATCGGCCTGTCGGCATAGCTATGGCTGGATTGGCAGGTGACCTAGATAGTCTGAAATTGTTGCGACGATGGGTTTTGCATTTATTATAGTATATCGTTACTGAGTTAGTTGGAGTATCTAAAAAAATAGGGGCGATTCATGAATCGCCCCTGCCGGTTTTGTTTATTGCGAGCACGCCGTGCCGCAGCTGCATGCTCAACACGTGTGGGCGACGCACACCTGCCCTTCCAGATAGCTGCTCACCTGCCAGTCGCACTGGCTGTCGATGAGGGGCATTTCGGCCATATATTCCGGGACCAGTTCATCCCAGATTATATCGCCTGACTGGCCGTTGGCAGTGGGCCAACCGGTGTGGTCATCGTAATAGGCGTCTAAAGCAGTCTGGATATCGTTCTCATCTTGCTCACAATTTGATACTGTCGGCGTGGTTTCAGTTTCAGTTTCTTCTGTTATGACAAATATCGCTGCTATTACCACGATTATCAGGTATATAGCTATTGTTGTGAAGAATATATAACGGGCTTTCATGAGTTATTTTCCTCCCGATATAATCTATCATATTTGTAAATAAAATGCATATACTCTATGGCCACCATACAGGGTCAGTGTCACTATAAGGATTGAAAGTGAGCGGGATCCGGTTGCTGCCGTCAGGATTCATGGTATAGATATCGCTGATGCCTTCAGGGTTGAATAAATATAGTATCTTCGTACCGTCCGGTGACCAGAGCGGAGATGTTTCAATGTCTGCGCTGTTTATGATCCAGCGCAAGTTTTCGCCGTTGGCATCAATTACAAATATGTCATAACTGTTTTCCTTGTAGGAAGCAAAAGCAATTTTGCTGTTATCAGGCGACCATGCTGGAGTTTTATCTTCTCCCACTGTCTGCGTAAGACGTGTCTGGTCGGCGCCGTCGGCGTTCATTACATAAATGTCGCTGTTGCCGGTGCGCTGTGATGTAAAGGCGATCTTGCTGCCGTCCGGCGACCAGACGGGAGACTCATCAATACCGGCGGAGAATGTTAATCTGGTCTGATCGCTGCCATCGGCATCCATGATATATATCTCCCGGTCGTCATCGCGGGTAGACGTGAAGGCGATTTTGCTGCCGTCGGGAGACCAGGACGGGGCTTCATCGACGTCTGGACTGCCGCCGGTGTTGAAGGTCAGGCGTGTCTGGTTTCTGCCATCGGCGTCCATAACATAGATTTCGCCGCTGCCGTCGCGGGATGAGCAGAAAAGAATCTTGTCGCCATCGGGTGAAAACGCCGGATATCGATCCCACCCCAGGCTGCTGGTGAGACGGATCTGGTTTATTCCATCGAAGTCCATGATATAAATCTCTTCATCATTGTCGCGGGTGGAGACGAAAGCGATTTTCTCTCCGTCAGGCGACCATGCAGGATATCTATTTGCTCCGTTATCGAAAGTGAGACGTGTCTGATCAGAGCCGTCAGGGGCCATGACATATATCTCATATGTATCGTCTCTGTCGGTGGCGAAGGCGATCTGGCTATCCGAAAGCGAAGGCGTTTGTGTTGATGCAGTTGTTTGCGTCGGCGTCACAGTCGGCTGGCTGATTCCGCTTGAGCAGGCTATACCTGATACAAGCAATGTCCCCGATATCAACAATAAGAACACTTTACTCAGTTTCATTTGGCACTCCCCTTTTTCCGATTTCATAACTTCGGCCTTTGCTTATGCCACTCTGTAGACTGCTCATAGGCGTATGCTACGCGGAGCAGTGTCTCCTCAGAGAATGGTTTTCCCAGTATCTGCATACCTGTTGGCAACCCATCACAGAAACCCGCGGGTATCGATAACCCAGGGATGCCGGCGATGTTGATCGGCAGCGTACAGATATCGCTCAGGTACATTTTCAGCGGGTCTCCAGTCTTCTCTCCGATTTTGAACGGGACGGTCGGGGATGTCGGTGTGATAAGCGCATCGTATTGTTTGAACGCCTCATCGAATTCTCTGCGTATCAGTGTGCGCACTTTCTGCGCCTTAAAATAGTACGCGTCGTAATAGCCGGCCGACAGGGCGTATGTGCCCAGTATGATGCGTCGTTTGACCTCGGGGCCAAAGCCATGGCCGCGAGTCTGTTCCATGGAGTCCCACATGTTAGCGCCCTCGTGCGAGTAGCCGTACTTCACGCCGTCGTAGCGGGCCAGGTTGGCCATGGCCTCGGACGGGGCGATGATATAGTAAACGGGCAGGGCGTATTTGGTGCTGGGGAGCGATACCTCACGATCAACTGAAGCTCCGAGCTGCTCCAGCCTGGATATGGCAGCCTCGATGGTTTTGCGCACACCGTCTTCCATTCCCTCAACGAAATATTCCTTCGGCACGCCCAGTTTAATTCCCTTCAGATCGGGGATCAGAGCCTTGGTATAGTCGGGCACCGGTTGATTCACTGATGTGGCGTCTTTGGGATCGTGTCCGGCAATGGCATTTAAGACCAGGGCGCAATCGGTTATATCTTTGGTCATGGGGCCGATCTGATCCAGGGAGCTGGCGAAAGCGATAAGCCCGAATCTTGAGACGCGTCCGTATGTAGGCTTCATTCCGACGATGCCGCAGAAGCTTGCGGGCTGTCTGATGCTGCCGCCGGTGTCCGAGCCCAGTGAATAGATCGCCTCGTTGGCGGCGACAGATGCGGCCGGCCCTCCGCTGGAGCCACCAGGCACGCGTTCCAGATCCCATGGGTTGTGCGTTGCGAAGAATGCGGAATGCTCGTTTGATGAACCCATGGCAAACTCGTCCATGTTCCCCTTGCCTATCATGACCATGCCCGCCTGGTTCAATCGCTCGACCACTGTGGCGTTATACGGCGGAACAAACTTCTCCAGCATATGGGAAGAACAGGTCGTTCGTATCCCCCTGGTGCACATATTATCTTTTATCAACGCCGGGATCCCCGTGAGCGGAGAGGCGTCGCCGCTTTTCAAGCATTTGTCAGCTTCCTCTGCCTGGCTCAGAGCCGACTCTTTGGTCACGGTGACGAAGGCGTGTACCTTCTCTTCTACCTGGGAGATTCGTTCCAGCACGGCTTTGGTTAGCTCGACAGATGAGATCTCCTTCTTGATGAGGAGCTTGTGAGCCTGTTCGATAGTAAGGCGGTAAAGTCGATCGCTGCTTTGCATTGTTATTCCAGCACTGCCCTTACCCTGAATTGACCATCCTCTTGCCGAGGTGCGTTGGCCAGTATATCACTCTGGGTGTACGATTGTGCGATTTCATCTTCGCGGGTCACGTTCAAAAGCTGTATGGGATACGCTGTAGGCGGTATGTCTGTAGTATCGACCTGCTGTAGTATTTCGAAGTTCTCCAATACATTTGAAAGCTGGTTGCGGAATCTTTCGACTTCTTCGTCGCTTAATTTCATACGGCACAGTGCGGAGATATGCAGTACGTCTTCTCGGTTTAGTTTCATAATATTGACCCTCGAACTTCCAGTGTGGCTGGATTATAGCATTTAAGAACTAGCAGGAGCAAGGTGTCTAGAATTGCCAGGTATTACGTAATAGGGGTATAATATACATCTGGTTGTCTAAAAAACAAGCGATAATTACTGAAGGAGATTAGTGATGCGTCAGTACACCCCGGAAAACATTCGCAATGTGGTACTGCTTTCCCATTCCGGCGCTGGAAAGACTTCGCTTGCTGAGGCAATGCTTTACAATGCCGGAGCGATTACCCGCCTGGGCAGGGTCGATCAGGGGAACACCACCTCGGACTACGATCCGGATGAGGGGAGACGCAAAATAAGCCTGTATCTATCCCTTCTTCCCTGTGAGTGGCAGGGGGTGAAGGTCAACGTATTGGATGTACCCGGCTATCAGGACTTTGTCGGCGAGGTTAAAGCGGGGATACGCGTTGCCGATGCCGCTATCTTCGTTGTGTGTGCTGCTTCGGGGGTTGAGGTGGGCACCGAGCTCACCTGGGGCTATGCTGATGATAAGAAGCTGCCGCGTATGATATATATAAATAAGATGAACAGGGAGAACGCTGACTTTTTCAGGGTTACAGAGATAATCAGGGGGAAGTTCGGCAATCAGTGCTTGCCGTTGACGATTCCCATAGGTGCGCAGGACAAATTTGAGGGCATTATAGATCTTATTGCGATGAAGGCATATCGTCAGGACAAAGTCAGCGATATACCGGATTCACTCAAAGGGAAGGCGGCGGAGTGGCGTGAGAAGCTGGTGGAATCAGTGGCAGAGACGGATGATGTGCTGATCGCCAAATACCTTGAAGGAACCGTACTGACAGAAGAGGAAATCCGCAAAGGCCTCAGGGCGGCTGTTATCAAGAGGAAGATTGTTCCAATCCTTGTTGGTTCCGCCACAGAGAATGCGGCGGTCAATACTGTACTTGATGCCGTCTGTAAATATCTGCCTTCGCCCAAGGATATGGGGAACATCACGGCGCAGAATATCCAATCGAAACAGGAAGAGACCATCTCTGCCGATCCGGCCGGCCCATTGGCGGCGCTGGTGTTCAAAATGAGTGCTGATCCATATGTAGGCAAGCTCACATATTTCAGGGTTTATTCCGGCACTATCCAGAGCGATTCTCAGGTGTGGAACGCAGGCAAGCAGACGCAGGAGCGCATCGGGCAGCTTTATATGTTGCGAGGGAAAACCCAGGAGCCGGTGGCTAATCTGGTGGCTGG
>Ga0172380_10006478_pt1 | contig 13585 bp, 12 predicted proteins | sample Leawe162metaG_FD_119747 | JGI IMG/M metagenome (GOLD analysis project Ga0172380, IMG submission 119747) | Leachate microbial communities from a municipal landfill in Southern Ontario, Canada - Leachate well 162 metaG | ecosystem: Engineered > Solid waste > Landfill > Unclassified | place... | reverse complement strand
TCGCTCATCCCGCCACCTCCACCGCCCGCTGCATCATCTCCCGCAGGAACAGCGCGTCCTCCGCCATCATCACCGCTTCCAGCGCGGCGGCGGCTTGGGCGTGGGCGGCGGACTTGCGTAGAGCACAATGTCCCACCCGCCCTTGTGGTCGCAGAGGGGGCACCCTTTTCCCCCGCAGGACCTGCAAGTTTGCCAAACCGACGCTTCCACCTTCCCCTTCACTCTCGGCATTCCTTGTTTCTCCTTCCCTTTCCTTCAGAAAAACCTCTGATCCCATGCCGAACACAATATCAATAAATTATCACTGAAAAATTTCTTTGTCAAGATAAAATTTCATAGAAAACAAAAAAGTCTGCCACAAGACAGACTTTTTATTTATTCTTTTCTAATTATTTTTCAAGGCCAAATGTAACAGACACCGTCGCGGATATTTCCTTTTCTTTTGTCGACAAATCGTAGGCGCCGTAATCAGCCACATCAGTTGAGTTCGGCGGTAAAATCTGGATTACACCGGTCTTCGCCGTGGTCGGTTCGCCGACTTTCAAACCCGACCCGTTCGCGATCGCCTCGGCTCGAGTTTTCGCGTCCGCGGTTGCCGCGGCAAAAAGTTCTGGGCGAAGTTCGGTCAATTTTGTGTAATAATATTCCGTCCGTTGATATTCTGGAACAAGGCCCAGGGCAACGAATTTTTTTGTTTCATTGGCCAGGCGGTCGACTTTTTCTATATCATAACTTTCTACTCTAAGCTCTACTCGGACATTGTAGCCAATAATATTTTGCGTGTAGCCGTAGCCGGGTAATTGTTCATAAACCGCGTCTGTCTGCACGGGCAAAAAAGTAATGCCTTTCGCGTCAATGCCGAGGTCTGTTACAATTTTAGTAATTTTTGTTTTATCGCTCGCGATTTTATCAATTGTCTCCGCGAGATTTTCAATCGTCGCCCGACGGGTAAAATTTGTTGTCCATTTTGCAAGATCCGCTTCCACTAATTTTTTTGTGGAACCTGTGACAGTCAGCCCGCCTGTCTGGCGGCTCTGATAAAGTTTGTCTCCCAAAAAATAAAGCCCGCCCAAAAGCGCGAGGCCAAGGACAATCGCCGCCGCAACAAGTCCGCCGCGGCAGCATGATTTTGTCTCACAGCATTCTTTTTTCTCTTCTGCCATAAATTTAAAATTAAATAATTATTTTCTTTCTAAATTAATTACGACTATCTCCGGCCTAGCAAATGTTCTCATTGTTATTCCCCAAGCTCCGAGTCCACTTGAAGTATAAATCGCGAAATTTTCTTCTTGACGCAAACCATAATCATAACCACGGAAAATAATTTTTCCCAAAATGCCAAATGGAAAAACCTGGCCTTCGTGAGTGTGTCCTGAAAGCATTAAATCTACCCCCGCGTTTTTTGCCCGATCAACCTCAAGCGGGCTGTGATAAAGAAGAATCGACGGCTCTTCGGGATTAAAATTTTTAATTCCCCCAATCGCCGCTTCTATGTCTCGTGCCTCACTCCCCTCGGGAAAACTCACGCCAACAATTTGCAAACCATCTAGCATTACCACTTCATCTTTTAGAATTATGGTTTTAGTCGAGTCCAGAGCTTCATACGTTCGCTCTAACCCAAAATATGTTTCATGATTGCCGGTCACAAAATATGTTCCACTCGGGGCTTTTAGGCTGTTCAACGGCGAGACGGATTGAGTTAAATTTTTTCCATCCATTCCGTCAATCAAATCTCCCGTGATAAAAACTATTTCTGGATTTAAAACATTTATCTTGTCCACTGTTTCTTGTAAAAACTTTTTCCCAAAAACATGCCCCAAATGCACATCGGAAATTTGAACTGCTTTTTTTCCTTGCCAGGCAACGGGTAAATTTTTTATGCTCACTGTAATTTCTTTAATTTTTGGATGGTAAGCGTTCCAAACGCCATAAATTGAAAAAAATAAAGCTGCCACTATAGCAATAACACCGACAATTTTTAAGTTTAATTTCTTTTTAAAAATTTTACCTATCAAGACCGCGCCCCATCCAAAAGCGAGCGCGATGTCCAAGTTTAAGGCTAAGCCAAGCCACAGGCCGGCGAGAAAATAAAAAATTCTCGTTCCGCCGTTTGCGCTAACATGAGCCAAAAGAGTCGCCACTTCAAAACTAATGGCTCCTAAAAATAAGACTATAGCTAATTGTCTTTTTGCCCGTTCCTTACTCCCGAGATCAAAAAAATTTTTAGCGGAATAATAAATAAAAAAATGGCCGATAAAAACCATGGCCAAAAAGGTCGAAAGGAAGGTTGCAACTAAAATTAAAATGATGAGAGGCATATCTTTATAATAACATTTTTTTCTTAAAAACTAAACTTAAAAGACCCTCAGGGGTCTTTATTTAAAAAAATATCTAAAATATTTTTGCTACAAAAACTATTGGCCTATCTCTTTTGCGAGTAATTCCTTCCCCTTTTCCGCCCATTGGCCTTCTTCATAATATTCCATTTCCAAAATATAATCTGAAATAATATTTTCGCGCTCTGACTTTTCAGAAAGAGTTGATGTATACATTTCCAATACATCATATTGCACCGCCAACCTTTTATCTTTATCTTCTATTTGAAGCCAAATATTATTTTCAAATGCCCATAAGGAAAAATCCGGATCGTCCATGCTCTCGCGAATTATTTCCAATAATTTTGTCTGGGTTTCTTCTTGGGTAATGCCAGAAAAATCCGCTCCGGGGAGTAAATCTTTTATCGGCCTTATCATTGAATCGAGATACTCGTCGAGATTTTTTTCATCATACGGAATATCTTGTACCATATATGCCGGCTTCATCAAAAGATGAATGCGCTCTGCATGATTAGGCAAATCTATAACTGAAAGCGCATCAACGAGCGCTTGAGCTTCGGCAAAAGATAAATCAGTTTTTATCATCTTATATATGATGTACTCCAATGCCATGTTCATGCTTGAATTTTCTTCCGGGAGAAACCGCACCATCATTTGTTTTATAAAAGTGGAATGATTGTGCGCCCGCTGCGGTTCACCAATCGCATAACCCTGCCGCTGCCGAAGCCATTGAAGAGTTTCCGTGGTGGGCAGGCCAAAATATCTAAAAATCCCAAGCGCTTCAGAAAATCCGACGACGACAATATAATCTGCTTTTTGGCCAAGAATTTTTTCTATCTGCGTGATGCCATATTCAAGCCCGCCCACTTCGCAAGATTTTGACACATAATAATCTGACGGCAAATATTTACCGCCCAGCGGCAATGGCGAGTATGTTCCGCGCGGTACAGCAGTAATCGTCACTTCTTGTTTTTTCTCATCAATATTAATAAATTGGATGGCGTCGCAATGACCCTTCGTATCGCCCGTTCTTCGATCAAGTCCAATAAATAATATTCGAACTACACTATCGTCACCAAAGGGATTGACCGGCTCATTTTTTTCTGCTTCACTCCGACGGGATTCCAAAAATTGATTAATTTCCTTATTTAATGACTCTTCTTTTTCTCTCTCTGCTGATTGAGCTTGGTAAAAATAAATTCCCCTCGCCACAAACCACGCGCCGAAGCCAAGAACAATTATTACTAAAATAATTAAAATTATTTTTTTCATGTTAATATATTGTACCCCATATTACATAAATAACAACACGAAAGTCAATGGATAATAAAAAACCGCCTCATCGGCGGAAATTTTTTGCAAATGGACCGTGGGAGAATCGAACTCCCGCCTTCCGGATGCAAACCGGATGCACTACCACTATGCTAACGGCCCAAGTTATAAATTATGATATAATGATTTAACGCTTATGTCAATAAAACTTATCGTTTTAGGCAGCGGGCCATCGGAGGAAATTCCGCGATCGGGTTGCCGCTGTTCCGCTTGTCTTGATGCGAAAAAACCAAAAAGTAAAAGCCAACGAACAAGGAGTTCGGTTATTTTGGAGTGGCATAAGAAAAATATTTTGATTGATTGCGGTCCGGATTTTCTAAAACAAATAAAAAGAGAAAAAATTGGCACAGTAGACGCGGTACTTTTAACCCACGGCCACGCGGATGCAGTCGGTGGATTAAAAAAATTACCGCTAGATGGCCCGCTAAAAATTTTTACGGAAAAACAAACTTTAAAATATGTTAAAAGAATTTACGGAAAAATTCCACCGGGCGAAATTATAAAACCTGGCCATTCGCTAAAAATTTTGGGGATAAAAATTATTCCGTTTCGCGTAAAACATGCTCTCCGAGAAAAAACTTTCCCGACTTTGGGATTTAAAATTGGCCCGCTAGTTTACGCCTCGGACGTTAGCTCTGTTCCCAAATCTTCAGAAAAATATTTTAAAAACGCTAGAGTATTATTTTTAGACGGCGCCATGTGGCTCGGTACAAAGATGATTTGGCACTTGTCAGTTGAACAATCAATTGATTTTGCTAAAAAATTTCACGCTAAAAAATTATACCTAACGCAAATCGGCCACAATTATCCGCCGCATAAAATTGCCCAAAAAGAAATCAACAATCACTGCCGAAAAAATAAAATTAATTTTCCGGTTATCCTGGCCTACGACGGTTTAAAAGTCAAAATTTAAAAACCATATTCCGCCGCCGCAAACTCCTTGCTAAATCGGGAGTTTTTTGTTACAATAAACATAAATCTTAATTTACCCCCACACCTAAAACACATTTCTTAACCAATTTATGTGGGGGATTAAATCTTTATGTCTAATCTAGTCTACGCGCACAAAAAACGATTAGGTGTGAGGGTTTAATTTTAATTTCAGAAATACATTAAATAATTATGGCGAATATCAATTTCCCCCAAATGGAAGAAGAAATTCTAAAATTTTGGGAAGACAATAAAATTTTTGAAAAATCTGTAAATAAAAAAGCGCCGCACGGCGACTATGTTTTTTATGACGGTCCGCCGTTTGCGACGGGCACGCCTCACTATGGCCATATCGTCGCGAGCTTGATGAAGGATGCCGTCCCGAGATATTTTACAATGCAAGGTTATCGCGTGGAGCGCCGATGGGGCTGGGATTGCCACGGATTGCCTATTGAAAATATTGTTGAACAAGAATTAAAAGTCACAAGCAAAAAAGATATTGAAGAAAAAATCGGCGTGGATAAATTTAATGAACTCTGCCGCAGCAAAGTTTTGATGTTCGCTGACGTTTGGAAAAAATTTATTCCCCGCATCGGCCGCTGGGTAGATATGGACAATGCCTACAAAACAATGGATTTGGATTATATGGAAAGCATTTGGTGGGTTTTTAAACAACTTTGGGATAAAGGTTTGATTTACGAAGGCCATAAGTCAATGCACATTTGTCCGCGCTGCGAGACAACTCTTTCCCAATCAGAAGTAAGCCAGGGGTATAAAGATACTGAAGATTTGGCCGTGGTCGTGAAGTTTGCCCTGACTGACGAGCCAAATACTTTTGTTTTGGCCTGGACAACTACACCCTGGACCTTACCTGGAAATGTTGCTTTAGCTGTCGGCGCGGATATTGATTATTTAAAAGTAAAAATTGGCGAAGAATATTTTATTTTGGCAAAAGCCACTGCGGAAAAAATTCTATCCGGAAAAGAATTTGAAATAGCAAAGACACTAAAAGGCAAAGATCTTGTCGGAAAATCTTACGAACCACTTTTCCCCTATTTTGATAATCCGGAAAATCGCGAAAGAGGTTTTAAAATTTATGCCGCCGATTTTGTCGCCACCGAAGAAGGAACAGGCGTTGTCCATATTGCTCCAGCTTTTGGCGAAGATGATTTGAGACTCGGGAAAAAAGAAAACTTGCCTTTTCTCCAACATGTTGATTTTTCCGGCCGATTTACTTTGGGAGTTAAAGATTTTGCCGAAGATCTAGTAAAACCGGCTGCCAACCCGGGGATCACTGATAAAAAAATTGCGGAGTGGCTCGAAGAACACGGCAAACTTTTTTCCAAAGAAAAATATACGCACAGTTATCCTTTTTGCTGGCGCTGTGATACCCCCCTTCTCAATTATTCCACCTCCTCTTGGTTTGTTAAGGTAACAGACATCAAGGAAAAAATTTTAAAATTAGCAGAAAAAATTAATTGGATTCCGGAACATATTAAAGAGGGCCGTTTTGGGAATTGGCTGGAGGGCGCCGAGGATTGGTCAATTTCTCGCCAAAGATATTGGGGCTCGGTTTTACCTATTTGGCGATGCAAATGCGGTGAATTGCATGTCTTGGGAAGCCGCGAGGAGTTAGAAAAATTTTCCGGCAAAAAGGTGGATGACTTACATAAGCACACTGTCGACAAATTAATTTTAAAATGCGAAAAATGCGGCGGCGAAATGCGGCGCGTCCCCGACGTTTTGGATTGCTGGTTTGAATCTGGTTCAATGCCTTACGCCCAAATGCATTATCCGTTTGAAAATAAGAAAAAATTTGAAGAAAATTTTCCGGCTAAATTTATCGCTGAAGGCGTTGACCAAACCCGCTGCTGGTTTTATTATCTTCATGTTTTATCCACGGCGATTATGGATGACGTCGCCTTTTTGAATGTTATCGCGAATGGCATAGTCTTGGCCGAAAGCGGACAAAAAATGTCCAAACGTTTAAAAAATTATCCTGATCCGACCGAAGTAATTGACCGCTATGGCGCCGACGCGCTTCGCTATTATTTGCTTACCTCGCCGGTTATGAAAGCGGACACTTTAAATTTTTCCGTGAAAGGCGTTGATGAAATGTTTAAAAAGTTGATCATGATTTTATGGAATGTCTTTTCTTTTTATCAAATGTACGCCACGGATAAAGTTAAGCCTGTGGCAAAATCAAAAAATATTTTAGACCAATGGATCGTTTCAAAATTGCAAATCTTGCTTCAAACTGTGACTGAAAATATGAATGCTTATGATTTGGTTGCGGCAAACCGCCCAATCATGGATTTCGTAAACGACCTTTCGACTTGGTATCTCCGCCGAAGCCGCGACCGCTTTAAGGGCGATGATAAAAAAGATAAAGACGCGGCGCTTGGAACACTAAAATATGTTTTATTGACATTCAGTAAAATTATCGCGCCGTCAATTCCTTTTATCGCGGAAAAACTTTATCAAGAGTTGCACGGTCCGGAAGAATCTGTTCATCTTGAAACTTGGCCAGAATTTGAAAAGAAATTAGTTAATCAAAAAATCTTGGACCAGATGGATTTATCCAAAAAAATTGTTGAGGCCGGACTCGCGGCGCGCGCGGCGGCTGGAATAAAAATTAGACAACCGCTTGCTTCCTACTCCACGACTCTCGCTAAAGAAATGCCAGCGGAATATATTGAAATTGTTAAAGAGGAATTAAATATTTTAGATTTAAAATTCGGTGAAGATAAATTGGATACGGAACTGACCGAAGAATTAAAAGCTCAAGGTTTAGTCCGCGAAATTGTCCGCACGGTTAATTCTCTCCGGAAAGAAGCCGGACTTTCGATTGGCGACCGCATTAATCTTTATTACGACGGAACCGCGGCGGAAAAAATCATGGCGGATTTTGGCGAAAAAATTAAAAAAGATACTTTAAGCGATAATTTAGAAAAGGGCCATGCCGAAGTTATGGGGCAAAAAGAAATTGAGGGTATCTGGCTTGGCATTAAAAAAATATAATATGACTATAAAACAAATTTTTGATTTGGCGATAAAAATGGGAATTGATTCCGACTTGCGCGGCAAGGCGGCGGTTTTGAAAATGTTGAAAAGAAAAAAAGAACAATATGAAAAAATGGGCAAAGAACAAAAAGAGGAGTTTGACCCTGAAGCACTTACTAATCCATACCTCGACAGCCGGATTCATTTTGACTCCGGAAAAAATCCGATTAAAAAAATTCTCGCCGGTATAGATATGGAAAGCGGCGAAGTTCTTTTAGCCGACAAACTCAGTAATATTGATTTGGTTTTAGCTCATCATCCGCGCGGAAAAGCCCTAACTGACCTGGCGGACGTGATGCATCTGCAGGCTGATGTTTACGCCCAATACGGCGTGCCAATCAACGTTGCCGAGGCAATCCAGAAAACTCGGATTGAAGAAGTTGCGCGCGGCGTAAATCCCGTCAACCACTACCGCCCGATTGATACCGCCCGCCTTTTAAAAATCAGCTATATCAATGTTCATACACCCTGTGATAATTTAGTAGCAAATTTCTTAAAGAAAAAAATTACCGCGGCCAAACCGGAATACGTTGGAGAAATTTTAAAATTATTAAAAGAAATTCCTGAATACAAAGAAGCAATAAAACTTGGCGCCGGCCCGCGGCTTTTTGCCGGCCATCCGGAAAATCACTCTGGCAAAGTTGCTGTCACGGAAATCACCGGCGGGACTGAACCTTCCTCAAAAATTTATGAAAAACTCGCCCAGGCCGGAGTCGGTACTATTATCGGTATGCATCTGTCCGAAGAACACAAAAAAGAGGCTGAGGCGGCGCACATCAACGTTATCATCGCCGGACATATGTCCTCCGACTCGCTTGGCATGAACTTATTTTTAGACGAACTCGAAAAGAAAGGAATTGAAATTATCCCCTGCTCCGGTTTAATCCGTATTAAAAGATTCAAATCAAAAAAATAAACCTATGATTTCCTATCTCAAAGGAAAAATTATTTACAAAGGCGACCACTTTGCTATTTTAGAAACGGGCGGAGTGGGCTTTAAAGTTTTTTTGCCGGAGGCATATCTTTTAAAATCTAAAACTGGAGAAATTATTGAAGTTTTCACTCATGAATATGTCCGCGAAGACAGCCGCGATCTCTATGGTTTTGGCACAGCTGAAGAATTAAGATTTTTTTGGCAATTGATTGATATTTCCGGCGTTGGTCCAAAGATGGCACATAGATTAATCTCTGCATATAAATTAGAAAAACTAGAAAAGGCTATTTCCGAAGGAGATTTGGGAATTCTAGGAACCATCCCTGGCGTGGGCAAAAAAACCGCCCAAAAAATAATTTTGGAATTAAAGGGAAAACTCGTAACCGGGAATTCCATTTCGGGCGATAATGAAATTGTGGATGCTTTGGTTCGCCTGGGATATTCCAAAAACGAAGCGCAAGAGGCGGTTGGAAAAATCGGCGAAGAGGTGGAAGGCGCGGAAAATAAAATTAAAGCGGCCCTGAAAAATTTGGGTAAATAAAAATGTTTGAAGTAAAACAAATCGACGACAAAATTAAGTGGAATAATTTTTTATTAAACCAGCCAACCCAGACTGGAATTTTTTTACAGAGCGCCGAATGGCTTGATTTTCAGGAAAATTTTGGACACAAAATTTACCGCCTTGGGTTTGCTGACGAAAAAAATGACCTCAAGGCGATTTGCGGCGTGATCCAAAACACTCTGCCCTTCGGGAAAAAATATTTATATATCCCAAGAGGCCCAATTAGCGCAGAAAAAGTAATGATCGATGAGATAAAAAAAATCGCCCAAAAAGACGGTGCTATGTTTTTAAAAATAGAACCGCTCGTAGAAATTCCGCTTCCTTCATTGCGGCTCGTTACACCCGTTCAACCTAAACAAACACTTATTCTTGATCTCGCGAAGTCGGAGGAAGAACTCCTCGCGGCAATGCATGAAAAAACTCGCTATAATATTCGTCTAGCCGAGAAAAAAAATCTTATTTTAAAAAATGAATCACTTGAGGATTTTTGGAAATTAATGGAAGAGACAACTGCCCGCGATAAATTTCATGCTCATCCAAAAAAATATTATGAATCAATGTTAGAAAAGATAAACGGCGATGGAAAAAAAGAAATGCGCGTGGAGCTTAGGGTCGCTTATTTTGAAAATCATCCAGTTGCCGCGGCCATCATCGGATATTTCGGCGACACGGTCACCTATCTTCACGGCGCGTCATCTTATGAATATCGAAATTTAATGGCGCCATACTTTCTGCACTGGGAAATTATAAAAGAAGCAAAAAAACTCGGCTACAAATTTTATGACTTCTGGGGAATTGATGAAAAAAAATGGCCGGGCGTGACCCGTTTTAAAAAAGGCTTTGGCGGGTTTGAAATAAATTATCCCGGCACTTTTGATTTGCCAATCAATAAAATTTGGTATAAAATCTACAATCTGGCGAAAAAGATATTATAAAGGGCATCCGCCCTGTGTTGACTGCGCTCGCTCGGAAATGAAAATAAAATTTTCACTTCTCTCGCTCGCTTGTCAATAAAATCGCGTTAAACTTTTGCTCCCATAGCTCAACGGATAGAGCGCAAGCCTCCGAAGCTTGAAATAGAGGTTCAATTCCTCTTGGGAGCATTGGCCTGCCGCGATTTTTTGTTTACTTGACGATTTGTCGAAATTTTTGTTAAATAGGGATGGTCGCTTGGATCAAGGGGGGAAGGAGGACAGGAATGGATGGAATGCCTGACGTAAAAGCTCTAAGACGAATGCGCTACGCCGCTCACCGCTGCGCCGTCTGCGGCAAACTCTGCCAGAAGCAGCCAGCCAAGTGTCCCGGCTGTGGCTCGCTGAAATTCGAATCGATTTCCCTTCAGGCGCCCGAATACTGCAAGGCGTTCGGCCACTATTTCGAAGAAGAACCAATTCCGAATAGCGAGCGAAGAGAGGAACTTCATGGAACGATGAGGCCGAGGAAGCTCGAGCTGGCCGCCATGAGTCTCAAGTTTCGCCAGTCCTGCCGCCGCTGCGGCCACAAAACGACGGTACGGAGGATTCCGCAGACCGAGACGCGGCCGGCCGAGAATCCACCCAAGTAGCAACCACACCGGCAGAACTCTCATAAAGTTTCTGCCGGATTTTTTTATAAAATAAAAAAGGGGCGAACTTTTGGTTCGCCCACCCCCCCTTCTTCTTCAATGCTGCTGGCCGTTCGGCAGCCAGGGTTCGCCACTCACGTACTGGACGTCAAGCACCTTCCCGCAATTCCGTTCGGCTCTCTCACTCCAACAGCGCGAGATTGTCTGCCAGACGAAGCAAGTCGCAACCCAAGGGAAACGCACGGGCGCGAGCGCCAGGTTGATGGCGCCGCCGAAAGTCTTCCGGAGTTCTTCTACTTGCTGCATTAGCCACATTGCTTTTCTCACTTTCCGCGGCTGAGTTTGCCAAGCCGCTGGATAATGAGTTCGGCGTCGTGCATGCTGAGCTTACGCCGCTCGAAACGCAAATCGCCGTAGACATCCCGGCCAAGCTGTTCCATGAGATACGCGTTGGCGTCTTTCCAGTCGGGAGCCTCCCCACTTTTCCCGGAAAAATCACCTCCGATCGGCGCTCCGCCTTCCTGTCCAAATCGACACATTGTTAGCCCTCCCTCTACCATAAACTTAATTTACAATCATCAATCTGTCAACACAAAACCCGCCTCATCAGCGGGTTTTTACTTTTTTATTTATTTTAATTTCTACCTTACAATTCCCTTGCCTTCAGCTCCAGGATCTCCATCAAGATTAGAAGTCAGAGCCTCCCCGGTCTTTGTAATTATTGCTCCAGTTGATTTATCAGTAGCCGTTAGGTTTGTTCCTAAAAGCAAAGTCAGAAGTTTTCCTCTTTCCGCCGCCGTCGGCGAAACCGTCACCTCGAAATTGACTCCCAGGGCGTTAACATCAAGCGGCATTCGATTTAATGTCCACGTTACTTCATGTGTCGCCTCGTCAAATTTCAATTCTCCGGCAGTGATTTCATACTTATTTGACCACTTAATATTTTCTGGCAGAGCAGCGCTAACTTTTAAATCGGTAATTTCATGAAGAGAATTGGCCACATCCCAAAAAATTCTATAAGCTGTAGTTTCTCCGACTTTAGGCGGCAAGGGACCGTTCCCTACAGCAATATTATCATCATTAAAATAACGCGCCCCGGTTTGTAATTTTAGATCACTATTTATTTTGAAAGTAATCGCGTTACTTTGAATTGTCTCCCCTGTAACACCCTCTCCATTTTTCCCAATCTTGACTTCTACCCAACTTTTTACCTCAAAATCTTTCGTGCCCCAATCTTGAAATTCCGAGAACGGTTTTATTCTTAACTGAAAATTAATTGTTTCTTCCGCGCCTGGAGCAAGGCTTGCTAACTTACTTATTTGACGCTTAGTCCAGGTGATTGTTCCCTGGCGTAATTCCGGAGAAAGTTGAGTGCCGAGCACCACGCCATCAAAATCATCCTTCAGGGTCGTCCAGTCTAAAATCATTTTATTATTTCGCGAAGTAGATTCAAAAACTATTTTTATCTCAATATCAGAGAGATTTGTTTTGTCTTTATTTTGATAAACAATGGCGTAATTTAAAGTATCGCCGAAATTTTGCGCGCGATCCTTAGAATCACCGTTCAAGATGAGTGTTGGGAGAATCGCCCCGATCAAGACATTCGTCTTAAAAGAATTTTCTTTTTGTAAATAAAATTTATCTCCTTTCATAAAACCAATCTGCACTTTAAATTCCCTTTCGCCCTCGGCCTGCGGACCAAACGAACCGCTAAAATCTATTTCTTGCTCTTTGCCCGGCGCTGCTTCCAAAACCTCCCAACTCATCACTTCTTTTTCCCCTTGCTTTTCCTTGAAAGAAAAATCTACCGGAGCAACCACGGAAATTTTTATTCCCTGAAGCGCGGTCTCTCCGATGTTTTTGTATTTTATTTTAAATGGCGTTTCTTTGTTGGTTAAAATTCTCTCCGGCCCGGAAAGAGACACTTCTAGGAGAGAGTTTTCTATTTTTGTTACGGCCGTGGTTACCTTTTGAAATTCGGAATTAAAATCCGCCGGTTTATAAGTCAAAACCGCTTGAAGTGTTTGGAGCGACTCTTCCGCACCAAAAAGTGTTCCACTAATTTTTATTTCTCCTTCTTTTCCCGCGGCAATGCTTCCGATTTTCCAAATATTTTCCTCGCCGGAAGAAGCCGGCTCTGTCCCGCTCAAGGAAAAATCGCTTGGTAACCTGACGCTAATTTCTGCCTGCCCAAGGGGAACCGTTTCATTATTTTTATATTTGATAAAAAATTGTATAGCTTCTCCTCCTGCGGCCGTGTCCGGCGAAACTATTTCCAACATAACATTTTCTCCACTAAAAGCTCTTCCTCGCCCGAAAAAGAAAAATCCAGCCCAAGAAAGCGCCGCTGCGCCAACAAAAAATATCAGCGCACCTACCACAAATCTTTTTAGTTTACTTCTTTTCTTATGATAAATTCTTGACATATCGGCATTTTCTCCATCTTGATCTTTGTAAATTTCCCTCAACTCCTTTTCTAATTCTTTTTTTTCTAAACGCTTATCCCTTCCCCCATGAAGGGCTGGACGTCGGATATCTCCAATCATTTTTTCTTCTTTCGCGGCGGGCAATTCCCCCATTTCTTTCGGCGCTTCAATCATCTTAGTTTCCCTGCTCTTGGCACTCACGGCTTTTTTTGTCGCCCGACTTTTAGTTATTTTTTTCTTCTCCTTTTTTTCTGCCATATTTTTGCTTTAATTATTTTAATTTAGTTTGCTGATATAAAACCAAATAAATAAAACTTGTCTCTATCCAGCTTGTTTTCCGATCCTATCGACGCTGCTTTAACTTCTACATTGTCTCCCGATTGCCAAGCTGGCTGCCAACTCTTTGGAAAAGTTAAATCACTAACAAAAGTTGACAAG
>Ga0172380_10006477_pt1 | contig 13586 bp, 11 predicted proteins | sample Leawe162metaG_FD_119747 | JGI IMG/M metagenome (GOLD analysis project Ga0172380, IMG submission 119747) | Leachate microbial communities from a municipal landfill in Southern Ontario, Canada - Leachate well 162 metaG | ecosystem: Engineered > Solid waste > Landfill > Unclassified | place... | reverse complement strand
GCGGAGGCATTCATGTTTTTATTCTCCCTGATCAGACTGGTTTCAGAATAATTCGATCTTCGGTCTGCCCTCGTCGGTGCTCGTCTTGGCATTGCCCAGGGAGGCCTGGTGCGAATCGCGTTGCGAGGACATGACGTAGTTGCTGTACATCTGGTCCAAATGTTGCGCCAGTGGCTGAAACACGAAGCTCGGGTCTTCCGACTGCTTGAGCCGGTCGGCCAGCAGGGTGGCGTGGCTGTCGAGACGGGACAAGGCGTCCAGCACCTGCTCGATCTGCTGCCGCGTGACATCCTGGAATTGCACGCTGGCCAGGGCATTCATGAACATTTCGGCCAGCGCGCTGCTCGAATCGTGTATCTGCGCCATCACCGAAGATTCGTGGTCAGTGACTTCCTGGTAGCTCTTGCCGAGGTCGTCGAGCTGTGCCGAAAAGCTTTGCAGCGCTTCGCGCTCGCTGTCGATGTGGCTGCCCACCATCTTGTCCTTGAAGTGGGCCTCGATCGAGTTGGCGACTTTCTGGATGCCGGCATTGATCTGGGTCACGGCCTGATCGGTGGCGCCCGACAGCTTGCGCACTTCGTCGGCCACCACGGCGAAGCCGCGCCCGACTTCGCCGGCGCGCGCCGCCTCGATGGCGGCATTCAACGCCAGCAGGTTGGTCTGGTTGGAGATGCTGCGGATCAGCTGCACCAGGGAACCGAGCGACTTGGCTTCAGTGACTACCTGCTCGACGTTCTGGCGATCGGTTTCGGTCGTGGCGATGCGTTCCTTGGTGTACTGGTCGAGGGTGCCGATGAGTTCGCGGTTGCGCTGAATACGTGCTGCCGATTTCGTCAGCATCTGGTTCGACTCCGCGCTCGAGGCGTCGACGAAGGTGTTGAGCTGGGTGACAACGTCGTCGATGGACTGCAGGCGATTGGCGATATCGAAGGCGGCTTTCTCGGTTTCCTTGACCACCGTGTCGAGCTGGCCACGCACCACGTTGTTGTATGTGCCGACCTGGCGCAGCTCCTCGGCGACCTGGTCGGCAGCGTTGACCAGGGTCTGATTGGTCTTCAGGTAATCGCCTTGCAGGCTGTTGAGGCCGAACAGCCAATCGCGATAGAAGGCAATCGAGGCGAGACGCTGGCCGAGAAAAGCAACGGTGATCATGAGGAAGCAACCCAGCGCTTCCCCCACATTTCTAGCCAAGCCCAGAGCAGGCAAAAAGTCATTCAGCCACCAGTCGTTGAGAAAGAAGACCACCACTGCGGCACCCAGACCGACCAGCAGAAATACCGTTATCTGGCGCCGCAGGAGGAGCAGGAAATCCATGGTCTAGCGCACCACCAGTTTGATGGTGTCGAGCAGTTCGTCGGCGGTGGCGGGCTTGACCAGCCAGCCCGAGGCCCCGGCGGCCTTGGCTTCGACGCGTTTGCTCTGCTGCGACTCGGTGGTCAGGAACAGGATCGGCATGAACTTGTAGTTGGGCAGCTTGCGCACTTCCTTGATGAACTCGATGCCGTTCATGCCGGGCATGTTGAGGTCGGTGATGAGCAGGTCGATTTTCAGGCCGGCGGCAAACTTCTTCAACCCTTCGGCGGCGCAATTGGCTTTTTCCACTGCATAACCGGCCTTGGACAGGATGTTGGAGATAGACAGCAGGATGGTCGCGGAATCGTCGACCAGGAGGATGGTTTTCATGGACGTGCCTCGAGGAAAAGGGGGCGGGTGGTGTACTTCATGGTGTTCTTATTTTTTTCCCCAGCATGATATCAACATCGTCTTGGCTATGCCAGATCGCATTATCAAGACTATGTCATATTGGGTACATACCCTGCTTTGAGTATTTTTAACTACCTGTTTACCGGTAGTCGAGACAGGCAGTCCGGGATGAGGTGTCAGGAGGCGGCAGCAAGATTCGCCGTGAAGAAATCGCGCAGGGTGTCGAGTACCTTATCGGGTTCCTCGGTCATCATGGCGTGACCCGCGCCCTCGAGCATCACCAGTTTTGCTCCGGCAATGCTGCTGGCCAGACTGCGTGCCACCTTGGGCGAGGTCATCTGGTCACGGGCACCGGCCAAGACCAGGGTCGGGCAGCGCACCTGCGCGGTGGCGTCGCTGCCGCGGGCGTAGGCGTTGCAGGCGGCAAGGTCGATATGCATCACGCCGGGTTTTTGCCGCTGCATGAGGCGCAGGTTGGCAGCGTACATCCAGATGCCCGGCACCGCACAGAGGCCGTTGTGGCCATGCGGCGAGTGCGACCAGACGTTGACCATGTTCATCGCGCGCGGCTCGTCGTCCTTTGCCGCGCCGAGCAATGCCGGAGAAACCGGCATGGGCACCGAAGTGGCGATCAGTGCGATCGCCGCGACGCGTGCCGCGTGGCGCGAAGCGGCGTCCAGCGCGATCATTGATCCCATGCTGTGACCGATCAGGCCGGCCCGCTGGATGCCCAAGTCATCCAGCAAGGCGACGATCCAGTCGGCCAGGGCTTCCACCGAGGTCAGCGGGGTGCCGTCGCTACGCCCGTGCCCGGGCAGATCGGGCGCCAGAACGCCATAGCCATGATGTGCGAACCAGCGGCTTTGCAGCAGCCAGCAGGAGTGGTCCTGCTGCGCACCGTGGATGAATACCACGGTCGGAATGTCGGCGGAGAAGGGCTTGCCGCCGGTGTAGACGAAAGTGTTGTGGTCGTTGACGCTGAGTTCCACGAGTCTAGGACCCTAGGCCTTGAGCGCTGCCGCCAGGCCGCGGTTGAGATCTTCGACGAGGTCGTCGGCGTCTTCCAGGCCGACCGACAGGCGGATCGTGCCGGGATGGATGCCGGCGGCCACCATGGCTTCGTCAGGCATGCGGAAATGCGTGGTGGATGCAGGGTGGATCACCAGCGACTTGGCATCGCCGACATTGGCCAGATGCGAGAATACGCGCAAGGCCTCGATGAATTTCTTGCCGGCTTGGCGTCCGCCCTTGAGGGTGAAGCTGAACACCGAGCCGCAACCCTTGGGCAGGAGTTTCTGCGCCAGCGCGTGGTCCGGATGCCCGGGCAGTTCGGGGTAGGCGACGTTGGCGACTGCGGCATGGGCGACGAGATGGGCGACGACCTTGCGGGCATTCTCCACGTGGCGCGCCATGCGCAGGGGGAGAGTCTCGATGCCCTGCAGGATCTGGAACGCCGTCATCGGGCTCATGCAGGCGCCGAAGTCGCGCAGGCCTTCGCGGCGGGCGCGGAACTGGAAGGCGGCGATCGGCGTTTCCTCGGCGAAGTCCATGCCGTGGAAACCCGCATAGGGTTCGGTGAGGGTCGGGAACTTGCCTGAGGCTTCCCAATCGAAAACACCGCCATCGACGAGCAGGCCGCCAATGGCGATGCCATGGCCGCCGAGGAACTTGGTGGCCGAGTGATAGACCAGGTCGGCCCCGAGATCGAGCGGGCGCTGCAGGTAAGGCGTGGTAAAGGTGGCATCGACCAGCAGCGGCACCTGGTGTTCATGGGCGATTTCGGCCACGGACGGGATGTCGAGCACGTCGAGGCCCGGGTTGCCCAACGTTTCGCCGAACAGCAAGCGCGTTTCGGGGCGGATCGCGGCACGCCAGGCGGCAAGATCGCGCGGATCGACGAAGGTAGTGGCGATGCCGAAACGCGGCAGCGTGTATTCGAGCAGGTTGTGACTGCCGCCGTAGAGTGCGCGTGAAGCGACGATATGGCTGCCGCCATCCATCAGGGTGACGATGGCCAGGTGCAGCGCGGCCTGCCCGGAGGCCGTGGCGATGGCGCCGACGCCGCCTTCGAGCGCGGCAATGCGCTCTTCGAGCACGGCGTTGGTCGGATTGGAGATGCGCGAATAGAGATGCCCGCCGCGCTCCATGTTGAACAACTCGGCGGCCTGGTCCGGACTCTTGAAGACGAAGGAGGTCGTCAGATAGATCGGCGTGGCCCGCGCCCCGTACTGGGTGTCGGGTACCTGGCCGGCGTGCAGGCTGAGTGTGTCGAAGCTGTAGCTTTTAGGCTCGGCCATGAGAAACGCGGAAAGCGGCTTAGGCTGGCACGTCCGGATCGAGCTGGCGCTCAATCAGGGCGATTCGATCTTTGAGATGCAATTTTCGCTTCTTCAAACGTCGCAACAGCAGGTCGTCGGTGGCGGGAGCGTCCATCATGTTGGCAATGGCCACATCGAGATCGTGATGCTCGGTGGTCAATTCCAACAACATGGCGTGGAGTTCTTCAGGGTTGTTTGTAGGTAGCATGGGCTAGGATGTTTTACCTGAGGTGATTTTCTTCGTTCGCACGCATTGCTTCAATGAGTCAATCTTACTAAACAATTACCGACTTAACAAATTCTAGCTTATCTGCTAGGGTTGTCACCCATCCAGCGCCTGAATTGGCTCCATATCGCATGCCCCACATGACTGCCGAGATCGCACCCAAGACCATAGGCCGCTTTGAAGTCCTGCGCGAACTGGGCCGTGGCGCCCAGAGCGTGGTCTATTTGTGCAACGATCCGCACCTGCAGCGCGAAGTGGCGATCAAAACGCTGCATTTCAGTGCGCCGGAGCAGCGCGACAAGCAATCCCTGCTGGCCGAGGCGCGCACCGTCAGCAAGCTGCGCCACCCGAATATCGTGCCGATCTTCGAGGCGGGCGAGCAGGACGACGATCCTTACCTGGTGTTTGAATATGTCGAAGGCGGCAATCTGTCGCAGCTGTTGCGCAGCAAGCCCCTGACCCCGGTGCGCGCCGCCGAAATCACGCTGGCCGTCCTCGACGCGCTGACCGAGGCGCATGGCCAGGGCATCATTCATCGTGACCTGAAGCCGTCCAACATCCTCCTCGATGCCAAGGGCACGCCGCGCGTGATGGATTTCGGCATCGCGGTGCGCGTTGCCGACCAGGCGGCGGCACAGGACCAGGGCCTGATGGGCTCGCCCGCCTACATGTCGCCGGAATATGTGGACCGGCGCACGGTCAACGCCAAGACCGACCTTTACGCCGTCGGCCTGATCCTGCTGGAAATGCTCACCGGAAAACGCTTGCGCCAGTCGGAAGCGCTGCTGCCCCTGCTCGCGCGCATCATGCGCGAGCCGGTGCAATTGCCGGCCGACCTGCAGCTCGATGAGCGCCTCGCTGCCATTATCCTCAAGGCCGTGGCGCATGACCCGCAGTTACGCTTCGAGAGTGCCCTGCTCATGAAGCAGGCGCTGACGGCTTACCTGGATTCGGGGCAGACGACGGACGCCGCCGAAGGTGCCGAAGCGAATCAGCAAAGCACGCTGGATTTCCTGTTGCGGCGCATGCGCCACAAATCGGATTTTCCCGCCTTGTCCGATTCGGTGTCCTCAATCAACAAGCTCACCGATTCCGACAAGGAAAGCATCACCAAGCTATCCGACACCATCCTCAAGGATTTTTCACTGACCAACAAGATCCTGCGCCTGGTCAATTCGGCCTTTTACCGCCAGGCCGGTGGCGGCAGCATCAGCACCGTGTCGCGCGCCGTGATCGTGCTGGGTTTCGACGCAATCCGCAACATCGCCGTGACGGTGCTGCTGTTTGAGCATCTGCAGAACAAGGGCAACGCCAACCTGCTCAAGGAAGCTTTCCTGCGCGCCAACCTGTCCGGCCTGCTGGCGCGCGACATCAGCAAGAACCTGCTGCCGCGCGATGCCGAGGAAGCTTTCATCTGCGCCCTGTTTCAGGGACTCGGACGCCTGCTGGCGCAATACTATTTCCCCGACGAAATCGAGGAAGTGCGCAAGCTCCTGCAGCAGGGGAATGTGGTCGAGGAGGCTGCGGTGAGGCAGGTGCTCGGCATTTCGTTCGAGGAGCTGGGCATCGGCATCGCGCGTACCTGGGGCTTCCCCACCACCATCGTGAACAGCATGCGGCGCATTCCGCCGGGCACGGTGGCGAAGCCGAACAGCCGCGAGGAATCTCTGCGTGTGGTGGCTGGCATGTCGAACGAGTTGTGCGGCGTGATCGCCGATGCGGCGCCAGACGAGCGCGCCAAGTCGATGAAGAAAATCACCGACCGCTATTCCCGCAGTCTGCCCATCGCCGGCGAGCAACTGCAGGAGACGCTGCAGAATGCCTTCAAGGAACTTTCCCAGGTTGCGGCGATTTTGCATGTCAATCTCAAGCAAAGCGCTTTTGCGCGCCAGTTGCAGGCTGTGTCCGGCGAGAAGGGAACTCCGGAGAGCGCCGAGGCCGGCGCTGCGGAGGACTACGATTCGGATATCGCCAGAACCGTGCTTTCCGATACCCTGATCGGCGGTGACCGTGAAGCCGGGGAAGAGGCCGTTGCCGCAGGCACGCCGGATGACGCGCATGCGATCCTGGCCGCAGGCATCCAGGACATCAGCAACTCGCTGGTGGAAAATTTCTCGCTCCATGATGTCCTGCGCATTACGCTCGAGACCATGTACCGGGCCATGGGCTTCAAGCGCGTCATGTTCTGTCTGCGCGACCCGCGCGCCGGCCAGATGACGGGGCGCTTTGGCTTCGGTCCATCCACCAGTGAGATCGTGCCGAATTTCCGCTTCCCGCTTGGCATCGCACCGGATGTGTTCCGTGTCGCCACGACCAAGGGTGTCGACATCATCATCGAAAACATCAACGACGAGAAAATCAAGGACCGCATCCCGGCCTGGTACCGGAAACACGTGCCGGCCGAGACTTTCGTGCTGTTCCCGCTGATGCTCAAAGGTGCCCCGGTGGGGCTGATTTATTGCGACAAGGACAAGGCCGGCGAGATCGTCATCCCGGCCAAGGAGCTGTCGTTGCTCAAGACGTTGCGCAACCAGGCACTGCTGGGGATCAAGCAGACGGCCTGACTTTCATGGTGCGTTGGCTGCGCCCCCGATCATGAAATTCGCGGCATTCCCACGCCTCCCACCCCCTGCCCCACCCCGGGGCGGGGGGCTAAAGGTGCTTGCTACTCTCGATATCACCCAGCGCTCATGTTCGCCTCACGCTAAGCTAGCAACGCCTGCATGCCCCACAGCGCCAGCATGCCGCTGCAGATGGTGGCCAGCGTGCTGCGCGTGCGCAGTGCGATGGCGATTGCCAGCAGGGCGGCGATCAGGCGCGGCCAGTCGAGCGTCGGCAGTCCCGCCGTGCCCGACGGAAAGACTTGCGGTGCGATGATCGCCGCGAAGACGGCAGGCGGCACGTAGGCGAGCATGCGTTGCAGCACGCGTGGCAGTTCAATGTGAGCCAGCAGCCCGAGGAAGGACACGCGATTGAAATAGGTCGCGAGCGACAGGGCCAGGATCACCGACCAGACGTAGAGGGTGTCCATAGTTTTTCCAGAAGCAGCGCGACTGCAGCACCGGCAAGGGCTGCCACGAGCAGGTTGAGCTTGAGCGGCAATTGTGGCCCGAGCGATACGAGCGCGCCAACCCCGGCGGCGATCCACATATAGCGGTTGCCGAGCAAGGGAATCAGCAGGACGATGAAGGTCAGCGCCACAATGAAATCGATCGACCAGTGTGCCGGGATGATGTTGCCGAGCAGGATTCCGGCCAAGCTGCCGAGTTGCCAGAATGCCCACAAGGCCAGCGACAGTCCCAGGTAGAACCAGGCGGATTCGCGCTGGTCGCGCCCGTCGGCGATGCGTCCCAGGGTGAGGGCGAAGGACTGGTCGACCAGCGGATAGGCGCCCAGCCAGCGACCGATGCGGGGAGTCTGGCGGAAATGGGGTGCCAGTGCCGCGCTGTACATCATGAAGCGCAGATTCACCACCCAGCCGGTCAGCACGATGACCCAGATCGGCGCACCGCTGCCCATGAGCTGTGTTGCGACGATCTGCGCGGAACCGGCGAATACCATCCAGGATAGCGCCCAGGCCTGACCGAAACTCAGGCCGATGCTGTGTGCACTGGCGCCGCAGATGATGCCGAAGGGAATCACCGCCATCAGTTGCGGCAGGCTTGCGCCGGCGCCGGCGAGCAGTGCGCTGCGCGGAGAAAGTTCGGGTGGGGAAAGCGGCTGCGTGGGAAGGGGTGTCGCCATGAGAGGCGGCATCATACAATGGAGCGATGAATAAATCTTTCGTCCGGGAGAGCGAACAGGAAGACGACGAGCCGTCTGCCGAGGCGGCGGCCGCTCTGCCACTGGGAGCCAAGAACTACATGACCGCGGCCGGGCATGGGCGCATGCGTGCCGAATTCGACCATCTGCTCAAGGTCGAGCGGCCCGCCCTGGTGCAGGTGGTGTCCTGGGCGGCGGGCAATGGCGACCGCTCCGAGAACGGCGACTACATCTACGGCAAGAAGCGCCTGCGCGAAATCGACAAGCGCCTGCGCTATCTCACCAAGCGCCTGGAGAGCGCCGATGTGGTCGATCCGAGCCTGCAGGAAAATACCGAGCAGGTATTCTTCGGCGCCCGGGTTTCAATTGTTGACGCCGATGGCGAAGAGGCCATTTATCAGATCGTCGGTGTGGATGAGGCTGATGCCGGCGCCGGCCTCATCAGCTGGATTTCCCCCTTGGCGCGCGCCCTGCTGAAGGCCCGGCTCGGCGACCTGGTGCGCTTCCAAAGCCCGGCCGGGTTGCGCGAAATCGAGATCGTCGAGATCGAATACCTTTGATTTTCAGCCAGAGGCGGCCGGTTCAAACTGACTGCGCTTGAAATCCCAGAGATCGCCCCCATCTCGGGAAGCACGTTTTCTTCCAGGAGCCCCGTATGACCACGAACGCCACGGCCGAGCGCGAAACGCTCGGCTTTCAAGCCGAAGTCAAGCAACTGTTGCAGTTGATGATCCATTCGCTCTACAGCAATCGCGAGATTTTCCTGCGCGAGCTGATTTCCAATGCCTCTGACGCCTGCGACAAGCTGCGCTTCGAGGCTCTGCACAACGCTTCCCTGTACGAGGGCGATTCCGACCTCAAGATCCGCATCGCCTACGATGCCCAGGCGCATACCCTGACGGTGGCCGACAACGGCATCGGCATGAGCCGCGAGGAAGTCATCACGAACCTGGGCACCATTGCCAAGTCGGGCACGCGCGAATTCTTCTCGAGGCTTTCCGGCGACCAGCAGAAGGATGCCAATCTCATCGGCCAGTTCGGCGTGGGTTTCTATTCTTCCTTCATCGTTGCCGGCAAGGTGACGGTGCTGACGCGCCGCGCCGGCGAACAACCCGGACAGGGCGTGCGCTGGGAGTGCGACATGGCCGAGGAGGGCAGCGGCGTGTTCAGCGTCGAGATGGCCGAACGCTCCAGCCACGGCACCGAAATCATCCTGCACCTGCGCAAGGAGTCCACCGAGGGAACGGACAACCTGCTGAGCGGCTACCGTATCCGCTCGATCATCCGCAAGTATTCGGACCACATTCTCCAGCCCATCCTGATGAAGAAAGAGGAGTGGGACAAGGAGACCAACGCGCAGAAGATGACCGACGAGGACGAGACGGTCAACCAGGCCAGCGCGCTCTGGGCACGCCCCAAGGGGGAGATCAAGGACGAGGAGTACCGCGAGTTCTACAAACACGTCGGCCATGATTTCCAGGATCCGCTGTTGTGGACCCATGCCCGCGTCGAAGGCCGCCAGGAGTACACGCAGTTGCTGTATGTCCCGGCGCATGCGCCCTTCGACCTGTGGGATCGCAACGTGCGCCACGGCATCAAGCTGTATGTGCGGCGTGTGTTCATCATGGACGATGCCGAGCAGCTGATGCCGCATTACCTGCGCTTCGTGCGCGGCGTGGTGGACAGCAACGATCTGCCGCTCAACGTTTCACGTGAGATCCTGCAGGAGAGCAAGGACATCGAGGCGATTCGTGCCGGTTGCACCAAGAAGGTCCTGGGCCTGCTCGAGGATCTGGCGTCGAGCGATGAAGCCGGCGACAAGGAGAAGTACGGCAAGTTCTGGAGCGAGTTCGGGCGGGTACTCAAGGAAGGTGTCGGCGAGGACTTCGCCAACAAGGAAAAGATCGCCGGTCTGCTGCGCTTTGCCTCGACCCATGCGGATACCGCCGAGGAAAACGTGTCTCTGGCTGACTACATCGGGCGCATGAAGGAAGGCCAGGACAAGATTTACTTTGTCACCGCCGAGAGCTTCAATGCGGCCAAGAACAGCCCGCATCTGGAAATTTTCCGCAAGAAGGGCATCGAGGTGCTGCTGTTGTCGGAGCGTGTCGACGAATGGGTCATCAGCAACCTGCAGGAGTTCGATGGCAAATCGCTGGCTTCGGTAGCCAAGGGTGGGCTCGACCTGGGCAAACTCGAGGACGAGAACGAAAAGAAGGAACAGGAAAAACAGGCCGATGACTTCAAGGAGCTCACCGACAAGATCGCCAAGTCGCTCGGTGAGCGCGTCAAGGAAGTCCGCGTCACGCATCGCCTGACCGACAGCCCGGCCTGCCTGGTCGCTGACGAACACGACATCGGCGGCAATCTGGCGCGCATGCTCAAGGCCGCTGGCCAGCCTGCGCCGCAGTCCAAGCCCATCCTCGAAATCAATCCGACGCATCCGGTCGTGACGCGAATCAAGGCGGAGGAAAACAAGTTCGACGACTGGGCCGCGGTGTTGTTCGACCAGGCCATGCTGGCCGAGGGCGGCCAGCTCGACGACCCGGCCGGCTTCGTGCGGCGCATCAACCAGCTGATGCTGGAGATGGGTGGAGGGTCTGCTGCTGCGGCTCCCTGAGCTGCCTGATCTACCTGAGAGAAAGCTTCCCCAGGCAAGCGCGCAACGCCTTGCCTGCTTTTCCCCGGCAGGCAATCTGCGCTTCTTGATGCGCCTGGCAACGTTGCGGATCGGGCGCCTGGCGGCAATCCGGCGGCGGCAGTTTCTCGCGCAGGCACTTGCGCCGGGCGCCGCCGCGTTGGCTCTGGCAGGCAAGTCGCGCTTGCTGTAGCGCCAGACAACGCGCCACGTCGCGTGCCTCGGCGCAATCCGCGACCGCCAGGTTTGAACGCGTGCTGGCGCTGATGGCCAATCCACCCGAATCGGGTTGCGCCAAGCAGGGTTGTGCCAGCACAGCGATGGCTAAGCAAGGTATCATTAGCCCTGTGTTCATTGCGGCAAATTTCTCCCAGCTTATACGAGCAGTCTTGTTTTTACCCCATCAAAGGCCATTCGAGTGAAGATCAATCTACCCATAACCCAGATCGAGCAGCCGTTCCCCAAGGGCAAATACATTGTTTCCAAGACGGATTTGAAGGGGATCACAACCTACGGTAATGATACCTTTTTCCAGATCAGCGGTTTTTCGCCCGATGAACTGATCGGAAAGAACCATAATATCGTGCGCCATCCCGACATGCCGCCGTCGGCATTCGCCTGGCTCTGGAACACCATCCAGGATGGCCGGCCGTGGCGAGGGACGGTCAAGAACCGCGCCAAGAATGGCGATTTTTACTGGGTCAACGCCCTGGTCGTGCCGGTGCGCAAGAACGATCAGACCATCGGCTACATGTCGGTGCGCACCGAACCCACCCGCGATCAGATTGCGGCGGCAGAACCACTGTACAAGTCTCTCAAGGAAAGTGGTGCGAGCATCCCGGAACCATCCGCCTGGCAAAGAGTCACTCTGCGCAGCAAGCTGGTTGGTCTGGCCATCGCCATGGTGGTACTGCAATGTCTGGGCGGATTGGTCGGGCTGTTCGGTCATCATCTCGGGGCCTCTGGCGGCCTGGTGGATGGACTGCTGCAATTATTCGGCGTCCTGGCCGTCGTTGCCGGCGTCACCCTGATCATGCTCCAGCGCAAGACGCTGGACATTCTAGGCACGATCACAGAGCGCCTCGACCACATCAGCCAGGGCGATCTCACGGATGAAATCCCCATCAATCGCCTGGATGAGTTGGGCAAGCTCAATGATGGATTGCTCACCATGCAGACACATCTCAAGGTGATGATGGCCGAAATCGCCGGGATGGCTGCGGCAGTTGGTGACAATGCCAAGTCGCTGAGCCAGGAGATGGACGGGGTGTACCAGCAGTCGGAGCAACAGTCGAGCTCGGTGATGAACATCGCCAGCACCATGGAGGAAGTCAGCGCCTCGGTGCGACAAGTCGCTGACTCCGCCCAGACCGCCGCAGATGCCGTGAACGACTCGAGCGACAGTTTGCGCCAGGTCACCGCCCAGATGCAGCAAAGCCGGGAAGCCTCGCACGCCGTGGTGAGCACGGTGTCCGAGGCGAGTTCCACCATGCTCAACCTGTTCCAATCGATCCAGCAGATCGGCACGATCACCCAGGGTATCCATGAAATCGCCGAACAGACCAACCTGCTGGCGCTTAACGCGGCGATTGAGGCGGCCCGTGCAGGCGAAATGGGGCGGGGGTTCGCGGTGGTGGCCGATGAAGTGCGCAAGCTGGCCGAGCGCTCACGTGTCCAGACCGACGAGATTGGCAAGACTGTACAGGCCATCCAAATGGCGACCCAGGAAGCGGTCGGGAGCATGGATGCCGCCGGTGAGCAGGTGAAAAAGACCGATGCACAAATGGATGATACCGAAGCCGGCTTGCTCAAGACCGCCGAACAGGGAGAACGCATCAGCGACATGGCGCGGCATATTGCCAGCGCATCGGATGAGCAATCGCAGGCAAGCCAGGATGTGACCCAGCATACCAGCCAGATCGCCGCAGCAATCGAATCCAACCTGGCGATTCTCGCCGAGGCGCGCGCCAGTGCCGAGAACCTGGATGCCACGGCTTTGAAACTGCACGAACTCATCGAATACTTCCGCTATCTCAAGCGGTGATGCGTTCGGTCTAGTTTTGGCCTGAGCCTCGTAGTTGCCCATCTCAGTGTCCGGGGTTCCCGCATGAAAACTATTGCGCCAGAATCGCCGGTCAAGGAACACCGCCTGAGCCTGGCGGAGACCATCGATGCCCTGGTGGCCGATGGATTAGTGTCTGCTGCAACGGCTGAACAATTCAAACAGGAACGGCGCTATTTCCGCGGCGACACCCATCCGCTCATTGCCATTGCCGAGCAGAAATGGAAATTTACTCGGCCGGGTGGCGGCGCCGGCATTCTTGATCTCGATGTGCTGACGCAATGGCTGGCGCGCTGGGCCGGGCTCGACTATTTTCATATCGATCCGCTCAAGGTGGACTTTTCCGCAGTCACCGATCTGATGTCGAGCGCGTATGCGACGCGTTTTCGCGTATTGCCGGTGGAAGTCAAGGCAAACGAGGTGATCATCGCCACGGCCGAGCCTTTCGAGCGCGCCTGGGAAGATGAACTGCGGCCCATCCTGCGCAAGAAAATCAGCCGGGTCATCAGCAATCCTCTGGACATCGCGCGCTACCAGGTGGAGTTTTACAACCTCGCCAAATCGGTGAAGAAGGCGCTTGGCGCGGGAGATGGGGGGGCTTCATCGAGCCTCTCAAATTTCGAGCAACTGGTCGAACTGGGCAAAGGCAACCGCACCCTGGATGCCAACGACCAGCATATCGTGCATATCGTCGACTGGCTCTGGCAGTATGCCTTCGAGCAGCGTGCCAGCGACATCCACATCGAGCCGCGGCGCGATCTGGGCATCGTGCGTTTCCGCATCGATGGCGTGCTGCATCAGGTGTACCAGATTCCGATGCAGGTGCTCAACGCCATGACCAGCCGCATCAAGATCCTCGGCCGCATGGACGTGGTC
>Ga0172380_10006476_pt1 | contig 13586 bp, 15 predicted proteins | sample Leawe162metaG_FD_119747 | JGI IMG/M metagenome (GOLD analysis project Ga0172380, IMG submission 119747) | Leachate microbial communities from a municipal landfill in Southern Ontario, Canada - Leachate well 162 metaG | ecosystem: Engineered > Solid waste > Landfill > Unclassified | place... | reverse complement strand
TCTGATCCCTGTCCAATTCCCTTCACAATGTAATTAGAAAATCTATCACTATCATTTAACATATAATTGCCAACAGTAACATTTCCCCCAAGTTGTAGAGTATCTACTGTAACAGCCGTTGGAGTTGCCCTTGTAATTGTTAAATAACCATCTCCCAAACTAATGGGAAGAACACCATAATCTCTACAAAGACGAATGATAATATCACTTACGGTATCCCCCTCATCCGCTTTGAATGATTCCAAAACACGAGAAACTATTGAAGTAGCATCCGTAGCAACTGATACTTCAATATCAAATGGGGAACATAGGTTCTCAATAATGGATTTTATTGATTGATTCTTCCATTCATTTACTGTCTGTGCAAAAGAACAATCAATAAGATCGGATACTTCATCAACCCCTATTAAAACCAAAGAACACATCTGGGGAGAATACATTATCTGTAAGTCCTTTACAAGCCCCTTACATAGGGAAATACCATTGACAAGTATTTCACAGGCATCCCCCATTTTTATATTCCAGCTATTATTCTCCCCCACAAAATAGTTACCACAGGAGACAACAAAATAATTGCCCATAGAATTCAGGCTTTTTGAAACTTGAACTTTATTCCAAAAAGAAAAATCCCTTCCCGCTACCTTTACAGAAACAACAGACATATTAAAACTCCGAAACCTGGAGGGTTTCCCCTGGAGGAGGAAATCCCGGATGAGTTATAACCAAAGGATTAAGATCAATTATCTCCTGATCACGATAAATATCTTCATACAGATTATATGCTATAACCAATACCGGGGGAGCATCCTGGGGAATTACATAAGTAGTAAGTTTGGTAAGATCCTTCCCCTTTCCATACATAGAGGAAACAAATTCATTCCGTAATAGGGACATATAAACAAAGATGTCGTCATTTTTTACATCTGCAGACTGGCTTCCAAGTTCATCGAGGAAAGCATCAATAAAATCAGTTATTTTCTCAATAAAATCCAGAAGAGCATCTTTATTGGTAAATTCAATTCGAATAGAGATTTGTATAACTACAATAAAGATGAAGAATTTTAATGTGTTTGAGATGATGACTTGTGCTATTGTTCCATCAGTAGAAGTAGTTGCTTCCCCAAAATTATCATCTTCATAATCAGTTACTTCAACCAATCCAGTAGTAACAGATACTCCCATATCTTCTGGAATTGAAGTTCCATCTAAAACATAATTCTCTTTATTACTCTGGGTTTGTCCCGAACATCCCCCAACAATTCCCCCAGATACAACCTCTCCAGCAAGACCCACAATATTTTTAAAAGCCTGGGTAGCTTCCTTTATCATCCGAAGCATCTCACAGGGAGAATCCAATACAGTATCAATCATACTGAGAATCCCCGCTACCAATCCAGTTGCTGTTGCAATTGCAGAGGAAATAGCTCCCTTTATAGCATTTATTCCCTGTTGAATCTTCTCTAATGCTTCTACGGCTGCCCCTGCTAGAGCAACAGCATCCATAACACCACTTACTGCAGAAGCTAAAGTATCCAATCCCAATTCACTTAAAAGATCAGCAAGGGAGTCAATTCTATACATGTATTCAGGGAGAATATTTTCGAGGTTGATACTTCCTGATTCAACAAACTTCATTTTAAAACGGGCAATCCCACCTTCAGCAAAACTTTCAGACACTTCTGCCGGTTCTGCAAGGTGAACATCCAGTTCTCCATAGAAGGGATGGGTCAGCAATCCAGGACCATAAGTATTCAGTGCTTCAATTAAAGCATCTCGTTCCCTAAAATAATCAAAATTGTTTTCAGTATTCTGAATAACATAACCTTCCAATTGGAAAGTTTCCGGCTCTCTTCCTAAATCCATAACAATATGTGCATATTGTTCTACTACTGTAGTTCTTGAAACCACTCTGGAGGGTGTCTGTCTTGCAGCACGATCCCCACCACCCCGTATTTCGAAAGCAGATAATGGATTGGTTCCTACAACTCGGGAGGCAGAAACATGTCTTTGTCTTCGCTGTTCATCTGTATGCACAATATTATGAGATGTCATGACATCTGATCGAATACGCCTACCTATGGATGTTTCCGAGGTAAGTACCTTAAACTTTGCCCCCCTAAAGGAAGCATCAGATAGGTTATCTCTCCAAGTTGTTCCAAATCCTAATGGAAGCATTTATTACCTCTTTACCTCGGTATTGCAGGAGACATTCCATAATGCCATGGAGATGACCCTGTATAAACAATAGGAGCCAGGAAAGGTGAACGAGAGAAATCAAGCCCACTTCCTCTTCCTCTTTGTTGCCTTGTATTACTGCGAATATCATCCAACATCTGCATCATGCCCAAAAGTGGGGGGTTATTACCTTCCTGTTGGGAAGCAATGAACCAAGGATTGGATGGGTTTTGTCCTGCCAATCCACCCCGTCCCCATTGGTACAATTGCCCCGTTGTCAACAACCTACTTCCTTCTTGATGGGAACCTATAGCTGTTTGAGCGGTATTCCATGCAGACATTACCCGAGTACCTGCAGCTCTGATAGCAGTTAAATCCCCGGTTTGAATAGCTACAGCAAGTTCCCCAATAGCCTGGAAATATTTCTTCATTTCTCCGAGGGAGGAGATTACCCCATCGACTGCATCAACTACCCACCAAAAAGCCTGAACAACATCCAATATAAAACCAAATAAATCTGTAAAGAAAACAATCATTCCCCCAAGTTCTTCTGTTATATTGGGGGTTGATTCCGCTGCTGCTATAAAATCAAGCCATTTATTTCGAAGATAAATAACCAACATAGCAATTACCATCAATATTGCTATTATAGGGTGGGCAGCAAGAAGCGTCATAGCACGACCAACAGCCCGTATTGCTGTAGGAAGTGCCAGGAAAACAGTCCGAAGAACCCCCGTATAATATATAAGAATAGGCATAATAGCACAAGCCAGTACAAAATACATAAGAAATTTCTTTGTTGCTGGAGACAAGCTTTCAAAATATTCTACAAGGGTGGCAAATTTACCCAGAATATCACCCAAAATTTTACCCAATTCTCCTCGGGTAAAGGATAATTTCAATCGTTCCCAGGATGAACTTAATCTCATCATTGCTCCGGGAAGACCCGCTAATTGTTGTTGAACATAACGGGAGGTTGTCCCTGCCAATTGTGTATTACGAGAAAATTCTTCAAAATGTTCAGAAGACATTTGAAGGAAGGTAAGGAGGGCTGATGCCCCACCTCTTTGTCCACCTATTTGGAGTATATCTGCTCTAGATAAAGCCCCCCGTGCGTAGAGATCCCGAAGTCGTGCAATGGTTCCTACCAAATTGGTTGTTCCATCTGCATTTGTTTGTAGGGTAGCCCCCACCCTACGAAGAGTTTCCCTGGCTTGTCCTGCAGGAGCAACCAGACGGAATAACATGTTTCGAAGATTTGTACCTGTTTGACTGGCACTCATCCCACTTTGACGAAGTAATGCTATAGCAGTTACCGTATCATTTAGGGATAACCCTAATTGAAAAGCAACAGCTCCTGTCTGTCGTAAACCCATCATAAGGTCAGGTAATTCAGCCGTAGTATTTATAAAAGCATTTGTTAGGATATCATTTACAATTCCAACATCTTGTACTCGAACATGATATTGATTCATAACATTCAAGAGAGAACGAGTAGAAACTTCCATGCTTTGTTGGGATGCTATGGAAAGTTCAATAGCATGAGGAAGAAACATTGTCATCTCAGCAACAGAACTGAAGGATTCACCATAAGAATGAGCAAGACGTTCCATACCAGCAGCCACTTCAACGGGTCCCATACGATATGCTCTGCTCATATTCATCATAGCACCGTTCATTTTTTCCATTTCGTCAGCAGTAGCCTGGGAAGCACCACGAATTGCATTCATATGGGTATCATAGGCGGTTCCTGTTCGAATAATAGAACGCCCTAACATGATGATAGGAAGAGTCATGCTAAACATGAGTTCTCTTCCTATCATACGCATGTTACGAGCACTCTGCAGAGCCTGAGCATGAGAGGTAAAACCTAAAAGTCGTCCAAGATCGTTCTGCATGGAAGTATAACTTCCATCAACATTTCCCCTCAAACGAACCATTATGTCAAGAAATGAGGCTGTTGTTGCCATTTTTCTCCTTTTTACATCCCACCTATTGCAGGGCTATACGCTTTTGTAATAAAACGTGCTCCTTTCGACCAGAAAGACAAATCCTCAACATCCATCTCCCATATATTGGGAAACTTGAATATGAACTCCACAGTCCATATTACTTCGTCCCAGTTTTCGGGGATTTGTCCTTCCCTAAAAAATTGCTTATGCTTTCCATGATAGGAGTGATATCCTCCATATCAAACTCCTCAATAATATCTACTTCAAGGTTTGTTAAGGCTGCTATAATGGGAAGCATAGCAGCCGGTTCCATCTTGGAATCTTCCCCCATGGGGGGCATCAATTTCAAATGCTTTGCTTTCATTCTCTCCAAGGTAACTTCTTCAACGGTAATGATTTTTCCTCCTTCCCGCTCCAGGATTATCGGATAAATCAATTTATACGGTTGCTTTTCCGTAGTTGCCATAAAAAACTCCTTTTATTATATTTATGCTTGGACAGCTTCTGTCCAATATGCTCCCATAAAAGTAAGAGATGTTTCTCCTTCTCCTGCAGTTACCTGTAAATCTCTTGTACAAGTAGCATTGTTCATAGTGTAAACTTTCCCACCACCCGCAGCTCTAAAGATTACAGTTCCATCCCCATTAATCTGACAAAGAGTGTCTAAACGAACATCATCCCTATCAGTAACTTTCACTTCGCATTTTGCTACAACAGGTTCTTCCACAAAACCATGTAAACCCGTATCACCAAGAACCTCTTTCAATTTAAAAGCAGGTTTTCCAGAAAGACCTATTCCTGAAGCAGTAGCCCCTGTTTTTGAAAGAAGTAATTGCCCATTCACCAGAACTTCTACTCGACCCGTAATTTTTGCCATTATAACTTTCCTCCTTTAATAATAAATGGGGAGAGGAAAGCCTCTCCCCAAGACTTTATCTTACAGAATAAATTGAATTACACCAGCCAATATCCTAAACTGGTTCACCAAATCTGGAGGAAGAAGTACATCCACCCGATTTCTATCTGCTGCATTTCTTTCCACAATCAAATTGGTAATGAAATCTTCCAAGTTTTCCACAAGACCCTTATCCTGTAACATTCCAAATAAAGCTATCGTTTCCTGACGAATAGTTTTTGGAGTTACAATATATGCTCCTGGAGGAACAGGAAAACTGTCATCTGCCAATTTATATCTTGGAAGGATAAACCTGGTCTGCATTCTCGCCTTGTACTGATATCGTATTTCAGCAAGAGTAGCCAGGGTTTCAATATCCAGATAAGAATAATCAGCTAAACCCAAAACATTGGTTTTATATGTCGTGATACACCTTTCAATCATGACATTTCCTTCTGTATCGCATATCCAGGTAGCAATTCCATCATACAGAAGAATATCTCTTTCTGCCCGAGAAAATCTATCCGTAGCATTTGGGGCAATAACTCCTGCCAGTTTCAAAAATTGAAGCGGACGAGCAGGATCGTCATTCAATTTTGCTGCTGCTACTGCGCCAAGAGCTGCAGCCCATTCCTCGGGAGGAGTGGGGGAATTATAAGCCCCTATCATAGTAACATGGGGGGAATTATGGGAATTTCCTATGGTTGTACAACTTGCCTGAGTTCCAGGATAAGCTGTAATTCCATGTCCCCATAAATCCTCATCCGGTTTAAATCTGTCAGCTAATTCATCCTTCAATTCAATCATATTTGCTGAATCAGTATAGGGACTGATGATAATTTGAAATTGCTGCCCATCAACAACAGCCCATGCATCTCCAACATCAGCACAACCAACTCCACCAGCAAAAGACAAAATAGTGGGAACAGAATCATTCATGGTTGTGGGATAAGATTGCCCCTCATAAAAATTGAAACGAACACTGAGGAGATTTCCCCAAGAACCCACATTTACTGCAATTAAATTTAATGCTGATGCAACCGTTGTAGAAGCCTTTACTGCAAGGGTTGAATCTGCATTGATGGTTGATTGGATAGCACTGTTAATATCTTTAACAGACCAACCACTATATAGGGTTTCATATATTGGTTTTCCGTTTACCAACATATAAATAGGTTCTGTTCCCGATAAACTACCTCCAATAGCTACTGCAGAAAGAGCAACTGAAAACTTAATTGTTGCTGATGCAGCCACACCACCTGCAGGATCACTTAGAGATACAGCATATAATTCTGTATTTTGGTTATTCAGTTTGAACACATTACACATCCTGGCAAGAATACTTCCAGGACCGAAATAACCATTTGCAAGACCATCTTTTGTAATGGCATACAACACATCATTTACTCCAGCTCCCTCTGATACTTTCTGTCCTACAATAAGTACTTTATAGGGATTTGCAAGCAAACCCTTCAAAGCACGAGAATTATCCACTTCCAAATAGACATTGGGTGTCCGTATTGTCGTAGGAATATTATTAAAAGTTATAGCCATTTATTTTACCTCCTTCTCTCCATTAAATTTTTTCTGGCTGAAACTTGTTTCTCCTTGTACTACTTCCTTAACTGTTTTTTGTTTTGGGGCTTCTTCCAACATTTTACAGGAACCAACAGCAACCTGTCTCCTCCAATAACGTCCTTCAGGACCAATCCATGGCTTTATTGCTCCACATTCAGGAAGGATGTTCTTAGATCGGGGATCCCGAACTATAAGTCCCTTCAGTGGTATTATAAATTTTTCTTCTGCTCCCATCTCTCCATTTCCTCCTTATGTGGTAGTCTTAAAAGTATAGAATGCATTTTCAAAAGCTCTCCAGAAAGCACCTGCATTAAGATTCTGGGTAAGATCAATCCATTGAGCGGAATCTGGCAAACGTACATCAGGATACCCATCATCAAGGGGGAGATGAGTTATACTCCCATCAAATAAACGAACATCATCACCAAGAACATAGTTGATATATAGGGTATCAAAATCAGTAAGTCTGGAAGTATCCAATTTTCCCTCTTCATTCACACCCACCATGCTTTCAACTAATGCAGTTATCGCTGCTGGAGTTGCATCCGTTATGGTGGATATTCCAATAACATCCCGTTCAACCAGCTCTGCTCCAGGAATAGTAGCTGTTCTTCCTTTTTGAAGAAGACGGACCCCATATTCAAACTTAAACATATACCATAAAAAAGCAGGATCCATCAATAAGAGAGATCCCCCCCGATAATAAATAAGGCTTTCTGCCCAAGAAACTTCCCATCCCAAGATAGCCCCAAAAATTTCATTCCTTATATCATGAATACGGTCATAGGATGTAAGCCCAGATTTATCCTGTTGGTAGGAATCGTTCTTTACTGCTACAATTACCCCAAATTGCTCAGTAACATATTGGTTTATTCCAGTGTCATATTCATTTGGACGACAATCATCCATAACAGGAACAACAAATCCCATCTCCCCCCTAAGAGGGTGTTTTGTAGCTAAATCCAGTTCAGCAGCACCACCCCACATATTCCCAAAAGAGGTTTTTGCTAAACGAAGTTTTAATACAACTGGACCTAATCGCATATTATCTCCCCTGGGCTACACGAATCACGGACTGATTTATTTTTCTGTGTATAGTTTGTATTATAGCATCTTTCGTTTGTACAAATGCTGGATGTTGATAAGGACGTTCTATCATCTTAGAAGTTCCTTCCTCCAAATATTTAGCATAATATACTTCTGGAGAAGCATCAGGACCAATACGGACCTGTGCTTCAGGATAGGTTCCACTCACCCTCTCCTCAATTGCTCTGTAAAGGATTCCTTCCTGTACAGCAGGGGGGAAATGGGGTCTGGAAGGACTATACCGCTGTCCTCCCTTGGAATAGAACCAGGGGGCATGAACAGTATGAGACATAGAGTTTCGAATACGTTCCTGAACCATCTCCCCGATTTCTTTGAAGCCCACCCTAATATTTTTATAAACTTCTCTGGGCAGTTCTTTCAGTTCAGCGACAGTCCTTCGGAATTTTGGGCCAATAATAACATCAACTTGATACATATGGATACGCCTCTTGTGCTCCAGTTCCTTTTTCTTCTATTTCCTTACACCTGATAAGTAAGTGTTCCCGATATTCATCATCTTTTTCTATAGCAGCAATTTGATAAAGCCTCCCTTTTACTGTAGAACTCCGCTGCATGAAAATAAAATAATTGCCTTTCAATGGATTAAGATCCTCAATAGAATCAAAACTAGAATAAAAGGCTACACTGAATTGTCTTCCCAAACTTCGAACGGCCTCATTTCGAACAACAAATGCTTCTGTAACCAATTCATTTTGTACGTTCTGTGCATTGATAAAATTAACATAATGAAAAAACTTTGTCAGCAAAGACTTCCTTTCAGCCCATACCGTTCTTATTGTTTCATAAGTACGATCAAACCCTCCCCGTTCATTTGGAGTTTCTGTTGGAATACATATCTGTATTCTCTGTTTCAGTTTTGGAGCCATGTACCCCATCAGTTCCACACCTTATAAAGATCTAAGAGTACTTTTATATTTGGAGGTGGGTCTGGTGTCATAGCCCGTTCCTCATAAATAACCACGGCCCATTGTTTCACTGCCAATCTTAATAATTCAGGAACATAAGTTGCCAAAGAACCATATCCAGCAAGATAGGTCACTCGATAACCAGCAACATCCCTGTCATAGTTAGTGGGAGGAGTTGCCCCTATTCGAAGGGCAATCTTCCCTGGAGTAGCATCCGTTACAGCATAATAATTAGAAGCTGCATAAAGAGTTGCTATCCCATCCTCATCCACAGTTTCCACTTTTGTAATAGAAATAAGGGGAGGACGTGGTAATTCAATTGCCATATCCTCCCACCAATCATACGAAATCCTCCACGTCTGTTCCAAAAAAGCCCTATGTGTATACAGTTCTGATGCCTGACGAGCTGCAGTAATAAAAGAACCTAAAGCTGTATCCTCATCAGAACCATCAATACGAGCATAATCCTTCATCTCTGTTACTGTCACTGGTTCTATAGAAGGGGCAGTAACAAGAGTAAAAATCCTATTTGCTTTTTTTGGAAGAGGTGCAGATTCAATCATTTATACTTTCTCCTCATCTTTAAGAATTTCTCCATCTCCATCTCCATCCCCATCTTCGTCTAAATCTTTATCCTCATTCTCCTTTTCAGCCCGTAGAAGTTTTTCTTTCATAATTTCCTTAATACTCTTTCGTCCTCGTTTCCTTACCTCTCCTTCCCCATCTTTACCTTTATTCTCTGGAACTTTCTCCATAGATTTTGTTTTTGATGGGGCAGGTTCTTTTGGCTCATCTGCCACAATAGAAGCGAGTTCTGCTTTAAGGAAAGCTTCTGCAAGACTATCAGGAAGATTATCACGAAGACCATCATAAATCTTCCCCCCAAGATATTGCTGTACAAGAATCCCATCAGGACTCCCCATTACAGTAATGTTCATCTTTACTCTCATAAAACCACTCCTTTTTTATGTGAAAGTTACTGCTGCTTCCGTTGGACCAACCTCAACAACAGCCCATTCATCATTGTTTCTACATACCAAATGAACATATGGTGAAGAAGGTGTTGAATTAATCATTGTAAATCGGGAGTGATCTGATCCCCTCTGATTTACCAGACTTACACCAGAACAGGATACAACTACAACACCACTTATACAAGCAGATGGGTTAATCAAGTGAATCCATAATTCCATTCCTGCTCGGGGATTTGACATAAGAAAGAGTGATCCTGCAGCAAGATTAGAAGTCATGGAAACAGTAATCCATTTTGCATAAGAAGCAATATTGACAGAGAGAACGGTAGTAGAAGCTGTGGATGCCACCACCAAATTACTGTGGGTGTGCTGTCTCCTCATCTCATTCATATAATTATATAATTGTTCTGCCGTTACTGTCAATTCTGAATCAAGGGTGGTGTTGTAAAAGACAAACTCATTTCCCCCTTGTTTAAGAGCAATATTTACATTAGCCGTTGGCATTTCTTTTTCCTCCTAATTAAAAATAGGGATATGGAGAGGAAAAATTCTTTCCTCTCCCCCCTTCCTTTACCTATATCGTAGTATTGGATACAGGCCAATTTGCAGGAAGTCCAAGAATTGCTATACATCCCATGGATGCTGTGGAAGGAATCCCCACATCAGAAATAACAATTCTTGCCCACCTTCTCGGACCAACATATCCAACAGCATAACACTGACATGCATAACTCTCTCCAGCAGTACAGGAACCAATACTCTGGAAGATACCGCTATTCAATGTTGAATAAGCTCCACCAGCTCCAACAACACTATGCAGCATCTGAGAGGGATACACCTCAGACCAAGTAATACCACCACCCGCTATAGAATTCCCATGCTCCAAACGAAGCTGGAATCTATTATCTGCAGACAGAGCACCACCTCCTGTATCACACCCCACATTCACTACAAAGGTAACCGTTTCAAATCCCTGAGTGTCTACTGCAGTACCTGTAGCTGCTGTTCCCCCAACAATATCCTGTGGTTCAATACACTGGAAGAATTTGAATCCAGAATAACCATCTCGTTTTATTACACCTTGTTCCATTGCATTCCTCCTTATACAGCGATTACGCCAATTTTAATGGCATCATAATTACAAACATCCCCACCAACTCTTTTTCGGAAGTAGAATTCTACAAGAGGTTTGACAGTATAGGGATCTCTCTGCAGAGTAATTCCTATCCTATCTACGATGGTGTATGCTTCTTTCCAAGCACCAATTACAACAGACAGTGCTCCAACCGCTACTGCCGGTATGGAAGCTGACATTCTTACAGGACTATTCAGGATAGTAGAATAAGGATCCGTTGCAATCAGACTCGGTTTCCATATATAATCCCCAGAACCATCTTTCAACTTCATAGCTGCAGCAACAGTTCCCCGAGCCATAAGCCAAGTCGTTGACTGATTCAAGAAATATTCGGTAAGGTGATATTTTACATCAATAAAACCATCGGCAGTAAGAGCCGAGGCATTACCCATGTTAACTCGCTCAATCGTTCCCGTAGTCGTACCATTTCCATAGGTAAGAAAGCCCCTGGGAGATCCCACACCATTACCAGTTACAAAAGCAGCCCCTTCAATCCTGGCAAAACGAGAAGCAACCTTATCAGCCAGCCAGTTTTCTACATTGACTACACTGTCTTCCAGATAAGTCTGGGTAGCTCTAGGCTTTCCATATAAGGTATATACGGGAATCCGTTTCTTCCCTTCTTTCGGAGTAGAAGTTTCAGCTCCAGCAACAGTATCACCTTCCCACCCATAACCAGCTTCATCCTGATCAACCATACATTCCCATGCAGCCGTAGATATGGTTTCAGTCGTACAGATTTGACGGATGGGGTCCGACTCATATACTTTACCTATAATCCGAGCCGACATTGCAGTAGGAACATGATATCCACCATCAGGATCGGATCCGGTAAGGAGTAATTTATGTTCTTCAGCAGCAAGATTTCTCTCATCACCAGCCTTTCTCAAAAAACCTTCGAAGACATCTTTATACTGACGATAGAGTTCCACGTTCGGTTTAATGTTTTTAAACCTCTCAAACGTAACCCCCTCCTTATTCTGCAGAGACATGTAAGATCTCTGCCAACCCAGAGCTTCTTTTTCTTCCAAAGCCAGATTGGGATCCATACTCCCCCCAAATCCAGGGCGTTTCATTGCAACTTCCATCTGGTCTATTCTATCCTGAACAGACTTTTGAGAAGCAGCAAATTTTTTATCCAAATCATCTTGTCGAACAGAAACATCTACTGCCAACTTATCAATGTGCGTTTTAATAACCACATCATCTGGTTTGGAATCTACAAGTTTCTTCAGATTCTCGTAGTTTTTCAGCATTGTTTCATGATTGGCCTTTGTGTTGTCCCCAAGATTTTTAATCTCATTAAGGACAGCTTTTTCTACTTCGGTGTATTGCATTTCAGCCATTTCTACGTCCTCCTTCTTCAAATAGCGAATTTATATGCATCTTAACAGATTGCTGAACCGTGAGAGCATTGAGTTCTTGTGTGAGTTTTAATATCTCCGTCATCGGAGATAAACTCTTACCATCATCCTTTTCTGCTTCCCGCAGAGTTTGACGGCAAATGCTTATAGCATACTTCGCTTCCTCTCTAGATAGACCTGCATCCCGCAGGGCATCTTCCAATTCTCTCGGAGTCTTTGCTTCTGCCAAAGATTTTACCCTTGTTATACTTGCTCGTGTATTCATAGCAAAAGTTACTGGAGATATCTCCCATAACTCTACTTTCTTTAGAAGTCGTTTTATTTTTCCCTTTCCCGGCTCTGCTTCAATTGTATCATATCCAATAGATAACCCCTGAAGTGCTTTCATCTTCATTACAACATGTGCATAATCTCCTATTTGGGTTCCTAAAGCCAGCCTACCAGCCACTTTAAGTCCCCTCTCATTCTCTGCCAGGGAATCCCAAACACCAAGAGGCTGCTTGTGATCATGTTGCCAAAGCATTGCTACTCCAGAACCATTCCTCCCACCTTTAATAAGAGATTCAAAAAAAGCCCCCCGTACTACAACATCTCCCCCACTATCAGGATCTCCTCCAAATGTGGACCCATACCCCTCGAAATAACCCTTCTCATCAGGAATTCCCGCTTTTGATTCACAAACAAATGGTGCTGTATATATTTCCATATCTTCCTCCATTACTCAAATGAGATATGATCATGCGTATTACAATGGCTTTGAGCTTCAGCTTTAGACCACTCTGACTTTGGATATCGAATAGCCTGTCTCTCTGATTTTTTACCCTTTATTCCAAAAATAAAATCTATTCGTTTTCCATCAACCTTTCCCGCATTATTTTTTCTTGCAAAAGAAGTATACTGATTGGGATCTCTCAAACGACAGGAAAATTCATTGGGTAAGGGTTTCTCCTCTACGGGTTCTGCATCCCGTTGTATATCCTTTGTATCAAATTCTTCCTCTTCTTTCTTAGGAACTTTGGGAGGAGGGGTTCCTCCCCCTTGATCTCCTTGTGGTTTATTCTGTGACTCTACCTGGGCCATAGCAAGTTTTCCTGCCATTTCAATGGGAACAGAAGTAGTAGGAACAAGGATAACCCCACAATCCGGTCGTTCTTCAAATCCAGCAAGTCTTCTCTTTTCATTGTATTCCAAAAAGTCAGAGCGTTCTGCCATTTCCCATTTCTTCTCCCGTTTGGGTGCAAGAGCGGGAATATCATTAAGATCATAATCAAAAAAATGATCTTCCTCTTCTTTCAGAAGTCCAGCAGTTAATTCATTTTTAAGAAGATTAAGATAAAAAATAATAGTATCTTCCCAGAAAGCCATACGAGCTTCTTTATAATTACTGAAAGTATTGTCCCCAGGTATACCCACAAGCATGGGAGGAACACCATAAGCAAAGGCAATCTTTCTACATAATTCCCTAGATCCTTCCATAAAATCCAATTCTGCTGGATTCCAT
>Ga0172380_10006475_pt1 | contig 13587 bp, 6 predicted proteins | sample Leawe162metaG_FD_119747 | JGI IMG/M metagenome (GOLD analysis project Ga0172380, IMG submission 119747) | Leachate microbial communities from a municipal landfill in Southern Ontario, Canada - Leachate well 162 metaG | ecosystem: Engineered > Solid waste > Landfill > Unclassified | place... | reverse complement strand
TACATGCAACGGAGAGAAAAAACCAGTAGAATTTAATCACTCTGAAATTGCCTAGAGATAGGACTGACTTTGACGGGACCCTGTGTCGAGCCTGGTTTCCAATCCAACTGGGACCGTGTACGATGAATCATCCGGGCTCACCTGGATGGGGAGTTGGCTGACGACAATAGGTAACCCCTGGAGCAGTATGCCAGCCATGTGCGCCGGTGCATCTTCGGCTGGGTATGGAGGATACCGGGATTGGCGTGTGCCGACCATCAAGGAGTTGGTCCCCTTCGACGGGATCGACAGCTGGTCGGCAACCTCGTCAAGCGCGAACCCAGCCAACGCCATGGTATTTTCCATGGGAGATGTCAGAGCTGCATCCAAGAGCAACGATCAGGACTACCACGTGCTCCGGTGCGTCCGGGGCGGCAACCTTGTCTCGGTATATAACTTGGGCGATAACGGCAATGTCTCGGTCATGAAGACCTCCGCCAATTTCGACGCCTGGAACTCCGACGGCACGATCAACTACCAGACACGCAAAGCCGTGGCGACGGAGTACTTCCGCACCCACGCCGATGTCGATTTTCTGGTGTTCCTCTCCACCTTTGACTATGCCATGGCGGAACCTAACTCCAGCGGTTTTTATCTGGCGGTCAAAAACGATATTGAGGGGATTAGTCAGGTATTCTTCGATAATTCGGCAGAGTACGGTAGCCCCGGCAATCTGCAGGGAACAATTGATCTGGGTAACGTAACTGCCCTGGCTGCCGATCCATACGGTCCCAAGTTGGAAGGAACCGTATCAATGCTCAGCCACGAACTCATGCACCGCTTCGGCAGCTACGTCAGGTTCAAAAACCCGGACAACAGTCTGAACACCGCTCTGCTCGGCAAGAATAGCGCCCACTGGAGCTACCTCCTTGACAGCCAGGGCTCGGTTATGTTTGGTAATGCCTGGAGGGATAACGGTGACGGCACCTTTACCTCCGGTTCTGCCATGACCGGCTACAGCCCGCTGGATCTTTACCTGATGGGGATGATCCCTAAGGAACAAGTACCGCCGATGCTCTTGATCGACAATCCGGCCATTGACAAGACCAAGCTGCCGGAAACGGGGGCAACGATCACCGGCACGGCCAAGACTGTTACCATTGATGACATCATCGCTGCTGAAGGGGCAAGAATCCCTGATTACACAACATCGCAGAAACAATTCGAGGTGGGTTTTGTGCTGCTCTCCCGGCCGGGGGATAATACTGCCAGCGCGGCTGCGGCAATAGAAACGCTGTGTAATGCCTGGGCCGGGAGGTTTGTGGAACTCACGCAGGGCAAGGGAAGTATTGCCAACATACCGGCGAGCCTGAACTTGCAAGTTGATAGCCCACTGGATAACACCACCATCACCCGGCCGGATGTGCCGGTGAGTGGCACGATCATCAACACCACTGGTGCTGAGACCGGGGTGACCGTCAACGGCATCCCGGCGACAGTGACCGGCAACCAGTTTGTCGTCAACCATGTGCCGCTGCAAGAAGGAAGCAACACCCTCGCGATAACGGCCACCGATGTAAACGGACTGACGGCAACAGCGACAAGAAACGTTACTGCCCAGGCAGGACACTACATCCGCATCACGAGTAACATCGAATCCGGCACGGCGCCGATGAATGTCTCACTACGGCTGGATGGCAGCTTCACAATCACCGACCCGCAAATCAGCGTCTCCGGAACCGCCACTATGGACTGGTTGCCTCCGAGCAGCCCGACTGAGCTAGCCGCGGCCATCACATCGGAGGGAGTCATTGCCTTCACCGCCAGCGCAATAGGACCGGATGGGGAGACGTACAGCGATACGGTGACGATTACCGTGCTGTCGAAAACCCAGTTGGAAAATCTGCTGAACGGAAAGTGGGAAGGAATAAAAGCCAAAATTCTTGCAAAGGATGTAGAGGGCGCTGTATCTAACTTCCCCACATCAAGTCAAGCGCATTACCGGGAGTTGTTTACAGCATTGGGTAACAGACTTCCCGTTCTGGCCGAAAATCTTCCTGCACTAAAACTGGGATCGGCTACTGATTCTATCGCCAAGACCTTGCTGTCACGGCAGGAAACCGTTCTTGGGCAGCAAAAAACGGTTAGTTATCTCATTTTCTTTGTCAAGGAGAACGGCATATGGAAGCTTCGTCAGTTATAGGATGTAAGATCAAGTTGTTATTATACGTCTCGCTGATGATTACGATTTTAGCGGTTTGCTCCGGTTGCGTCAGCATGCTGCGCATAGATGGGCCTTACAAAGGGCGCGTTATCGACGCCGAAACCGGCAAACCCCTCGAAGGAGCCGTGGCTCATGGCACCTGGAGCAGGATACATCCCACCCCGGCAGGCAGTTCGAGCGAGTACTATGATAGCTACGAGGTGCTGACCAACAAGGACGGCGAGTTCAAAATACCCGGCAAAGGGCTGCTCATATTCTCGAACATCGACGACATGACTTTGACTATTTTCAAAGCAGGTTATACACAATTTCCACGAAATAGTAACTGGAGTGGTCTGGTTGAATTTGGACCTTTTGATAAGGTGTCATGGGACGAATTCGGTAAAGGCTCCTTCAAACTGCGCAAAATGACGCTTGAGGAGAGAAGGAAAAGAGTAATAGATTTACCAAGAACACCAATAAGCAAACAACGCTTAATGCGTATTGAAAGTAATAAAGAAAATATTGAAATAGGTGAATCTGATAACACACTATTACCATTGGAGTAACAACATGAAATCTATATATTTAGTTACAGTTGTCTTATGGCTTGTTGTCTCTAATGCATTTGCCTGGAACGATGAAAAAACACATCCAACAATTTCAGGTAAAGTTGCTACAGCTTTTTTTGGTGAAAGTTTTGTAAAGCAGGAGATTAATAACAAGATGGCAATAGATTGGATAAAAGGCGGCTCCATACTCGAGGACACTGGTTCTGTGGCTCAATTCATTTATAACGGCACAGCCCGTTCACTGAGTCATTTTCACAATGCTTCAAAATCAACTCTTATCGAAGCAAAGTTGAACGATTTGCCCTCTTATTTACCAATCGTCGGAGCACGGACATGGGAATCGACGTTGCTTTGGGCTCAAGATGGTGACAACCAGAAAACAAAGGTTGGTGGCGACTGGTCCTGGAAAATGGTGCGGGATTTATACTACAAATCTCTGACAACAACCGACAAGGCAGTCCGCGACTTATGGCAGGCCGATTACCTCAAGGGTCTCGGATATCAGATGCACCTTATCCAGGACATGGGACAACCCAATCATGTTAGAAACGATACCCATGTGTGGGACGGCGCAAGCTGGGTAATGGGGCTTGAAACCTGGGCAAGGAAAAAAGATGACAGAATGCTGGATATTCTAAACTCAACGACTATTCCAGCTGTAACGGTCGATCTCAAGGTTCCATTCGGACCAGAGGCTCCGGATAAAGAGCCAATTGCACGACTTTTCGATACCAGGATGTACAAAGGAACACGACAACCGACAGCAACTTTTGACCAGGGGCTTGCGGAATACACCAATTCAAATTTTTTCTCTGAAAACACTATATTTTCTTCGGAGTATCCTATTGACGACAAGCATTATCAGCCATACCCCAGAAAGAGCGAAACAAACGTGCAAGACTACATCGATAACTTGATGAGCTTGACCACTGTCACCACGGATGACGATTTCGGCCCGTTTGATTCGTTCATTATTACCAAACAGGCTACTACAGGTGAAAAGCTGAATTGCCTTGCAGCCGCCGGTCCCTTTTCACGGAAAATTTACCAGGAACAGGGTGAAAATAAGAATTTTTATCGATCATTTCTATATGATACATGCTTTCCTGAATATGCCGCAAAACTTATCCCAGCTTCGGCCGCGTATTCCAAGGCCATGCTGGAATATTTCCATCGCGGCAAGTTGAGCGTATCCCCCGCCGCTCCCGGCACCATCTCCTTCCGCTCCGTGAAGCTTACCGCATCCAACAATACCCCCGGCGAAGCCATGGGTTTGGGTGATGTGTCGCTGGTCATCCGCTACAAACCACTGAACGAAACCGGGACCGGTCCCGTGATGATTCTGGAAAACCCTTCCACCGACTATGTTTACAAGGTAGCAAAACTCCAGGACGTTGACCTATCGAATCCGCATGAATTGACCTTCGATTTCAGCAGCGAAGCCTTACCCCTCTATTTCGGCGACATCTCCATGCAACTCGTCTACCGAGGCCCGCTTGGTAACGAAGCCGATGCTGTGGCCACAAGCCCCATTATGGCCATTGACGGTGTCTACACTGATTTCACGTTGTCCTTACCGCCTTCAGGCGTTTACGCCGCATCGAACAGTAACACGCCAAGTGCCACCTTTAACGAGCTGCACGTGAACGCCCTCACCAACATTCCCGGAGGCCTAACCGGGGGGCGTTTTGAGCTTCAGCTGGAATACCGGCTGGCAACCAGCAATCCCTTCTTTGGGCTCCCCGGAACCACCGCCCCCGACAACGCATATGCCTATGTTTTTAAGACCGGCGTGACAAATGGTGTCACCTCCCTGGCACAGGGAACCCAAACCGAGCTGGTCTTTGATCTTTCCACGGCACCGCTCTCGGTCTTGGCCACCGACGTCGAACTAAATCTCGTCTACATCGATAACGCCATCCAAAAACCCGTCGCCATAGGCTTCCGCGATATCTCCGAGGCGACCCCCATCGATCTGTTCAACAACACCGATTTTGTCTGTATCAGCAATTCCTGGTATGCCGCCGGTTCGCCCGAAGCGCGCGCTGCCGCCGACCAAGCCGGCAACCATAACGGACTTGACGACGATACCGATACCTTTCACCATGATTTTACTAATATTTATCTCAAATTGTCGCCAATCGACAATCAGGTCAGGGCATCGGTAACCAGCTACAATTTCCTGGATCCGGGACCGGTACAACCTGCCAGCATGCAACGAATAGGTTTTGTGCTCACTGATCCCACGTTCAGTACCAGCTTCCTTCCGAACTGGGTTCATGTCGAATACCCACAGGACGCCTGGACCAGAACAGAGTCCGCCACACTGGATAATGCTACGGCGGTAAGAATCTCTACTGGCAGCGACGGAGCCTTTCTGCCACTTCCCATGTACAATATGCGTGGCCGCTTGATGTGGGGCAATGCCGCTTCAGTTTACGACAACACGAAACTGCCCGCAAATTCCATCTGCGACTGGGGTGCATTACCGACAGCACCTTAGCTGAACCAAGCCGCCTCGCAATAACCGCCATCAATGGCGACCTGCATCACCGAGGCTACGGTTTCAATATCTCGACCTTGAGCGTGTTTGGAGTTATCAAAAACGAGGATATAATTTCACATTTGTTGCTCGGTATTTTGATTGGATTGATGGGACTGTTTTCAGTGCCTAAATCTTGGTATATTTGTTCCAGTTGCCAACATAATTTGCAACACACCAAAATCATGATTGAAAGGTTGCTATGTACAGCCATATTTACGTGATCGGGCACAGAAACCCGGACACCGATTCCATTGCCTCATCCATCGCCTATGCCGAACTGAAGCGGCGGAGCGGCCACAACAACGTAACCGCTGCCATGGCTGGTGAACCCAATCCGCAGACCCGCTACATCCTGGAGCGCCTCGGCATCGAGACACCCCTCTACCTTGCCGATATCCATCCCAAGGTGCGGGACGTCATCACCCGCCGCCCGATCACGGCCAGTGCCGACATGCCGCTCAAGGCGGTCCTGGAACTCTTCCACCGCCATACCATCCGCGTGTTGCCGGTGGTGGATGAAAGGAATGTCCCGCTGGGGGTGGTTTCGCTGCTCAAGCTGTCGGAAAAATACCTGCTGGTCGGCACCGACCGGAAACGGGGCGTGGATACCTCGCTCAGTTCCCTGGCAACTTGCCTGGAAGGCACGTTCCTGGCCGGAGCGCCCGGCAACGAGGTGGAACACCTGCACCTCTTTATCGGCGCCATGACCGAGGAATCCTTTGCCGGGCGCATCAAGGGGCACGACCCGGCCTCGCTGCTGATCATGACCGGCGACCGCCCCTCGATCCAGCGGGCGGCCGTGGAAAACAACGCCCGGATACTGGTGGTTACCGGCGGCCTGCCGGTGAGCGATACAATCTTGGCAGAGGCCAGGCAGGCGGGCGTCATTGTTGTCTCCACCCCCCATGACACGGCAACAGCCGCCTGGCTGGCGCGCCTTTCCACTCCTGTCTCCTGCTACATCGATCCACGCTTCGAGAAGATCGGCGTGGCCGAATCCCTCGACCACCTGCGGCTCAAGCTGCTCCATTCGGGGGAACCGGCTGTTGTGGCGGTGGAGGAAGACGGCGCCATTGCCGGGATTGCCACCAAGTCGTCACTTTTGACCCCGATCCCCTACGCCTTGATCTTGGTTGACCACAACGAACTCTCCCAGGCAGTGCCGGGCGCCGAGGCGGTGGAGATCCTGGAGGTGCTGGACCACCACAAGCTGGGCAATCCGCCCACCAACCAGCCGATCACCTTCATGGTGGCTCCTGTGGGCAGCACCTGCACCGTGGTTGCCACGCAATATCGCGAGCATGGCCTGGAGCCGGAGCCGAAGATAGCCTCCTTATTGCTGGCCGGCATCCTGTCGGATACCGTCATCCTCAAGTCGCCTACCACCACAGACCGGGACCGGGAGACGGTCTCCTGGCTGGAACAGCTGGCCGGACTCGACCACCTGGCCTTTGGCCGGGATATCTTCTCGTCGTGCAGCGGCTTTTCTTCCTACAAGAGTCTGGACGGGGCGGTGCGGGCCGATTTCAAACAGTTCAGCGCCGCTGACACCCGCTTCGGTGTCGGCCAGGTGGAGGTTGTTGGCTTTGACGAGTTTTACGACCTCAAGGAGGAGTTGCGGGCGGTCCTGAAGAAGGTCAAGGAGCAGGACGGGCTCCATCTGGCGGGGTTGATGGTGACCGACATCTACACCGAATCCACCCTCTTTCTGACCGAGGGGAAAAACGAGTTGGCCCATGTCATGGGTTATCCCCAGTTGGAGCCGCACCTTTATGAGCTGAAAGGGGTATTGTCGCGCAAGAAGCAGATGGTACCGCACCTGCTCAAGGTGCTGGGGGCCTTGTAGCCTGGTCCCACGATATATGCAGCAAAAGCAAAGGCCCGCAGCATCGCTCCGGGCCTTGATTTTTGACATTCACCATCAACAGCGCATCAGAGCATCTTGCGCAGGAACTGCCCGGTGTAGGACTTGGTGATCCGGGCCACCTGCTCCGGCGTGCCGGTGGCAATGATTTCCCCGCCCCGGTCGCCCCCCTCCGGCCCCAGGTCGATGATCCAGTCGGCGGTCTTGATCACATCCAGGTTGTGCTCGATGATAACGATGGTATTGCCGGTTTCCACCAGGCGCTGTAGCACCTCCAGCAGCTTGCGGATATCCTCGAAATGCAGGCCGGTGGTCGGTTCGTCCAGGATGTAGATGGTACGGCCGGTGGCACGGCGCGCAAGTTCCTTGGCCAGCTTGACCCGTTGGGCCTCGCCTCCGGAAAGGGTGGTGGCGGACTGGCCCAGTTTGATGTAACCCAAACCGACCTCTTCCAGGGTTTGCAGCTTGTTCTTGATACGCGGGATGGCCCCCATGAACTCCAGGGCCTGGGAAACGGTCATGTCCAGCACCTCGGCAATGGACTTCCCTTTGTAGTGCACCTCCAGGGTCTCCCGATTGTAGCGCGCCCCTTTGCAGACCTCGCACTCCACGTAAACGTCCGGCAGGAAGTGCATCTCGATCTTGATGATGCCGTCGCCTGAACAGGCCTCGCACCGGCCACCCTTGACATTGAACGAATAGCGCCCCGGTTTGTAGCCGCGCAGCTTGGACTCCGGCACGTTGGAGAACAGGTCGCGGATATCGCTGAACACGCCGGTATAGGTGGCGGGGTTGCTGCGCGGGGTGCGGCCGATGGGGGATTGGTCGATATTGATGACCTTGTCCAGGTACTCCAGCCCCAGTATGTCCCTGACAGCGCCCGCCTTCTCGCGGCTGCGGTACAGGCGCTGGCTGAGCACCTTGTGGAGGGTGTCGATCACCAGGGTGGACTTGCCCGAGCCGGACACACCGGTGACACAGGTCAAAACCCCCAGTGGGATATCCGTGTCCACGCCCTTGAGGTTGTTCTCCGACGCGCCGATGATGCGCAGGAAGCGCGTGGCCTTGCGGCGCTTGGCAGGCACGGGTATGGTCAGTTCGCCGGACAGGTATCTCCCGGTGAGCGAGGCGGGATTGTTCATGATTTCGGCCGGTGTCCCCTGGGCGACCACCTCGCCGCCATGCACGCCGGCACCGGGCCCCATGTCGATCACGTGGTCCGCCTCCAGGATGGTCTCCTCGTCGTGCTCGACCACCAGCACGGTATTGCCCAGTTCGCGCAACCGCTTGAGCGTTGCCAGCAGCCGGGCGTTGTCGCGCTGGTGCAGACCGATGGACGGCTCGTCCAGGATATAGAGCACCCCCACCAGGCTGGAGCCGATCTGGGTCGCCAGACGGATGCGCTGCCCCTCGCCGCCGGAGAGCGTCCCCGAGGTCCGGTCCAGGGAGAGGTAGTCCAAGCCGACATTGACCAGGAAGGAGAGCCGTTCGCGGATCTCCTTGAGGATGCGCCGGGCGATCTCCTGTTCCTTGTCGGAGAGTGCCAGTTCCTCGAAAAAACGGAGGCAGTCACGGATGGAGAAGGCGGTCACGTCGCGGATGGTGCGCTCATTGACCAGGACGTGCAGCGCCTCGGGCTTGAGCCTGGCCCCCTGGCAGGTGGGGCAGGGCATGACGTTCATGTACTTTTCCAGGTCCTCCCGGGCCGCATCCGATTCGGTCTCGCGCCAACGCCGTTCCAGGTTGTTCAATACCCCCTCGAACTCCTTGTAGTAGGTGTGGCGGCGGCCGCTGTCCTCTTCCCACCAGAACTCGATCTGTTTCCCCTTTGAACCGTTGAGGATGACATTCCTGACCTGGTCGGGCAGGTCCTTGAACGGCTGACGGATATCGAACTTGTAGGCCTTGGCCAGGGCATCCAGGATCAGGTGGAACCAGCCGGAAAGGCGCTTCTCCCACGGTGCGATGGCGCCTTCCCGCAGGGACAGTTCCGGATTGGGTATGACCAGGTCGGCATCAAAGTACATGCGGGTGCCGAGGCCGGTACAGTCCGGACAGGCGCCGTGGGGATTGTTGAAGGAAAAGAGCCGTGGTGTGATCTCCTGGTAGGAAAGACCGCAGTCCACGCAGGCCAGTTTCTGGGAGAAGATCAAGGTATTGGGTCTTTCTGACCTGTCCGACCTGTCCGACTTGTCAGGCCTGTCAGACCTGTCAGACTCGTCTGAAATTTTTTCCACCTTGACCACGCCGTCGGCATGGTGCAGGGCGGTTTCCAGGGAATCGGCCAAGCGGCGCTGGACCCCTTCCTTGACCACGATCCGGTCTACCACGATGTCGATGTCGTGCTTCTTGTTTTTGTCCAGTTCGATCTCTTCGGCCAGTTCATGGGGTTTCCCATCAATGACAACCCGGGTGAAGCCTTCCTTGCGCAGTTGGTTGAGTTCCTTTTTGTACTCACCCTTGCGGCCCCGAATCATGGGCGCCAGCAGGGTCAACTTGGCCCCGATCGGAAGTGCCATGAGCTGGTCCACCATCTGTGAAACGGTCTGGGAGGTGATTTCCTTGCCGCAGGAGATGCAATGGGGATGGCCGATGCGGGCGTACAGCAGGCGCAGGTAGTCGTAGATCTCGGTAACCGTGCCGACAGTGGAGCGAGGGTTCTTGCTGGTGGTTTTCTGTTCGATGGAAATCGCCGGCGAAAGGCCTTCAATCGACTCAACATCCGGTTTTTCCATCTGTTCCAGGAACTGCCGGGCATAGGCCGAGAGCGACTCGACATAGCGCCGTTGCCCTTCGGCGTAGATGGTGTCAAAGGCCAGGGTGGATTTGCCGGAACCGGAGATACCGGTGATCACGACCAGTTGATCGCGGGGGATTTCCACGTCGATGCACTTGAGGTTGTGCTCGCAGGCACCTTTGATGATGATCTTATCGTGGGCCATTGGTTAGGGCTTCAACCCATTTTCCAGTAATTTGGAGAACTCTTCGGTCCGCACCGGGCGGCTGAACAGGTATCCCTGCATCTCGACGCAGTTGTGGAAGGAGAGGAATTCCATCTGGGCGCGCGTCTCGACCCCTTCGGCGATAACGTCGAGCTTGAGGGTGTGGGCCATGGCAATGATGATCTCGGCAATAGCGGCGTCATCGGGATTGGTAATGATGTCGCGCACAAAGGAGCGGTCTATCTTCAGCCGCCTGATGGGGAAATGCTTGAGATAGCTTAGGGACGAATACCCGGTGCCGAAATCGTCGATGGCCAGGGTGATGCCCATCTCCTTCAGCTTACGCAGCATACCGATGCTGAGTTCGGGATTTTTCATGATGGCGCTTTCCGTGATCTCGATCTCCAGCCATTTCGGGTCCAGTCCGGTTTCCAGCAGAATGGCGGCGATGGATTCATCCAACTGGAGCTGGTCGAACTGTTTGCCCGACAGGTTGACTGCAACCCGCATCGGTTCATAGCCCATATCCTGCCATTGCTTGTTCTGGCGGCAGGCGGTGCGCAGCACCCACTCACCAATGGGGATGATGAAGCCGGTTTCCTCGGCCAGGTAGATGAACCTGTCCGGCACAAGCAGCCCCAGATCGGGATGATTCCAGCGCAATAATGCCTCCATCCCCACGATCCGGCGGGAACGGGCATCCACCTGGGGCTGGTAAACCAGAAAAAACTCCTCGCGTTCCAGCGCCTTGCGCATGGAGTTTTCCAGCATCATCCGCTCCAGCACCTTGATGTTCATCTCGCGGGAGAAGAATTGAAAGTTGTTGCGGTCCAACTCCTTGGCCTGATACATGGCCAGGTCGGCATGCTTCAGCAGGGTGTGGCTGTCTTCTCCGTTCATGGGGTAGACGGCGATGCCGATGCTGACAGTGGTATATATCTCGTGCCCGTCGATGTAGATCGGTTCCGAGATGATCGCAAGGATTTTTTTTGAAACTATGGTTATCGCTTCTTCATGCAATACATTGTTCAGAACCACGACGAATTCGTCGCCGCCAAGACGCGCCAGGGTATCGCTGTCCCGGACACAGGCCGCCAGTCGCTTGGACACGGTCATGAGCAACTTATCGCCGGCTCGGTGGCCGAGGGTGTCGTTGATCCCCTTGAAGCGATCCAGATCAAGGATCAGGATGCCTACCAGGTGCTGGTCGCGGGCGGCTTGGGCAATGGATAGCTTGAGGCGGTCATGGAGCAGGTTACGATTGGGGAGCCCGGTCAAGGTATCGTAGTTGATCAACTGCTGAATTTCGCTCTCGGCCTTGATGCGGGCGGTTATATCCAGCGTGGTGGCGGAGATGAGCAGTGGATGCCCATCTTCACCGCACTCCACCTCACCCTGACTGTTGACGACGATCTCGCCGTCGTAGTGCGAGTTTATACGGTAAATAATGTTGAAGGGCTGGCAATTTGTGGCAGATAGTGTCAGGGCCTTTTTCAAGGCCGGCAAGTCACTGGGATTTACCAGGCCAAAGACCCAGTCCATGCTGATTTTTTCAGGATTTCCCGGTGTGAGACCGAAAATGCGGTAAAGTTCGTCCGACCAATAGACGTCGCCGCTTCTGATGTTCCACTCCCAACTTCCCATGCGGGCAATTTTCTGGGCCCTGGCCAGACGCGACTCGCTTTGGCGCAGTGAATGTTTGGCGCGTTCCAGCCGATCGCGGGTCTCGGCTTCGTGGAGGGCACGGATCACCACGGCAGGCAGGCGATCTAGAAACGAGACATCCTTGAGCAGGTAATCATACGCCCCGGTTTTCATCATCTGTACTGCCAGGCTGGAGTCATCGCGGCCGGTCACCATGATGAAAGGGAACGTATGACCCATCTCCCTGAGCCTCTCGACAAATGAGGCTCCGGTCATGTCCGGAAGCGTGTAATCCAGAATTATCAGGCTGGGGGTGCAGCTGGCAAGCCATTCCAGGGCTTGATTGCCGTCCGTGGTGCAATGGCTGGTGAAACCCTCTTCATCGAGGGCCGATGCCATCAGGCTGGCGAAACCGACATCATCCTCGATGATCAGGATCGGAGCGGTTAGTGCTATGTCCTGCCGCGGTTCAATCACAGGCACCTTTTCATGTTATATGATCGAGGTTGGCGAATACGTGCATTATCCAACAACCAGCTGATTTTCAGTTCTATTGGAGTTTCGGATGAACTCCTGTGGTGAAATCGTGGTGCCGGATGGTACAGTTACTTCTTCCGCAAGCGCCAGCCTTCCTTATTTACTTGCGGAACGCGCGAGATTGCCAGCGAATCGGCAGGTACATCGCAGGTAACGGTCGTGCCGGCAGCAACCAGGGAATTGCGCCCAACAGTGACCGGCGCCACCAACTGCACATCGCTGCCGATAAAGACCTGATCACCAATGACGGTGCGATGTTTGTTGACGCCGTCATAGTTGCAGGTAATGGTGCCGCAGCCGATGTTGACATTGCTGCCGATCTCGGCATCGCCCAGGTAGGTGAGGTGGGAGGCCTTGGAGCCATGGCCCATGACCGCCTTTTTGGTTTCCACAAAGTTGCCGATCTTGACGTGGTCGCGCAGTACGGTGCCGGGCCGCAGGTGAGCCATCGGCCCAACGCTGACATGATCGTTCAGCTCAGCATCTTCCAGCACAGATCCGGCCTTGATATGGCATCCGTTGCCGATCACGCAATCCTTGATTTCAGTGTTGCTCTCAATGTCGCAATTATTGCCGATGATTGTCTTGCCGCTGATACGGCAGTTGGCATGAATAACGGTGTCCGGGGCGATCTGCACACCCTGGTCAATATAGGTCTGATCCGGGTTTGTCATGGTAACACCGGCGAGCATCAACTCGCGGTTGATACGCTGGCGCAGGATGCCGGCTGCCTCGGCCAGTTGGACCCGGTCGTTGACCCCCATGATCTCTGTGGAGTCGGCGGCGCTCATGGCAAGACAGCTGAATCCCTTCTCAACTGCAATCGAGACCAGATCGGTAAGATAATACTCATTTTGGGCATTGTCGCTGCTGATCGCATCGATATGCTTGAACAAAAAGTCGGCCTCCATGCAGTAAATACCGCTGTTGATCTCGCGTATTCCCAACTCATCCGGCTTGGCGTCTTTTTGTTCGACAATGCGCACTACTGCGCCCTTTCCGTCTCGCACCACCCGGCCGTAGCCGCTAGGGTCGTTCATTACGGCGGTGAGCACTGTCACAACCGCATTATTGTCGCGGTGGAACCGGATCAGGCCGGCGAGTGTTTCCGGTCGCAACAGCGGTGTGTCGCCACACAGGATCAGGACCGTGCCGCTGAAGCCTGCCAATGACTGCCGGGCACAGGCCACGGCATGTCCAGTGCCGAGCTGTTCATCCTGCCGGGCAAAACTGATATCAGTCCCATGGCAGAAGTGATCCCTTACCGCCTCAGCCTGGTGACCGAGCACAAGCACCAGTGG
>Ga0172380_10006474_pt1 | contig 13587 bp, 13 predicted proteins | sample Leawe162metaG_FD_119747 | JGI IMG/M metagenome (GOLD analysis project Ga0172380, IMG submission 119747) | Leachate microbial communities from a municipal landfill in Southern Ontario, Canada - Leachate well 162 metaG | ecosystem: Engineered > Solid waste > Landfill > Unclassified | place... | reverse complement strand
TGCCTGAACCACAAGCTGTCGGGCGTGGAAGGTATTTACGACCGGCACACCTACTTCGACGAGCGCAAGGAGGCGTTGCAGAAGTGGGCGCACTTTCTTGTGGCCTGCGAGGCCGGGAGCAACGTGGTGCCGATCACTGTGGCAAAGGCGGTTCAGGGGGCTGGTTGACTCGTTGAGACGCCATGCCGGACAAGCATCACTCGCACGTAGCAGTTGGAGTCTCAGAAATGCTGACCATTTGAAGGATGGGGATCGCAGGCAATTACCAACGCTCAGATGGCGCAAGCGACAGTGGCTTTCTCCACCCTGAATGGATATATTCGGATGCGAGAGGCTAGCACGCGCTGCGATGGCCTGTCTAAAAGAACGAAAAGGGTTATATTTTGGGAAAAACGCCAGACCACATCGCTTGGCTGACAGATACCGGCGAGCGGCAAACGACCGCGTGCGGCCGTGAAATCGAGATTTGGGCGTTCAACCCCCAAGAGGACGAGGCCATCCTATCTGCATGGGCTCGCTACTTTCGCCAGCACTATATCAGCGATGACGACCTGCCGGCGATGGTCGATGGGACTGGGATGGACAATGCGGAATATCTGCGGACGATCAAGTTTCCCGATAAGTCGCAGACCCCGGGTCCGAGTCTGCGATCGGGCGATTTTGGTGAAATACTGGTCGCCGACTATATGGAGTTCATACTCGGGTACTGGTCTCCACGCGCGTTGCGCTACCAGGATCGGTGGAACCGGAACGATTCCACTAAGGGCTGCGACGTCATTGGCTTCAAGTTCGCGAGCGACCAGCCGCACCATCGAAACGACGAGCTTTTCATCTTTGAATCCAAGTCGGGCATGTCGAAAAAACCTGCCAATCGGCTCCAGGATGCCATCGACGACTCGGTCAAAGACAAGGTCCGCGAGGCGATGACCCTCAATGCGTTAAAGCAGCGAATGCTCGCACATGGCGAGATGGACCAGGCCGAGCGCGTGAAGCGGTTTCAGAATCAAGCCGCACGCCCGTTCCGGCGAATCAACGGCGCAGCCGCGATCCTCGATGATGCAGTGTTCGTGGAGACGGATCTCGCTGCCTCCGATGCATCGGCCCATCCGAATGCCGATCAGCTTCGCCTGATCGTGATTAAGGGACCCTCGCTGATGACGCTGGTCCACGCCCTTTACGAACGGGCTGCCGATGAGGCCTGAAGCTAATGCTCAAAATATCCTGTCGACGACGCGCGCAACCGCCAAGATGCATGAATTCCGAGTCGCGCCCGAGGATTTCATCGACCTGCCACGTGATCCCGCGATCCTGTTCGCGCTCGCCATCGGCATCCTTGGCGATGTTGCCGCCGGAATCGCTGACGAGATCTGGGACGAGGCCGACATTCAGGGTATCGACTCCCTTCCAGTTCCTTCCAGTTGGGGTGAGCAGGACCTTGCACCGATCGAGGGGCTGCAGTTCGCGTCTGTGTTCTTTGACGCCTTCCTCAATTCCCGGCTCGATCAGACCATCACCACAGAATTCTCGCTGCTCTGCGCTTCTGCCTACTATCTCGCGGGAAATGTAGGCAGTGCTGCGGTTATTGTCCGCCACATGGAGCCGCCACCGCTTGACTTGGCAGGTGGACTCGGGCGTCTTGTCTACGCGATCCTTCGCAACGACTATATAGCCATTGAAGGAGAACACGCGCATTCTGACTTAACGACCAATATCCTCGGTAACCTTGTCGGCTTCATGCGCTTCGAGCGTGAGGCAGTTGCAGTAATCGGGACCTGCAATGATCTGCGTAACAAGTTCTACAAGGAAGGGGCACCGCGCGAGTTGCTATATAGCGATTTGGTCGCCGCTATCTGTGCGCACAAACTCCGAAATGCAGCGCGTACAATCTTGCCGAGCGCTTCCGGCCTTGCCGCGGATGCATGGCGGCCGGCGCTGGCCAAACCACATTTTCCAATCGAGCTTTGGCCGGCACAAAAGCGGATTGCCGATGCGGGGCTATTGGCGGGGGAATCGGCTGTCATTCAGATGCCAACCAGCGCCGGCAAGACTCGGGCGACCGAGCTCATCATACGATCCGCGTTCCTGTCGAAGCGCGCTTCGCTCGCCGTCATTGTCGCGCCCTATCGCTCGCTCTGCCACGACATACGTAGCGATCTTACCATTGCATTCGCCAACGAAGCCATCCGGCTCGATGAAGCCTCGGACTCCTACCAGTTCGATCTGGTCCTTGAGGCATTGTTGGTGCAGGAATCAGTACTTATTGTCACGCCGGAAAAGCTGCTCTACATGCTGCGCCGCGCGCCCGAACTCGCAGAGCGGATCGGGCTCGTCATCTACGATGAGGGGCATCAGTTTGACGGTATGGCGCGCGGACCGACTTATGAGCTGTTGCTTACATCTCTACGCATGGCGCTTTCGGCAGAGACGCAGATCGTGCTTATTTCCGCGGTCATCGGCAACGCGGCGGACGTCGCCGCGTGGCTAATCGGCGACTCCAAGGCGGTGGTTGGCGGTGAGGGCCTATTGCCAACCACCAAGAGCATAGCGTTCGCGAGTTGGCAGGGTGCCCGCGGAAGTCTCGAATATGTGAGCCCGAAAGACCCCGATGAACGCGAGTTCTTTGTCCCACGCATTCTCACTGACACGCTGCTCGCCCGGATACCTCGCGAGCGAACTGACAAGCACTTTCCGGACAAAAATGATGGCGGTGACATTGGCCTCTTTTTGGGCCTGCATGTTGTCAACAATGGCAGCGTCGCAATATTCTGCGGTCGCAAGGATAGCGTGACAAAAATATGCAAGCGAGCGGTTGATATTTTTGATCGAGGTATAGCCCTGCAGCGACCGGTTGCGATGTCGGATGCGGCCGAGGTAGAGAAGATCCGGGCGCTTTCCGAGGCCCATCTCGGGGCTGACGCGAGTGCCACGCAGGCAGCGGCGCTCGGCATCTTTGCACATCATGCCGACACGCCGCACGGGCTTCGCCTTGCGATAGAGTATGCGATGAAGGAGAACCTCGCCAAGTTCGTGGTCTGTACATCGACCTTGGCTCAGGGCGTCAACTTTCCCCTCAGATATTTGATTGTGACCTCGACGCGCCAAGGCGGCGAGAAAATCCTCGTCCGCGACTTCCACAATCTCATGGGACGAGCGGGCCGCGCTGGTATGCACACCGAAGGCAGCGTGATTTTTTCCGCGCCGGCGATCTACGATCAGCGAACTCAGTTTCGAGGCAGGTGGCAGTGGGCGGACGCCAAGGAATTACTAGACCCTGCCAATTCAGAACCATCGACGAGCAGCATCCTCGCGATCTTCGACGACTATGAACAGCGTCAGCGTGGTGCACCGCCGATCGTGCAGGAAATTCTGCCAGAATGGCTGGATCTTGCATTCGCCGATCGCGAACGGATTGAGGCCGTCGTCCAAGCGGCGATTGCCCTTCAGCCCAACATTAGTGCCAAAGAGTTTAGCCGGTTCATCGAAGGCCGAGCGCGGGCCGTTCAAAGCATCGCCGCCTTCCTAGTCTCCAACATGACATTCGGCGAGGGGGAAGATACTGCTGCACGCGTCGACGAACTTGCAGCTAACACTTTTGCCTATCATCTTGCCGATGAGGGGACATGCACGCGATTGGTCGAGGTGTTCCGCGCGATCGCAACCTCGGTGGTTGAAAACACCGACGGTGATCAACGTGCGATCATCCGACGTTCCCCGCTTCCGCCGGCCGCCGTCGCCGACCTTCAGGTATGGCTGACGGCGAATCTCGGTGACCTTGTTGCAGCGGTTGAAGAAGGGCGTCTGCTCGACGCTGTAACTGCGACCATCCTTGGATACAGCAATGCGCGTTCCATCAGGGCGTTGTCCGACGCGACAATACTTCCTCGCGTGCTTGGCGAATGGGTGGCCGGGCGCTCCTTCGCAACCATATTCAGCAAGCTGCGCGTTGCCGATGTTCGCGTAGGTCGAGATCGCGCTACCGTGGAGGATGCCGTCGCGCTTTGTGAGGGCGGGTTCGGCTACGATGTCGCCATGATCGTAGCCTCGCTCGCCGATCTGGTGGAGCCCTTGGAGCCAAATGTCTACGCGGCGATGGCGCTGCTCCAGCGCCAAGTGAAGTATGGGCTGACCGACAAGGCGGCAATCTCTTTCGTCGAGGCTGGTTTCTCCGACCGCTTCGTTGCTTCAATGCTCGCAGTCGCATGGCCCGACGTCGTCGACCGTGCTGGAGTTCGCGCCATCTGCCGAAACGATGGTGAGACCGTTCGCGCGGTCTTGGCAGCTATGCCCTCTTACTTCACGACGGTAGCGGTAGAACTGGGTACGTGATTTTGGGTAGGTTTCACAGCCCGTCGTTTTGGGCTTTATTGGGTCGAAAGCGCTTCCTGGGCCACGCGCAAGACCGGCAATCGAGGGCAGCACAACCTGGCACCGATTGGGTGTCCGCACCGACCTCCGGCCTTTCGCCGTGATCACCGTGAGCCGTGACGGGCAGGTCCTCGGCCAGAGCGGACGGCCAAGGGGAGTCAAAGTTGAAAACAACCGAATGACCGCTTTCAGTTCCCCGCGAACTCACACTGACCCAAAGCCAACTCCTGCAGCGCCGATCGACGGCGGCCTGAGGGCATACACAGCGCGGCCGTACCAGCACAACTCATTCACATTTGTTCTTGCCGCAAGCCAAGGCTTCGTCGCACAGTCGTCCGGCCTTTCCCGGCGGAACCTATAGCTACAGGCTGTGTAGAAGGGACACCCCGTTCGCGATCCCTCTTGCAACTCTTCTGTAGCCAGTAACACATCTTTCGTGCAGTGCAGAGCCACAAAACGAAAAGCCGCATGCATCATTCTCCAGCCGAACGAGAGCTCGTCGTCGTGATTAAGAGTGAGCATAAAATCGTACATGAGGTCCCGATCAATATCGTGTGGAGAGCCGTGCCGCTGTTGGATGACGGCGCAGGCGCCATAAGTCTTGACAATCTCCGTCAGCGCGTAAGGGTTCGCGGCAATTTCGTCGACCAACCCGATCTCCAGAAATGGAGACGCGCGCCGGTGGACAAAGTTCTGTCTAATTGTACTTGTCGTGCTCCTCACAGCGCGAGCCATTGGCTCATCGTTAGGGAACGTATTCTCAACCTCCTGGAGCATGCTTTCCACCCATTCCTGGCTTTCGATTAGCACCTTCCCCTGCTTCTCTCTCAAGAACTGTAGGGGGTCGACCCCGCGACCCATCACGGATCGAACCGTGTGCAGTATTTCGAGTAGCACACTTGGGGGATCCGAGGCTTGAAGCGAGGCTAGGGCACACAAAACCACGCAGTCATCCGATATTCCTCGAACAACATGGGAAGCAATTCCCCGAACTAGAAGGTATGGGACAACGTCCGGCACTTTGGCAACGGAGCCGAGCTTGAAGGCCAGCCGCTCCTCAAGCATAAACGCTGCTGACTCGATGATTTCGTGCATGCCTACCTCGATTACGTGCAGGTCTTTGCTACCGTTTCGGTGTGGCACAGCGATTTGGCAGGTGATGGTGCCGAAAAAGAGCGCAGTGCCCTTGATTGGATCAGTGCGCTCGCTGACCGAAACAAACTCGATTTCTTGCAACTGCAGAGCCCCCAGAAGCGGTCTCTGGCGACGTCCCCGTGCCGCGTTCATAAAATCGATTTTCTGCCTCACATTCAGGGCAAGCCCCTCATTCAGGACGGCAGAGCCAGCACACAGCCCATCGGCCCCAATTGTGTTCCGGAAGGCGCTCCACAGGTGCACAAGGTTGGCGAAGGCGGAAAGTCCCTGGATCGTCGAGACATTGTGCAGGTAGTGGATCCACTCGTGAAAGAAAAAGCCAATCTGGTCAGGTCCTTCGATCCCACGTAGATTCGCTGGATCGTCGAACGCCGCGAACTCCGGCTTTAAGGTGATAACTTGGCTGTCAGGCAGGTAAGATGCGGCGACTTGTGTGGACATATTCGTGGGACCTGACTATGGCTCGATCTTAGCCTTGAACGGGCTTAGGTTGGCGAATTATCCCTTCTCTGGAGGGCGTGGATCGCACCCATAGCCGCGAGGAGGTCAGTGCAGCTATCCCAGATCGTGCGTTGGTTGTGATACGTTTGTCAGTGTCGCTTGCTTCAGAAGCAGTGCACTAAGACCACCAAGCCTTCATCATGGCCAGCCTTCTGAATGCCGTCGCGGCTATTTTCTATTGGCGACGCAGTCAGTCCAACTGATGTTGTCAGCGGTTCGATCAGTCTTGTGGATTTGAAAACCACGAGACCCTTGCTCTTGAATGAGCAGTTGGATACGAGCCACTCCAGGAGAAAGTTTCTGTGGATAATCGCTATGGCTTTCAAAAAGAGTTAAACAAAACTTCGTGTCTTCCTCATTCAAATAGTCACCGATATCATAGCGATCCACTAGAGCCTGAACGAATTTCGTAAGGTCACCTTTTTTTGGGAAGAAATGCTCCCCTATTGTCACGCTTATCGCTCGGCCCATGTGTTTTGCTCCTTAGCACTCATGTCATTTGGTCGCGTCAATCGCAGAAGAAATACGCCACCCGTGGAAGAAAACGGCGCCGCCGACGAAGAACGATGGCCGTGGCGATGTGGATGCAAGCTCATTTTATGTTTATAGATTTCTCATCGTGCGTAAACTTTCGTCCGACGATATATGTATCGTTATCTAAATCAGGGCAGACACTCATTGTTGTCATGATGATTTGATGAACAACATCGAAGCCTTCAGAATGCTTCGCGATGATCTTTTGGAAGTTATAGCTTCTATCGACCTCCATCCCGCCGTCTTCGATACCGTCCAAAATCAGAAGACGCGGATAACGGAAATATTTTTGCTCAAGCGAGGATAGGAGCAGCGCCAGATGAAAACCGTGGCGTAAAAATACCATCGAACTTGCCGAAAATTGCTTTTGGCCGTCTATGGCCAACTGGTTGGCGGCGAAATCGATGTCAATTTCATCAGCTTGCGCAAACTCAGCCTGGCGGAACAAATCCTCTTTGAGAATCGTTTTCAAATTGTTCGAGACGGACAAATAAGCAGTCCGGCGGCGGCCAGTTTGCTCGCGATTCACTGCCTGTATGCGCCCACGCGTCCACTCCAACCGGCTTTCCACCTCCCCAAGTCTATGCGTCAATTTTTCAAGCAAGTCGGCAAGCTTCTTCAGTTCCAACGCATTCTTTATCTCTTGCTCTTTTCCACCAATCTCCTTCGAGATTGATTGCATTAGAATCTGATCAGGCGATCTCCAAACAGCTTGATTGCGCATAAATTCCGCCTCAAGCAATTTCAGCTGCGCCTCGGCCATTGGGATTTCCAACGTGATCGAATCAAGCTCTTGCAATTGCTGTGTGCGGATCGTGCCCGATTCCTTGATTTGCAACGCAAGCTCGTTTCTCATCCGAGCCAGTTGCGACCTCGCGGAATCTTCCGCGATATCAGACTTGCACAACGCGCATGAAGATTTGTTTTCGGTAACCGGTTCGAGTTTTGAAAAGCAACTTGGGCAAAAAGAAAAAACCGCCGTGCCCAAGTAGGATTCGGCAATTGCGGACTCCTCCAGACTAGACATCCGCTCTTCAAGTTCTCGCAGAAAAAGTTCAGAATCTGCAATCTCTGTTTGGAGGTCTATTGTCTTCTGTTTTAGCTTGGATAGCTTTGAATGGGCGGCGCTAAGCTTCGCCCTTAGCGAATTATCTTCCTTCGAAGAAGATGTCTTGGCGGCGGCGCTATTGATATTTTCAAGCTTGGATTGCAAGAAATTGATTTCGCTCGCCAGTGTTTGAATTTGATTGTCCAAGAAGTCCATCGAGATATTGGTCCCAGAACTTCCGAAAGTATTGTAAATCGTTTTAATGCTCGTCCGAATGGCCGACGCTTCTTTGTCGGCTGCGGACTCCTGCAATTTCAAATCATATAGTTCAGTGGAGTCGATTCCAAGAAGATAATCGCCCACCGCCGCCCGCGTTATTCCACGATCAAACCTGTCATAACGGAATAGATCCGATGAAGGAGACTCTTGGTCCGAATAGATCAAACGCATCAGCTGGTACATCGTAATATTCGAACCGCCTTCGCCACGAAGTTCGGGCATTTCCAGCAGTCGAAACACGATCTGAGAGAAGCTCTCCTTCGATTCACTCCTTCTGAAAGGATACTGCTGCCACAGCGACGCCCCTGCGCCCATCGCGGTCTGCATGGCGCCCCAAAGTATTGACAACGGCTGCATCATTTGGGTGCTAACGTGCCTGCGCAAGGTCACGACTGCCTCGTTGGCGGTAATCTCCAAGTAAATGTCGTCGCACAGTTGGGCCACTTGGTTGAAATTGATATTTTCCGACCCGAGTGCGTAGGCGATGAAGCGAATGGCCGTGGTCTTGCCGGAACTATTTTCGCCGGTAATGACATTCAGCCCAGCATGGAAGGTGATATCCATGACGGAATGGCCGTTTTTTGTAACGACCAAGCGATTAACTAGAATGGTGGGCTTATGCGATGTCATATCGATGCTCAATGAGGCTGGAGCGATGCTTGAGCCCGTTATATCCATTGGTGGGCATTGTGAGCAAATCGGACAGAACAAACTTGCCCACGACGGTCTGCCGCTCTTGAAACCTTGCGATCGCCGCCGCCAAATCGCCCGGCATGGGGCTGTCCGATAGCGCGAGAACCCCGCGCTTCAGTCCGTCCGCGTCAATGAAGTTCGCTGCCACGAGCCCACTCAGTGCGGCAAAAAATATCGAGCGCATTCTTTCAAAAGCGGTGCGAGTTCCGGACGCGTTACGATAGGGATTTTCCGTCTCCTTCACCGCGGCCCGTATGGTCTGAAATTCGGCGGGAAACCTAAAACTGATCATTTCGTATGGATAGACCAGAAAATAGTCCGCGATCCTAGCCGCATCGATTGACAGCTCAATACGTCGCTTGGCCGACGACATGGCGATGGCAAGAGTTCTTATCGCGCTATGGTAGGGATCCAGTGCTGGATCGTATATCAGCATGCGTCCCACCTGATGTAACAATTGCCCGCCAAGAAATAAACCAACCCTTGAATGTCAATCTTGTCCAGCATAAGTGGGTTGCTTTCAAGCATGTTCAACGCCGGAGATATCACCTTTTCCAACATGGCCGCGTCTACGATTTCCCGAGACGCTTTGGCCTGCACCAACGGCAGTACCGATTGCTCAAAATTGACCACAATCTCTGCCATTAAGAATGTGTATATGGTTTGGGCGGATTTGGAGCCTTGTTGTCTCATGATGGCCTTATAGGCCGCTTGCTTTCTGTTCAGTGCCACATTTAGTAAATCAGCCCTCCCCGAGGCGTTCAGCTTATCCTCTAGCCCCCGGACATCGGGATTGGTTTCGTTGGACAGAAAATGCTCAAGTTTTTCAGTCCATGTGGAAAGCGTTTTGTCTGCAAGGGTTTCCGCAAGGTATTGCTCGACGAGCTTAGCCATTACCGTGGGCTCGCGCGCGGCGTTGTAAGTATTATTTATATCCCTGGCAGCTACATCGCCCGCGACTGTATTGTCTCGGACCGTGGTCAGCAGGCTTGTCATTTCAGACTATTATTTCCTATTGACATCACGCCCTGCGATGTCGCCGCCGGCCGTATTACCTTGAATCGTCGTGGAGTTTCTAGATTTGTCCACGATGATCTTCAACGTCCAGCCCGCGACCAAACCGCCAAGAAAAGTTAATATCTCAGTCAGATGCTCCATCCCCCCCCCTTTTTTATTTTGGTTATCTCGCAATTGGTAGCTGAAGAAGAGATTAGCATCTTCTTGCAATGTCTGTGGCATTCGCTGATCACTGTCTGAATACGCCGCACCAGCAACCGTGAGCTGAAAGGGATTGAGCGCCTTCTGTCCGATGGCGGGTTCCGGCTACCCCGTCCATATTGATGGACGCCATGGAGGCGTGGCGTCGAGGCCTGATAATGGCCGAGGACCCGCCCGTCACGGCGAAGGTCCAGAGGTCGGCCGAAGTTGACATTCATGGCCATCCGACGAAATCTGTGGCATATAGTCATGTCTTCGGCATCGAAGGAACAATCCAGTAATGGCCCCTCTGTCCATAGATCCCCTCTCGGAAGAGATACTTCTGAATATTTTCCACCAGAGTCTGGGCAACACGAGGCTCAGTGACGCAGTGTCATATCGTGCCGAACATGATGACTGGATAGAGAAGCTGAACGATCTAGAGCAACGGCAACTCCTGAAGCAAGAAGACGGTAGCTACCGAGTTTCGTTCGCTGTCCTAACGCTGCTGAAGGATAACGACGTTGTCATCGCACTTAATCGTTGTGAGCGCGTGTTCAATATTCTAAGGGGCCATTACAAGAACCCGGATACACGCAGCCAAGGGAAGCGTCTTAAGGATCTGTCGGAAGATCTCCTAATCAGCTATGAGCAAATCCGGCAGACGATGCGGTATTTCATGGATGCCGCCCCATTGTGGGTCGGTGGTAGCTCGAACAACTTCGATGATCCCGAGTCCGCGTATGTCAAACCTAGTGAAGCCATCATTACGTTTAAGACCTTCGAAGACCTCGTTGCCAAGGTCCAGAACTGGTTTCGACCCAATCCTTTTCAGTTAGCTCAGATTGCGGAACTACTGGCGCCGTTATCGGAGCACGACACTCCAAGTCCGCAACAAACAGGAACCGATCTACATCCTGGGTCCATTGTTACAAGCTATCTCTACGCGATGAATAGTGATGAGGTTGTCCGCATTGTTGGCCGCGTTGGGCTGATCGTGGACTGGGCGCTTACAAAGGAACAATCGTACTCGGAGAAAACTAGGCGACGGGCATATATTCCTAGAATCGAGGGAGCGGTAAAGGCTCTGGACGAGTGTGATCACATGCTCGTTGCCAGGAATATTACGCGCGAGATTATCGAAGCATCGCCAGAAACGATGGAGCCGTTAAACGTAGCCCTCGGGAAGATTGGATGGCAGATCGTTGATGGGGAGCTCACTACGCACGATCTAAATATTAGAGAGGCATTTTTTCCGAGTGGTTCCGAACACACCGCCTATGTTCAAATCCGCAGTATTCTGGGGATGGCACAACACTCCCTCGATATTGTGGATCCATTTCTCGATGGTTCCATTTTTACGATGCTTAAAGCGCTTTCGGGAGGTGCGCTGCGTGTTCGTCTCCTAACCGCATCTCCACCTAACGATTTCAAGCTCGAAGCAAGCAAATTTCAGAAAGAGGCGCGAGATATCAGCCTCGACATCCGCGTCAATCGCGATTTTCACGACCGGTTCATAGTCCTCGATGAAGCGCGGTGCTTTCACGTTGGTGCATCAATCAAGGATGCGGGTAAGAGGGCGTGCATGATTAGCCAGCTAGAGGACGGTGCAATCGTGGCGGCCTTAATTTCCTTTACGAAAGAGAAATGGGAACAGGCAACTCCCTTGTAGGTCATTCGCTGTCGCCAAGGGCATTACACTTGGGTTTTACGCGTGTTACGAATGGTTTCAGGGCCTTCCAAATGCCTGAGCCCTTTGACCGTCCGAAAGGGCCGGGGAACAGACCGTCAAAGCGATTGGCATCGTAGTCGGTTCCAAGCCGGCGACAATACCGCGCAGGCCATGTCTGCCGAGGTCAACAGCGCTGCCAAGCATATCGGCTCCTGCCTCGCCAGCCGCGGCAGCGCACGTCGAGGCAGGAGTTGTCGATGGTCACCTCGTGGCCCGGTCTCTGGAGGCCCACGTCGCTGATCGGCCGAACTGCTGATCCAGTACGAGCAACGCCTCCAGTTCGTCTGGTAACGCAATGCCGGCCATCTTGCACACTTCGCGGAACGCTTCGATCTGCCTCGCTATCGGCACGTCGTGTCCTCTGGCCTGGCATTCCCGGAAACAGGCGACCAGGGCATGCGTGCGTGTGCATCGTATGTCCTCCGCGATGTCGTCGAGCACGTCGATGCGCCACAGCGGGGTTTCGCGCATGAAGTCTTCGGTCGGCACGAACGCCGCCTCGCCCCAGAACCTGTCAACGTGGAAGCCACGCAGGGGACGATAGTACGGCAACAGTTCGTCCTGTGTCGGTACATCGATGCCGGGGCTCAACCAATAAGGGCTGCGTGATTTTATTTCGTTCATGTTCATTTCTCCAAGATGGTGAATGGGGTCAGCCGTCAATCGGGCCGTGATCTGCATTCGGCAACTCGGTGGGCATGAGGCGGGTTCCGCAGTAGACATTTGTGATTTGTACCCGCCCATGGCCAAGCCGAGCGGCGATCTCTCTTCGGGCCTGCAGGTCGAGCGCGGGAGGTACGCCCGAACCACCGGCGATGGGCGGTGGCACACCGGTGATGCTCTCGTAGTCATCGGCCGCGCCCTGGTGCCGCAAGCCATGCGGCACAACGCCCAGGCCGGCGCGCGTGATGCCGAAGCGCTCCATCACGTAGCGCAGCCGGCGCATCGCCTGCAGCAGTGTCAGGCGCGGGTCGCTGACGCTTTCATTGACGCCGACGACGACGCGTCGAGCGTAGTCGATGGCGTCCTGTCTCACCTCGTTGTCGATGGGGAACAGGCGCTTCCGTCCGCCCTTCGTACCCCGGTGCGTATCCAGGTAGAAGGCAATACCGTCATCTGGTTTCCCCGCCTGCGCGGCGCTGATCACGTCGCTGTGCGGGCGGAACATCAAGCTTTCCTTGAAGCGCAGCTGGAAGGCCTGCATCAGCCTCAAGGAGGCGGCGGCATGCACGTCGTAGGCTTCCACCTCGCGGATCACCGCAGCCGCATCGACGCCCTTGGCCCGCCATGACTTGTCGACGCCGTTCGCCAGGTGGCGCTGATACAGCTTGGGGTCGTCGAAGTAGCACGCGATCGGCTTCAGCAGCTTCGGCTTGCCGATCCAGCCGGCGAAGGTCTTCATGAAGCTGAAGTAGGTCTGGATGGTCGCCGGGCTCATCCGGCCGGCACGAGCCTCGTCCTGCCAATACCCGGTGACGGCTTCCACATGCCGCCCGCTGAAAGTTCGCGGATCCAGCTTGAAGTGCTTGGGGTGGCCGCGCAGGAAGTCGAACAACCAATAGCAGAAGCGTGTGCGTTCGGCCATCGTCTTGTGGCTCACGCCCTTGTGCTTGCTGCTGTGCTGCCAGTTGTGCCGCTGCAGGATCAACTGCAGCACGTAGCGGCAACGTTTCGGGTTCAAGGGGATGTCGTCCAGCACGGGCTGCTCGTAGGTGCGAGGGCGAGCGCGGTGATCGCCGTGTTTGACGTGAGCGCCACACGCTGCGGTTTGGGTGAAGCGGTCGTTCGTTTGTCGCTGCATTGCTTGTCCATGACGTCTTTTCCTTTTGTCGATTCGGCGGAACCCTGTCGTTCGTGCATCGGCGGGTTCCGGACACCGATGCCAGGCCAGTGCTTTGCGGCCAGCGCCGGGGCGATGGCTGCACGGAGGTACTTAAAAGTGATCGCCGGCCAGCACGCGTCTTGCGCGATGTGGCGTTCGCCGTAGCGAACCAAGTTCTCAAGGAACCCGAGGCAACCCCGGAGGCGTGACCTCCGGAGCGGTGCCCGAGCGGCACCGCGAACTCATTCCCCATCGCCGGCT
>Ga0172380_10006473_pt1 | contig 13587 bp, 13 predicted proteins | sample Leawe162metaG_FD_119747 | JGI IMG/M metagenome (GOLD analysis project Ga0172380, IMG submission 119747) | Leachate microbial communities from a municipal landfill in Southern Ontario, Canada - Leachate well 162 metaG | ecosystem: Engineered > Solid waste > Landfill > Unclassified | place... | reverse complement strand
CTAAAGGTTAAAATACATAATTAAATCAACAGGAACAAAAAGATGGCAAATAAAATTCATGTTTTGATTGAAGGCTATGCCAAAGAAATCGAAAATGGCTGGCTGGCCAGCTCGACAACAACGCTGCTTGAGATGAATGACAAAAAAATTGTTGTCGATCCTGGCTGCAGCCGCCCTAAACTCTTAGAAGCGCTGGCCAGAGTTGGATTGAAAACTGCCGATATCGACTACGTCATTTTAACTCATAGCCATACCGATCATATTTTGCTGGATGGTATTTTCGAGAATGCCAAGGTTGTGACGAGTGCTGAAGTCTACGACAACGACCACCAGATCGATCACGAGGGAAAGATTCCGGAGATCGAAATAGAGTTTACAAGAACCCCTGGCCATAGTCCGGATTCCCGCTCCCTGATCGTTGAGACTGATGAGGGCGTTTATGCCATCGCAGGCGATCTGTTTTGGTGGAATGAGACCGAGGAACAAAAAACCGACTACGATAGTCTGATCGCCCATCCTGACCCCTACGCCAAAGATCTGGCTTTGCTTCAAAATAGTCGTAAGAAAATTCTAAAAACTGCCGACTACATTATCCCGGGTCACGGCAAGATATTTAAAGTAAGCAAATAGTCTAAGGGAACGTGTCCCGGCACCCCATCCAACGGATGCCGGGACAGAAAACTGTCAGGAAAGCACACGTCATGTGGCTTTCTTTTTCGATTTGGCAAGCGCGAACTCAAAGCGCCAGATTTTGCGGAAGAGTGAGGCGCCGTTGGTCTCCCACTCGTCACGGGTCTTGCCGTAGCCGGCCAGATTGCCGTGCCGGATCACCAGGAAAATTCCCTGCTTACTCCGGACACTTTCAACCTCGACTCTTTCGGCTTTTCCCTCGAGAGTCCCCTCTGCTCCCGTAAGCCAGTGCCAGACTTTCGCCTTCTTGTCGGCTGGCAGCTGCAGAGAGAGTGTCAGAAAGGGTCCCGCTTTACCTGAAATCCAGCGCCAGGATTTTGCCTTATCGTCGGGCAGCTGCGTGAGAATAGCCATGGCGGCTACCTCCTCTCCTAATATCCTAGGGCAAGTATAGCACCCGGATAACCAATTGCAAGATTGCTGGAAGTATTCACCAAATCGTGTTATAGTCTGCCTGCCAGCACTCATGCTGATCGAACATCCCGCCATTTTAGGAGGTGGAGTATGTATAACGTATACGGTGCGGTGGATGGCGACAAACCGGGAGAAGTTGCTGCCGGTTTTATCCTCGCCAGCATGGGCCTTCCCAGTGTGGATACTCACCTTGTTGGACCCCGCCAATTCATCACGGATATCGTCAGCCATGACGAGCGACTATCACTAGACGGGATTGATATTATCGACACCGACGGCCCCCTTCCGTCAGAGATAAAAAAAAGAAACAAACTCTCAACTTCGGCCATGGGTATCGCGACAATTATGGCCAAGGAGCATGGCGGGGGCTTTGTCAGTTGCGGCAATACTAAAGCAATGTACAAAATCTCCGCTCTCTACGGTGGAGTAGTCCCGGGCATTGAGAGACCGTGTTTGGCCGTAACACTGCCTCAGAGAAATGGCGGCTATAATTTCTTTGGGGATGCCGGCGGGATGGTAGATTGCAAGCCCTTCCATCTGGCTCAATTCGCCCAGATGCTGGACGTGTATGCACAGGCGTGGGGAGTGGCCAATCCGCGAGTCATGCTCCTCTCGAATGGCACGGAAGATGATAAAGGCGACGAACTAAGCCTCGGAACCTTTTCGCTTCTGCAAGCACTGAAAGCTGAAGACCGAATTAACTTTTGCGGCAACGTCGAAGGAACCGGCCTTTTCAACAACACCGCCGACGTTACCGTCGCCGACGGCTTCCCGGGAAACATAGGGCTCAAATCTGCCGAGGGAATGGCATACCTTATCCTCGGATTGATCAGGGACCATTTGGAACAGCATCCCTGGCAGAAGATCCCGGCCTATTTCCTCCGCAGCATGTTCCGGGCGGTCGCGAAGCAAGTTGACTCCCGCTACAATGGCGGCGGGCTTATGCTCGGATGCGCCATTCCCTTTGTTAAGGGGCACGGCAGTTCTGATTGCCGTGCGGCTCAATCTTCCTTCGAATTCCTGGTGCAGGTCATGCAACAAGAAATCGTTGAAAAGGTTACCCTTGCTTTCCGGCCCCAAATCCTCATCTGACCTCCAGGAGGTCAAGAATGGATACCTCTGTTACTTCCTCAGTGACCACAGACACAACAACGTTCACCCCTGCCCAGTTTCCTCGGCAGGGGTGTTCAATTTCATTTAAGAACTATTTATATATCCATCTGTCGGAGAACCTTGATCCGTTCTTTGATCGGCGGATGAGTTGAAAATATTTTGCTGAAGAATCCCTCCTCCTTCTCGCCTTCAGCTCCGAGCGGATTGGAAATATACAGATGGGTCGTCGCAGAGCTGACGTGCGTCATCGGCTGCTTGTACCCCGATATTTTTTCAAGAGCACTCGCCAATCCTTCAGGATAGCGGGTCAAGAGTGCTCCGTCAGCATCAGCCAGAAATTCACGCTTGCGAGATATCGCCAGTTGAACAATAGTAGCAACGATTGGTGCCAAAATGGCAGCGACGATAGCTAGAATAGCGATTAATTGGCCGCCTTCATTCCTACTATCTCTCCGACCAAACCCAAAGATTCTGGATCGAATAAAAATATCTGAAAGCACGGCAATGACGCCGACAAGCACAACAACAATGGTTGAAAGCCGAATATCATAATTGCCGACATGCGACATCTCGTGCGCAATCACTCCGGCGAGCTCATTTTTATCAAGTCGCTCCAAAAGCCCGACGGTTACTGCAATAGAAGCGTGTTTTGGGTCACGCCCTGTTGCAAAGGCATTGGGAGCAGGATCGGGAATGATATAAACTTTGGGCATGGGCAAGCCTGATGTGATCGCCAGATTCTCAACCACGTTCCAAAGCATTGGATTGTCTTTTTTCTGAATTTCCCGAGCTCCTGAGGTTGCGATAACAATTGCATCTCCGGCATAATAGCTCAGTAGCGCCTGAAAGAGAGCGATGAAGATTGCAATTGCTAAAATCGTGTAAGAATCATAGACATATGAAAAGAGCCAGCCAAGTGCAACAACGAAGACCGTAAAACCAAAAATCAGAAAAATACTTTTCCGTTTGTTAGAATCTACTTGCGTCCAAAGATTCATAGAATACTACAGTGCTAGGCGACCAACGATCGGCAGGGCACGTTCCTTTTGCAAAAGAACGTTTGAAATACCAGTAATAACAAGAAAAAGAATAATCAGAGCGATCACCCATGGAAGATATGGCACATAAAAGCTGAAGATCCCGATAACCCAAACCACCAAGAGGGCAAGTCCCTGCTTGGCATGAAACGCAGCGAATTGGCTTTTCTTGGCGAAAATTAAGGGGAAGATAACGAGAACAAAGAGATAAGACATGGAGACAATAAGAAGTTTCGCACTTTTTCTACCACCTCCATTAAAATTAATTTTATTAGAGTTTAATTTAAAATTTAGTTTCATTATTTATTCCTTTCTTATTTTGAAAAATCAACTTTTACCGGCTCTGCTTCTCCGGCCTCTTTCAGTTCAAAAAGGTCTCTCTTCTTGAAACCGAGCATATTGGCAAAAATATTGGTCGGAAAGACTGCTACTGCAATATTTAGCTCTCTAACGTTGCTGTTATAAAAACGCCGAGCAGCTTGAATCTTATCCTCTGTATCTGTGAGATCGCTTTGAAGTTGAGCAAAATTTTGATTTGCTTTCAGATCAGGATATGCTTCAGCTACGGCAAAAATTGATTTCAAAGCTCCCTCCAGCTGGTTTTCCGCTTTGGCTTTATCTATCGTACCCTGAGCATTTAAGGCTTCTGCCCGAGCTTTGGTTACATCTTCAAAAACACCTTTCTCGTGAGTAGCGTAGCCCTTGACCGTCTCAACTAGATTCGGTATCAGATCATAGCGCCGTTTTAATTGAACGCTAATATCGCTCCAAGCCTCATCCGTTCGGACATTCAGCGAAACAAGTCTGTTGTAAATTCCGATGATAATCAAAGCTATAACTATTACTATGCCGATCACTATCAGTGCAGTTAACATTTTTATCCCTTCAACATTAATATTATGGTTTCTTTATACTATTCATTATATAGGAAGTAAAGATAGATACCACCAGATAATTTGGCCTCAGCGTCTTTCGTGTTCTCTAGCCTGGCACTCAAGCTAAACGACTGTCCATCAGGAGATTTATATCCGTAATACCAACCGGTAGTCGGATCAACAGGCAGAACATCTAGATAGCCTGGCACTAAGGCAGTTTTAAGGGCATTTGTTTCACCTATCTTCAGGATCTGTTTTGAAATTGGATATTCGTAATTATCATTGTAGTATCTGATAAGGGCGTCTTTGATCTGGGCTAAATCCGCTTTTCTAGTCTGATCATTCGCGCTGTTGGTTGTTGCAACCGGAGTACTACTCGCGGAAACCTCGAGCTTATAAATTGGGACTCCATCCTGGATTACTGCCTGACTATTAGTGGCATCTTCAAGCTTTGCAGAGAGAGTGAAACTGTTACCATCGGAAGATTTATAGCCGTAAAACCACCCATCAGCATCTTTGGGATCAGTAGGAAGCTCGGAAATGTAAGTCGGAATAAGTAGAGCCGAAATCTGGTTGTCGCTTATATTCAGTCTCACCAGTGTCTTTGCAGTTGGATAGCTGCCCTTTTCAAGCTTATATTTATCCAGGGCCTCCTTAATCGAGGCGAGATCGCTGATTCTCCTGTTATCGCCGGTAACAGTTGCAACTGGCACTGAGCTATTTGTATTTGTGTTCTCGACAGCTTTTGCCGGAACAACCCTCTCTTCAGCTATTGGCTCAGAGAAATTATTCTGAACACCGTAATCGTATAAATTAAGCGATAGATCCATCGATTGCAGAGGTGTATTATTTGCACCAGTCAACTTCAGTGTTAGCCGCCTTGGCAATTTGTCATTAATCCCGATCCATATATCACCAGAGATGTTCTTGATCTGGTCGGTTTTTATACCAAAGTTATTTAAAATATTGCCAGGAGTGAAATTTTCAATATGGTATTGGTAGCACCTTACATTGCCCATCGGGACATTCCCGACTCGCGAACCGGCGATAGTAACCCCGCTCAGAGCCATCGGTGAAAAGAGAGATGATTGGATAGAGTTTTTGTCCAGAGCAGGAAGATTATACTCCAACCACTTTTCCGGGTCGGCGTTCGAGGCAAATTTTATATCCTTATCACTTTTGACCCAAAGTTTGCCGGTTGCATTTTTCAGCGTAATATCAGCGGTTCCAACCGGTTTCTTGATCTTTAAGAGAGCCTCGATGCCAGAAGGGCTGAAGGCACCCTCAATATCTGCATAGACATCCGTGTTGCTGGGAGCTTGTACCTCATAACTTGGATAATTCAATTGGTCATCATAGAAGGTGCTGGGTGTCCCGTCAGAATCTGAATTGGAATTTGTGTTTGCAGTATTTGTTGTTACTGGTGAACTCGTGTCCGTGGAAGTTGCGCTATTGGTATCTGCTGAATCAAAATCGAGAGTCTGGTCAGGAGTGCCATCTAAAATATAATCATAATCTGTCGCTGACTCTGCTTTTATCGCTTTAATCGATTCACCTCCGACATTCTCATCAGAAGCAAAGTGCGGAAAACCATACTGGCCGATAATCGGTGACAGTGTAGGAGAATGCTCGCTCTTATTGACTGTGAGGGAGATAGTACCTCTCATTTTAAAGGTCTGCTCTGAGCTTAGCTTGGAGAACGATTCGTAGAACGCCTTGCTTGCATCCTTGGGAAGGCCGCCCCAAACGCTTTCCAGGCCGAGAGCACCATAGACTTTTTCAACACCAATCGACAAGTTGCCGGTTTCAGTGAAGATTATCATACCAATAATAATTATCAGAAAACCAATAACGATGAAGATGACTTGCTTTGCTTTCATGATATTATGAAATATATCCAAAAAGGGATTGGTTGAGATCTCTGGAGTTGACTTGCCGCCCTGTTCAATCACCGGAATATCCTGTAATTGTGGCGCAGCTGATATGGTCGACTGTGAAACTGGCTGAGTCCCAGGATCCGGGGTTTGATACATAGCCTGATTTACAGGAGCTTGGTTATTTGTCCCAAGGCCTGCAACTGGTTGTGTAGCTATGATGTCGCTATTTGCCGAAATTGGCGCAGAAGCCGTAGGATTTGGCGGTGGAGCGATCGACTGGGTTGGCTGAGACACAGTTGATGCAATCTGTTGCGATGAATTCCCGACTAAAGTCTCTCCTGGAATCGTGGGGCTGACGTTATCTAAAGATTGTTGCGGCACATTTAATTGTGGTGATGCAGGAGCAGCTGACTGAGGCGTAGTTGCTGTATCATAAAATGTGCCCACAATAGGTTCTTGCGGCGGATTTTCCTCGGGCATATCAAGGTCTACTTCCCAGGGACTCAGATTGTCGGCATTATCAGCATCAGCAGACTGTCCGCCATCCTGCGCCTGGTTCCCGTTTGAGGTATAAGAGCTATTCAGATCAGCCACTAATAACCCTCCTTATTAAATCTCTCCCTCTTTTTATTTTACCCTAAAAGAACACCTTTAAGCAACGAAAATCGAGCACCAATCATCTGCTAATTCTTATTTATCAGTCTTTAAATACTCTAAGGCTCGATCCAAAACCGCATCTTTGCCTTCGCTTTCCGATACCTCGATATCGGGAGCTATTCCCTCGTCGTTGATCTGACGACCGTTTGGAGTCAGCCACTTGGCAACAGTAATCTTGACGGCAGATCCATCGGAAAGCTCAACGAACTCCTGAACGCTACCCTTACCAAAGGTTTTTTCTCCGATAATCTTGCCAGCCTTTCGATCCTGGATTGCGCCAGAAAATATTTCAGAGGCAGAGGCAGAACCCTTGTTCACTAGCACAACTAATTTATAATCCTTAAGTTTTGCCCTCTGCGTGGTCTTGTACTCTTTTCGTTGGTTATTTCTACCCTCCTCTAACACAACATTGCCGCCGTCCAGAAAATAGCTTGAAAGATTTATAGAGGTTTCCAGATATCCCCCTGGATCATTCCGCAAGTCCACGATGATCCCGTCTGGTTTTGCTTTTGTAGTAGCATCAACAAATTGTCCAAATAGCTTGTCAGTATCATCGCCAAACTGTCTGATTTTTACGTACATATACCGTTTACCAGAAGACTCTTTGATCTGCCACTCTACGCTATCGACGACAATGGTTTGTCTGGTAAGCTCATATTCTATTGGCTGATCTGCGCCCTCTCTGGCAATCTTGATCTTCACCTTGCTCCCAGCAGTGCCGCGAATTTTATTAATTACTTCATTAAAGCTAATTGAGCTAGTCTTGGTACCATCTACCTCCATAATTATATCGCCCGATTTGATACCAGCAGCTTCGGCAGGCGATTTAGACAAAGGCGCCACGACAACCGGTAAACTATTTTTCTGGACTAATTCAATACCTACTCCGTCGAACTTACCATTTATATCCTCCTTGAACCGCTTATTCTCCTCCGGAGAAAAGAAAACCGTATAGGCATCACCCGAGGACTGAAGTAATCCGGAAATCGAACCATATACTGCCTTTGTGTCGTCAACCGGAGCAACTGATTTTTCCTTAAATTTATTCCAGGCCTCCCAATAAAGAGAAAAATCTAAATTAGCAGGCTGACCCTTTAAAGCGGTTTGGTTTAAATTGATCCCCTTCTTCCCGGCCGAATAGCCAAGGTAAAAGGTAAAATAAAATAAAAATCCAACCAAGAGTAGCGCAAAAACGTTACCTAATATTTTAGAATTTCGGTTTTTCATACCTTGTTATTTTAACACACCATAACGATAAATAAATAGGACTATGGCCTGATAATCCTCATTGCCTTTATCTGGTCGCGTCGGTATCCCCGACTTTCGCCAAGCGGGTCATGCATTGCATATTTATTGGAACCAATCTTTGACTTCAAGACCACAAAGTGCGAAACCCCGTAAGAGTTTCCCATATCTACTCCCAGGCTGACGCCGACGATGACAGGATGGTTGTTGCTCAACTCATCATCGATTACTGACCAGTCGACTAATTGAGATTTGCCGTCGCTCACGACACCAGTACTTATAAGCGAACCGTCATATCGCCCACCATGAACAAAGGAGGAGTCGCCTGCTGCTGATACCGGGTCGTAATCCTTGCCATAAAATTTAGCGACCATTGTAAGAGAGGTTAACAAGCATCCATAAAGTCCGATAGTCGAGTAATTGCCGATTTTGTAATCGTTCCAGCGACTATCGTTCTGCCGGTAATACCAGCTGGAATCTGTCGTAGAAACCACATCACCGCCGGCTCCGACAGAGGCCGCCCTTATCTTGTCAATCTTACCCTGAAGTTCCGCAACTTTTGCTTCTGCATCTTTTTGCTCCGTCTGCAAATCCGAAATTGCTTTTGTAGTGTTGTTCAAGAGAGCATTTTTCATACTTTTTCTGCCCTGAAGATAATTTTTTTCATCTTCTTGGGTTTTCTTGAGCGTAGCTAGGTTTTGGAGATTCCCGTCGGCCTGGTCTTTTGCAACACTTAACTCTTTCTTGATCAATCCAATCTTCTCTAATTGACCCTCCATCTGCTGTTTTATGGAATCATAATAAGAATGCTTGGAAACTAAATCAGAAACGTTTCCTGAACTCAAAACCGCTTCAAGTAAACTGTCTTCCCCCTCCATATACCAAGAAGAGATAACCCCGCCCAATTTATCCTTCTCTACACCGAGTTGGTAATTTTGATCATTGATCTGGCTTTGCAAGTCGTTTATTTTCTTTTGCGTTTGGTCAATCTGGTCTGCGGTTTCATTTAATGATGCGGTAGTTTGTTCGATCTGGCCATTAACATTTTGAATCTGGGCTTGGATCTGGGCAGCTTCCTGCTGTTTTTGATTAGCCAATTCTCTAGCCTTTTTAGCTTGGTTTGCATAGTAATCCTTGAGATTCGATAAACTTCCCACGTCTTCCGCTAAAATGACAGATGGCAAAAGCAGTGCAAAGAGAGTGATAATGATGATAAACTTTTTTTTCATTTCAGATGCTTTTTTATTGCAAAAACAGAACAGGTAATTCCTAGGATCAAACCAACAATAATTTGAAACAGAAGAATAATCCCAAAATTATTAAACCCATATTGAGAAAGATAGTTTGAGTAATTGCCAATTTCCAGGTAATTAAAGACGGCTGGCTGGGATATTCGGTTAAAAATGAAGAAGATTACCGAAGTAAGAACTGCTCCGATTATTCCATAGCTAGCGCCATCGAACAAGAAGGGGCCCTGTATGTAAAAATCTGATGCTCCGACCAGCTTCATAATGGCGATCTCTTCACCCCGAATGTATATTGTCAATCTGATCGTATTGTAGATAATTAGGACTGATATCAAAATAAATAGTGCAGAAACTCCCCAGCCAACCTTCTTGGTCAGAGATGTCAGGCGAACCATCTTGTCGATAATATCCTTGCTTTTCTTGTAACTAATTTCCCTGATCAACGGTTTATAATCTGAGGAATTGAGGAAAGTATTAACCGCCTCAAGATTCTCTGGCTTGTCAGCCTTTATCTCTAAGCTCCGAGGTAATGGATTGTCGCTTTCCGAGATCGCGTTGCGTAGTTTTTCATTATCTCTGTTTCTCTCCCGCCACAAAGAAAGTGCGTCCTCTTTGGAAATGTACTCGACGCTTTTGATATCGCTTCGCGATAATAGTAGATTCTGGAGCGCATAGATTTGATCCTTTGAGGTTGAATCGTTAAAGTAGACCGAAATATCAACTTTACTCTTCAGCGACTCTGTTGTTTTGTCAGACACAATTAACAAAGTCAGGAAGAAAGAAATCGTAAAAAGAGTTAAAACCATTATCAAGGTTGCCGCGAGCGAAAGCCAACGGTTTCTCCACATTGAAAGTAGAGACGTCTTAAGGATTCTGAAGATAGATGTAATAGTCATAATTTAATTTTCGTTTTTATTCAGTTTCTAATTACCAATGATTCTAAAGAATGTACTTACCCTTCTCCTGATCAGAGATGATCTTTCCTTCGCGCATCGAGATAACCCTTCGTTCCAATGTATCAACTACCTCTTTGTCGTGCGAAGCTAAAAGAACAATAGTTCCCTGACGGTTGATTTTGAAAAGTAATTCGATAATTTCCCACGTGCTGACGGGGTCAAGATTTCCCGTTGGTTCGTCAGCAATCAAAAGCTTGGGATTATGCACCAGCGCCCTGGCAATCGAAACCCGTTGTTTTTCTCCGCCTGAAAGCTCCTCGGTCATCGCATTGATCCTGCCGGTCAAACCAACAATTTCGATAATCTTGGGCACTTTGTCAGCTATCTCATCATTCGTAGCATCAGCAACTTCCAAAGCGAAGGCCACATTCTCATAGATAGTCTTTCTGGGCAAAAGCTTAAAATCTTGAAAGATTACGCCTACTTTACGATGATAGAAAGGAAGTTCGTTTTTTTTGAGCTGAGTAATATCTCTTCCGGCAACATAAATCCGCCCGGAGGTCGGCTTTTCTTCCGCAGTAAGAAGCCTAATCAGCGTCGATTTACCTGCCCCAGATGGACCAACCAGCGAGATAAATTCACCGATTGAAATCTTGAAAGAGACATTTTCTACGGCTTTGATATCCTTTTGGTAGATTTTGGAAACATTTTCAAACTCAATAACATTGCTGTCTCCGCCCTCTTTTTTGGGCAAATTCTGGCTTTGCTGAGCATTGCTGTTTTGGATATTCTCTTTAGATTTTAGATTAACATCTGACATATTTTTAAATCATAGCTACGCTAAGATCCATTCCGCTAATATCATCTGGCTGAGGTACATTTAAATTCGCAAGCACAGAGGGAGCAATATCGGCCAAAACACCGATGGGCGTACCTGCAGCATACTGAAAATAGTCTTCCTTAGAAAAAACCGTTGGTGCAGGAGCGAACGGTTTTTTAGGGAAATCAAGAAAAACAAAGGGTACAGGATTGGTAGTGTGTTCCTTGTTAGGAGTTCGGGTCAGCTCATCGATCATCGTTTCGCAGTTCCCATGATCAGCTGTGATAAAGGTCTTGTACCCATAATCGGAGGCTTTCTTAAGGACATTACCAAGGCAAGCATCTACAGTTTCACAAGCTCTGACTGTCGCCTCCCATACGCCAGAGTGTCCGACCATATCTCCATTGGCATAATTGACAACAATGAAGTCAGAGTTCGCAGCAATGCTTTTTTCTAATTCTCCGCTAATCTCTACCGCCGACATTTCCGGAGCCAGATCATACGTGGCAACTTTTTTTGACGGCACAATAATATCACTCTCGCCGTCATATGGCTTCTCAATATTGGCATTGAAAAAGTAGGTAACGTGAGCAAATTTCTCAGTTTCAGCCAGATGAGATTGGCTGAGCTTCTTTTCAGAAATGATCTGTCCGAGAGCATTATTTAAATTAATTGGCTCGAAAATCGGCGGGATCGTTTGGTCCTTCCGGTATCGGGTCATTGTTGCCGCGTAGAGGGGGGCAGGTACTTTATCTTTAAATTCAGGCTTATAGAAGTAATCCGAAAGCTGGCGTATGCGGTCGCTGCGATAGTTCAAAAAAATCACACTGTCATTTGCTTGAATCGTTCCCCCGTCCCCAATGACTGCAGGCTCAAAAAACTCATCACTTTTTCCATATTGGTAATTCGCTTCAATTGCTTTATCGATCGAGGGAAAACTCTCCCCAATATTTTTAACCAGAAGATTGTATGCTTTTTCGATCCGATCTGTATTCTTGTCTCGATCCATAGCAAAATACCGACCGATCAGAGTTGCAATCCGGCCAACCCGATATTTTTTGAGAGCTGCCTCGACTTGATCTGCGTATAGCTTCGCTGCTTTAGGCTGCGTATCACGGCCATCACTGATGAAATGAACAAAGAGATTCTTGACCTGATAGTCGGCTGCGATCTTGATCAGGGCTAAGAGTTGATTGATATGCCCATGAACACCGCCATCTGAAACAATACCAACTAAATGAAGAGCTGAGTTATTTTGCTTAACATTAGTAAAAGCATTGACCAAAACCTGGTTCTTAGCAAATTCGCCGCTAGCTATAGCTTGATCGATTCTAGGTAAATTCTCCCAGACAATTCTTCCCGAACCCAAATTGAGATGTCCAACTTCTGAGTTGCCATTTTCGCCGGCAGATAAACCAACCTCCAGACCTGAGGCCGAAAGTGATGTCTTGGGATATGTCGCGTAAACATAATCGAGAATCGGAGTCTTGGCACTAAGCGGAGCATTACCATAATCAACAGCCGATAGTCCCCAGCCATCTAAAATTATTAGAAGAACCTTACTTTTTGGATTCAAAACCCACCTCCGTTTAATCTGCTCCCATTATAACATGAGAAGCAAGCTAGTTTAAAGTTGACAAGTCATCTTTAAGCGACTCAAAAAACTGTATTGTATACTATAAAAGACAGTAATATCTTCATAATATTACTGTGTCTAAAGATCAATTATCGTCTTTAACTGGCTTTCGAGATCAGCAATAAACCGGTAGAGGTACGCAGCATATGGTTTAGCCAATTTCTTACTAGCCGAAAGAGTCAGATTGTCATAACAACTTGCTTGAAAGTTTAGTTGCTCAATCATATTATTGGTGATCTTTTCGCTCTTTGCATATCTCTGATCAAAAAAATCGTTTTTAGCTTTCCAAGCATCGGTTCGGAAATTTTGGACATCATACTCGGGTAAATGTCCCCCCTCAGACACAGCAGATCTCAGGAGTCCGATCGGGCCAAGCAGATCCAATATATCTGCGTCCATCAGGATTGCCGAGAGCAAATTGGCTCGCGGCAACTTTCTATTGTGAAGCCGGATAGCGAGACAAATCTCATTGATCGCATCAGGCGGGAAAAGATTATTTTGCTTAAGGAAACTCTCAGCCATCTCGGCGCTAACATCACCATGGTTCCTTCGGTCTCCCTGCTTTGACAAACCGATATCATGAAGAAGTGCAGCGGCCTCGACGCGTTTCGTCTCTTGGTATCCCTCTTTTCCGGCGATGAGAAGCCCCCACCGGCGGACTCTGTCAACATGGGAGTAGCCATGCGCCTCCTGTAGTAAGGTAAGCCCAGCGACATATCGCTCAATAATCTTAATTTCTTCCATCGTCTCGCTCCTCTTACTTTTCAGTTTTTTTGCCCTTTTTAGTAGTCAGGATCAGTACGAGACCTGCGATGATCAAAATCAATGGCCAAAGATTAAACGTGAGGTAATTCAGAACCAAAAACACAAGCCCGATCAGTCCCAAAATCTTTGCCGGAATAAGAATACCCTTTTCGGTTTTTTCGCTTGCCTTATAGAAAAGATAAAAAGCAATACTGATTATCAGCGGGAAAACTGGCCAGAGCTTCGTTATTTCATCCCAACCAATAAAATTCAAGATATAAAAGAAAAGAGCGATGCCAGTCGTGATAGTAGCTGGAATTAATATTCCTGCCTGGT
>Ga0172380_10006472_pt1 | contig 13588 bp, 14 predicted proteins | sample Leawe162metaG_FD_119747 | JGI IMG/M metagenome (GOLD analysis project Ga0172380, IMG submission 119747) | Leachate microbial communities from a municipal landfill in Southern Ontario, Canada - Leachate well 162 metaG | ecosystem: Engineered > Solid waste > Landfill > Unclassified | place... | reverse complement strand
TGCAATCAAATCTCCATATTGCTTTTCTCGTGCATATTCCCCTAGCTCTTTCTTAACTTCAAATAAAATACCTACAATTTTGTAGGACAATTCTGGATATATTACTTTCTTGCTATAAACTTTATCCATTTATTTTATTGAATAATAATCCCCTTTACCACTTGGACTATAGTATCCGAGGCCTGTACCATATTCCCCTTTTCTGTATTTAAATTTTATCGGCGCACTGATCTTTATTTTTTGTTCTGGAGGAGCAATCTCCAATTTATAATGTTCAAATAATTGCTGCACACCGCTCTGGAGATTACCTGTGTAGAAGAAAATTTTTTCAGGACAAGGTAAACCCATCTTTTTAATTTCTTCTATGTGGTCTTCAACGGTTATGGAAGGAGTTTCTTCCTCATTCCAATTTTCATGATCTTCCAAATAGCGGATTGTTCCATCTTTTTCTCTTATAGCGATAAGGTCTTTAGGGATTAATAACACACCGAGTTTGTCAATATAAAATCTCCGATCCTCGCTTAGATTATCTTTATCTAAACCAGAAACTGGCATATCATTTTTTACGGCTTCAGACCCAAATTCAGAATCAGAACTTTTTATAAACTCTAAAGGAATACCCTGGACCGCCTTATTTTCTACAATCGTTTCAATTGGGCAAACCAGAGCCACACCTCTTTTGAAAGAGCCTGAATATAATCTATCAACAGAAAAGTGTAGTGCTGTCGATGGAATGAACCTTTCATTATGACTAGGAGGCCGCCATTCATACCTACCAGCTTCAGCGTGACTGTAAGTTAATCCTGTCGGCAAAATGTATCCGTGTCGCAAATACAGATCCAAAAAATTCAACTTACCACGATGTATAGCGAAATGACCAGAGCCATGTTCAACAACTCTTTGCATGAACTCATCCAGACTTAATTGAGAAATTGCCTGCTCAGAAAAAAGCTCTGCAAGTTGCGGATTATGTTCTTCGTTTATCTGATTTTTTATATGATCAGGAACTAAATTCTCTGGGAGAGCTTCATTTGAAAAATCAGTTTTGTTTATATCTTCCATTTTTTCCATATAATTTTCGTAACCTTTCGTATCTTTTCGTAAGGTTTTCGTATCATCTACCAAGTATTGAATCCAAAGTATTTTTCTTGACCACAATACGCGCCGGCACATACCCGGCAATGAGTGTTGCGAGTGCGAGCAAAACCACTCGCCAAGCGGTCGCCGAAACCTCAGCCACTAATATACCATCGCTAAATGGGAACTTGATTGGATGCGCTTCAACAAATGGGACCAAAAATCCATAAAGAATCAGTAGCCCAATACCGATGCCCAGTGTCGCATAAAACAGTGATTGGAATACATAAGCAATTTCAATGGATCGCGAACTAATACCGATGCCCTTCAAAATACCTATGAATTTGCGTCTGGTAATAGCATTGACGAAAATAACAATAAAAATAGTAATAGAGGCTACGACCAAACCTATCGAGCCCACAATGTTGCCAAGCAAGGCAAAGGTGTTTTTCATATCTTTCACAAATTTAGGCATTCCTTCGTCAAAAGTTTGGACCTTGGCAGTAGTGCCTACCCCACTCCGCAGTAGTGCTTCCTTAACCACCAGAGGGTCGGTCCCGGGTTTGGTGATAATTGCAATCTCGTTAACATTATAATCTGTCCGACCAATCATATTCCGGAGTGTTGAATCAAGCATCACGACTCGCAAATCTATTTCATCAACTTTGGTTTTCAAAACACCTTTGACCGTGAACTCTTTTGTATTGCCTTTGATAGTGAGGCGGACTTTTGAACCCACATCAACATTTTCCAAAGTTTGAAAAGCTGATGACTCAATCTCTAAATATTTTTTGAGGAGGTATGCCCCAATCAAAACCGAATCAGCATCATCTGATGTTAAGTATGAGCCCTCAACCACTTTTGAAGACAAGTGAGAGACTTTGTCCTCCATTTCCGGATTAATCCCAGCGATCGTGGCGTTGGCCTCATTGGCCTTATCAGTATAATTAACTTTCTCTTTGTAAGTTCCTTCTATTTTACCCCCATAAGTGTATCTGGCAGTATAACTTTCCATCCACGGCAAATTTTTTACTATTTCAATAATATTGGGCGAATTTTCTATAAAATCTTTTTTATTGGGAACTGAAATAAACAGGTCGCCAAAATAAATTTCTTTCTGCACATCAACCACTCCTTGGATAAGTCCAACCAAAACTCCACGCACCACCACCAAGTTCAGGAAAGTCAAAGTCATGATAAAAATGATGAGCGCCGTCGTGGTTTTGTTTGATCTTCTAATCTGTCTAAATGCCAAGAAAAATCCCAGCTTTACCGAGATTAACAAATCCTCAAATTTTCCCTTTTGCCTCTCCATTTGATTTAGCGAAATCATGTCGCACGATACCGTCCTTTAGAGTGCGACTCTGTATTATATCATAAAAAACCTCATCCCCAGCCCTTCCCCATCATTTCAGCCCCTTACAATTGCTTGCTGGGCTATAACCAGCGGCACGAGCCTCCTCAATAGAATTAAAACTAATTTTATTTTTTTCTGAAATCTGCTTAGCGCCAGCACACCACGGATAATGGTATTTAGTCCCATTTTTTGACGCTATTACTGTACCCGAAGAGCTAGTACTAGAACCTTTAACTTCCCCAGAGATAACATTGTTCACTCCGGTTCCCCCCTCTTGTTGTAAGAGGGGGGTTGGGGGGGCGTTATTTAAGACCCTCACCGGCTCCCTCTTCTCCTGCAAACCCGAAATCCTGCCCAAGGAAAAGGCGATTATAGCTATCAAAATAAGGATTATTGGCACAAAATACCGTCCTTCTATAAGATTCTTAAACTTATCCCTCCATCTCCCCTTTTCCTTACTTTCTAATTCACCCTCCTCTACATATTCCTCTGTATTTGGAAATTGATTCATTAAAAATTGTTTAAAAATTTGAAATTAAAAATTTGAAATTATCTATTGCATTTTATCTAGCTTTGTCTTATACTCTATGGGTTAGAAATATTATAACAAATAATCCACATAAACTGATATGGCACATAAAAAAGCCGCCGGCACAACTAAAAACGGGAGAGATTCCAACCCAAAATTCTTAGGAATTAAGCTCTCAGACGGAAGCACCTGCATCACAGGCTCTATTTTGGTGCGTCAAAGAGGTTCAAACATCCTTCCTGGAACTAATGTAGGTATGGGCAGAGACTACACTCTTTTCGCTCTCAAACCCGGTAAAGTCAAAATGGCCTCCAAAAGAAAGGTCCATTTCGACGGCACCACTATCATCAAAAAAACTGCAAGTATTATTTAATCATTTTATTATACACACATAAAATGGTTTTCAATTTTGATACTATTGTTGTATAATTTTTTAATGGTCCACAACAGAGAAATATCTAAAAATGGATTCACATTAATAGAACTTCTTGTGGTTATAGCCATAATAGGAGTTTTGTCTAGTATAGTATTTTCTGGGATAGGCAATGGTCGTAGTAAATCCAGAGATGCACAGAGAATTACTGAAATAAGATCGATAATGAATGCACTTGAATTGTATCGTAGTACCAATGGTTCATACCTACCATCTGGTAATTGTGGTTCAAATATGCCAAATACAGCTTGGTGCAACAGTGTTCAATCACTAAGCAACGGACACTGGGTAAGAAACGGGGCGACAAACCTATCTGGCTTTATAGATACAGAACCTATTGACCCAAAACAAGGTAGCACCCCCGAATATTTTGGCGCTACATATTTCTACTATTCTCCTGCTGGTGGCGCCTGGTATATGATCGTATACAAGCTAGAAAACCCTAACAGCAGACTTGAAGCGATTGATGGAGTTAGAGATTGCAATAATACTTATTATCACTATGGAAACGGAACAAATGGTGTTTTAACAGTTGGAACAAGTTGCCACTAAGCCAACCGATCCACTATCAACTTAAACTCTCCTTTATTTTTGCCAACTTGCACTATTATAGTGTGCTCGCCTATTTCTTTAATTGGATTTTCAAGAACAATAAATTCAGAATCAATTTCTATATTAGCTTGCTCCTTCAAGACTTTGGAAATTTCCTCGATATGAACTTTTTCAAATAAGTGACCCTTTTCATTGGCTTTCTTTTTTAATATCACGCTCACTCCTTTGAGCATTTCAATTTGCTTTTCGGTCAATTTTTCTCTTATCTCAATTTCAGCTAGACTGGTTGCTTTCAAAATTTCTGCTTTTTTGACTGCCTCCGGGCTAGCATATTCTGCCAATTTTTTGGGTATCAAAAAGTTATTGGCATAGCCATCAGCTACTTCCTTTATCTCATACTTATGCCCTACCCCTTTTACATTTTGTTTTAAAATTATTCTCATACAAATAATATAGCACAAAAATAAGGATGCGCGGAGCCCCCCTCTCTTAATGTAAGAGAGGGGTTTGGGGGTGAGTTATTTGGTTAAATACTCCACCGCCGCGTTTAATTGAGGGTCATTACCATCTTTAACATTCTCTGGAGTCAACTTTACTTCTATATCTGGCGTAAGCCCTCCACTTGAAATAGAATTTCCAAGCGGTGTAAGCCAGTGAGCTACAGTGATTTTAAGCGAGGTCTCATCTGTTAACGAAACCAATTCTTGGACCGAGCCCTTCCCAAAAGTTTTGGCTCCTACCAAGACGGCTTTGTTGTGCTCCCTTAGAGCGCCTGCCAAAATCTCTGAAGCTGAGGCTGAGCCCTCGTTTACCAAAATTGCAAATTTTAAATCATTACTAAAAACATTATAACCTTTGCTCCTATAAATCCTCGGTTCCTGTTTTTCGCCAAAATCTTCAGTCACTACCACTTTCCCTGTTGGCAAAAACCAGCTCGCCATATCAAGTGCCGCTTCCAGATATCCTCCGGGATTGTTACGCAAATCTAAAACTAATTTGTCAGAACCCGATTCTACAAACTCACGGAGCGCACCCCTAAATAGATTTGGGGAAATGGCCGAAAAACTATAAAGACTAATCACAAAAACATCACCAGAGACAAGTTTTGTATTTATTGTCGGTATTTCAATATTATCTCTGATTAGTGTTTTCACAATCGGCTCCTTTGCCCCTGTTCTACCAAATGTTACTACGATCGATGTGCCAACTTCCCCTCTGATTAATTTTACCGCTTCATCAGATGACATATTTGCAGTTGACTTATCCCCAATCATCAAAATTTTATCACCTGAGAGGACCCCTGCTCTATCAGCCGGAGTGCCTTTAAGTGGTGCCACAACCGTAAGCACTCCATCTTGAACCACTACTTCCATCCCCACTCCTCCGAAACTACCACTTATCTCTTCCTCAAAGGCCTTTGATTCTACAGGAGGGAAAAATACCGTGTAGGGATCACCATACGAACTAGCCAGTCCTTCAATAGAGCCCCAAAGTTTATCATCACTACCTATTGGTGGTGTGGTCGATCCTGCAGGTGCAAATTTTTCATCCAAAATTTTCCATGCCTTCCAATATGGGTCCATATCCACCCCTGTAGTACTTGTAGCATTTAAAAATTGTGCGGCGATCCCTTCAGGTGCGTCATTTTTCCCAACATAAAAACCGGTGGCAAACAAAATGCCAGCAATCACGATAGAAACTAATGTTTGGGTGTATCTTTCCTTATTCATTTTCTGATATAATATATCATATATTTAGCGCTTACAAAAATTAAAATGATAACAACTCGTTCATTTATTGATCAGACCTGGATAGACCTCAATTCTCCCACCAAAGACGAGCTAGATTCGCTTGTATTATCTCGCGATATTGACCCAATGGTTGCCAAAGACCTTTTGACGCCAACTCCCAAACAACATATCAAGGAGTTTGACGATGCTATCTATGCCGTCATCCATATCCCTTATTTCAAAAATTCCCATACAACCAGTTTAGAACAAGAGATCGACATCGTCCTTACGAGGAAGGGTATGATCACTACTCGATATGACAGTATTGACGCCTTGCACCATTTTGCCAAACAAATCGAAGTCAATGAGATTCTCAACAAAGAAAACAACTCCCATCTTTTTTTTGGAATGATGAGAGAGGTTTATCATTTTCTTTTTGACGAAATAGAATATATGAAAGATTGGATGAAAGAGATTGAAAAAAACATTTTTGAAGGTAAAGAAAAGGAGATGGTTTTTGGTATCTCTACCGCCGGACGAAACCTCTTAAGCTTCCAGCGTACTATCACCCCTCACGAACTTGTCCTTTCCGAGCTCAGTCGCGTTGGTGAAAATATTTTTGATGACAAATTCAGAAAGGATATCAAACTCTTGCTTGTGGAATGGCGTCGCTTAATTTTTGAAATAGAAAATATAAAAAATATGCTAAACGAACTTCGGGAGACTAACAATTCCATCCTCTCAACCAAACAAAACGAAATAATGAAAATATTTACCATTATCGCTTTTGTCACTTTCCCCCTTTCTCTTATCGCCACCATTTTTGGAATGAATGCCTCCTTTATGCCAATTATAGGTTTACAAAACGACTTTTGGCTGATTCTTGGGCTTATGTTTGCCATAAGTATTGTAATGTTTACCTATTTCAAGTATAAAAGATGGATATGACGCAAATCAAGATACACAACACCTTAAGTGGCCAAAAAGAGCCATTTTCGCCTATTAACCCCAAAGAAGTGAGAATGTATAACTGCGGACCAACCGTTTATTATTTTGCCCACATCGGCAATATGCGAGCCTATGTATTTGCCGATATTTTGAGGAAGACGCTTGAGTATTTCAACTATCAAGTTAAACAAGTAATAAATATAACCGATGTCGGCCACTTGGTAGATGATGGGGATGTTGGAGATGACAAGGTTGAAAATTCGGCCAAAAAAGAGGGCAAGTCCGCGACCGAAATCGCCCGTTTTTATGAAGAAGCATACCTCAAAGATTTAGCAGATTTAAATATAAGCACCGAGAATACCATTTTCCCTCGAGCCACTGAGCACATTGAAGAACAAATAGAAATAATAAAAATATTAGAAGAAAAGGGTTTTGCTTATCAGACTTCTGATGGAGTTTATTTTGATACCAGCAAATTTGAAGGATACGGCAAACTTGGTCCAGCCTCCGCTAAAGCTGCGGCGGATAAAGAAGATATTAATGTCTCAAGAATAGGAAATAATCCAGAAAAAAGAAACTCTTCTGATTTTGCTTTATGGAAATTCAGCCCCAAAGCAGACTCAGGACAACCTGCACGGCTTCAAGAATGGCCAAGTCCTTGGGGCATTGGCTTCCCTGGTTGGCACATTGAGTGTTCCGCCATGAGCCGCAAATATCTGGACCAACCTTTTGATATTCATACTGGCGGCATTGATCATATCCCCGTCCACCACAACAACGAAATCGCCCAATCTGAATGCGCCTTTGACGCACCCCTTGCAAACTATTGGCTCCACAACGCATTTATTACCGTAGAGGGTGAGAAAATGTCCAAATCCCTCAGCAACACTTACACCATCTCTGACTTGAAACAGAGGAAAATCCATCCATTATCTTTTAGATATTGGCTTCTATCGGGTCACTATCGCTCCCCTATGAATTTCACATGGGACTCAGTTTTGGGCTCTCAAAAGGCACTTGAAAAATTAGTTTTTGAATTTAACAATTTACCTAACAGTGAGATTGATGAAGACACTATCAACCAACTCAAAGAATTTGTAAGCGATGACCTGAACACACCCAAAACTTTGGCTCTTCTACACGAGGCTTTTGGTCAAAAGAAAAGCCAAAAAACCATATTGGAAATTGATAAAGTTTTAGGATTAAATATCGCCAAATTAGCAAATGAAGTAGCAAGCGATATTCCTGACCACATTCAAGATTTAAAGAAAGAGCGAGACCTCGTCCGCCAAAATAAAAACTGGCAAAAAAGCGACGAGCTCCGCAAAGAAATTGAGCGAGAAGGCTATCTTTTGGAGGATCAAGAGAATAATAGTATTATCAAAAAAACTCTATCATCATTAATTTAACCCAACATCTCCATTCTTTTCTTTCATCCCCTAGTTGGTCGATAGGTCAACTAGGGGATGTTTAAAAAACCTACTTAGCATAAGGGAAATTGTTTCTGATTTTGATATCTGGATCAATTGAATGTGCGATGATATAGCGTATGTATTTATGAACCAAAAATAATTCAGCAATTTGAAATATTTCTTTCTTACATTCATGAGGATAGACAAAAATTGATTTTTCCAAATTATACATTCCCAAAAACCCGAGGGTTCTCGCGAAACGCCTTCTGTTAATTTTTAATTTTTCAGGAATATCAAAAGTTACCATCCTCCACTTACCGTCCCATTTTTTAGGGCCATGCGGCAATTTGATTGATTTGGCCTTCAGGTTTGCTAAATGCATTTTGCCTTCATAGGTTAGTTCAAATTTTCCTTTACCATTTTTGTACCAAAAACGCACAAGTTTTTTGTTCTCCAATGTACTCAGTGTTCTTTCGGTTCTGTATCTATTTTTATAATCCGGAACCCATCCAAGCAGTTTAATTATATGACCAGCTGCATTAGGAGCAGCGACTCCAAGAAAAAAGATAAATCCCAATTTTGCTGTAACCTCTAGGATTTCTAAAACTCTCTCATTTCTAATAAATTTTTTATCTAGCATATATTAGACATATGTTTAGTATACTTAACTTTATTATACCGCATCCCCTAGTTGGCCGATAGGTCAACTAGGGGATGGTAGTGTACATATACACAAAATAGTGAGTATTTGAGTGTAGTTAGAAAAATGTTAAAATTGCTACACTAGGATTAGTAAAAGCGGGTATAGTTTAGTGGTATGATGCGACCTTCCCAAGGTTGAGACGGGGGTTCGATTCCCCCTACCCGCACAATTAATTTTTTAAAACGAAAGCCCCCAGCTATTCGGCTGGGGGTTTGTTGGCTTTAGTTGCCTGCTCATTGAGGAGTTCATTAAGGCGAGCAGCCACTCGTTGGACCAATTCAGGAGCAATGTCTTCTTGACGAAGCAAAAGCTCTAGAGTACGAGGAGTTATTTCATCCAAATGATATCTGAAACTATCGCCGTCCACCCTGATCAGGCCATGAGAAGTATAGGCTCTGGCAACTATCTCGCAAAGTACCGATGTTCCACCTGAATTGGCAAACCAAAACTGGTTGGTAAATACACCAAGACGACCTTCCTCTTTGAGTTTCAACCATGCTCTATGCAGGCTCAAACCATGACGATTTCTCAATATATCCTCAAACGATTGAGAAGAATCCAAGCCACGCCATTTTTCCTCCATTGAGTATAAAACAGCAGTGACAAAAATCACTGTCTTATGTTCAACATCCATAACCCAACCTCCGTTTAAAAAATACCATGTAAGAATAAAAAAACAAGAATCACACTGATATCGCAAAATTATTCAAACAAACCGGTAAAAAAGTTTTTGAATTTTTGCCAAGGAGAAATTTTGGCACTAGGGGCCGATGTGGTTGACTCTTCTTCTACAATAATCGCCACACCCTCCCCTGCCTCCGCCACATTTAACTTTTTGCGAATCTCAAACTCAATCCCTTCTTCAGTTGATAATTTTTCCAAAGAATCCCGCAAAAATTCATCCCTCTCTTTAAGCTCGGCCGCCTGACTCTCCATTCTGACAAGCACTTTCTCGGCTTCTTTTTTCTTTTTATATACTTTAGTGACCGAATTTATAAGCAAGCCCAAAAGCAAAATAAGCGCCAAGCCAATCGCTATTTTTTTCCATTTTTCGCTTTCTCTATTTTTTAGGCCTTTCAAACTCATAGGATTTTATGCTAACATAATAACATGCTCTGGAGCCCAAAAGCACGAAAAATAATAAAAGTCTTATGGTTTATAGTGGCCATATTCCTCATAATCGGTATGGTCCTTATGTATATTCCTCTTTAATCAGGACGCATGATTTTTATAAACACATCCTGAGGTATTGATATTTTACCTCTCTCTTTCATTTTCTTTTTACCTTTTTTCTGCTTTTCACGAAGCTTCATTTTGCGAGTGATGTCGCCTCCATACATATGCTGAGTCACATCTTTTCTAAAAGCCGAAATAGTCCTCGATGAAATGACTCGGCCGAGAGCCTTGCCTTGTATTTTAAGTTCAAACATTTGTCGTGGCAAAAGATTTTTGAGTTTTTCTACAATTGACTCGGCCTCTCTTTCAACAATTCTTTTTGAAACTACTCGCGAAAGTGAAGGCTCTTCATCACCATTTACCAGTACACACAGCTTGGTGACATTAGCCTCTCTCATTCCCGCTTCCTCGTATGAAAGCGAAGCATAACCCTGAGAAACACTTTTCAGCTTATCAAAAAATCCTCGCATCAATTCTCGTAATGGCATAAGCGCGTGGATATTGGTTTTATTTGCCTGGGCCGATTCTAGTAGACCAAAACTATCAGTAGATACAATCTCCGCCTCGTATTCATAAAGTAAAGGTAAGAGCCCACCAACATATTGAGATGGTGCGATTATGTTTACGCTCACCCAAGGTTCCTCTATCTTTTCGATCAAACCATCTTCAGGGAAAAATGCCGGTGAAAATATTTTTTCTTTTTTACCATTCTTGTATTCCAAATCATAAGTGATAGAAGGCTGGGTGATGATAAGGGTCAAATTAAATTCTCTCTTGAGTCTTTCCGTTATGATTTCCAAATGAAGCATGCCCAAAAATCCACATCTAAAACCTTTACCCAACACTCCCGATGATTCTTCTTCATAAAAAAGCGACGAGTCAGTGAGCTTTAATTTTGCGAGCGCCTGGCGGAGCGCAACTAGCTCACCCTGATCTTCGGGAAATACTGATGCCCAAACCACTGGCTTTGGCACACTATAACCCGGCAAAGGCAGCGCCACCTCCTTTTCTTTACCAATAGTGTCACCGACAGAGACAATACCCGGAGTCTTGATACCGGTCACAATATAGCCGGTCTCTCCGGCTTTTAGTGATTTTTGAGCCTCCTCATCGGGCTTGAATATACCCACCTCAAGAGCCACAAACTTTTGTCCCGCTCCTCTAAAAATCAAATTCTCTCTCGCCGATACTTCCCCTTTCATTATTCTGGCAAAAACGATAATGCCTCGATGCGATGAATATTTAAAATCAAAAACCAAAGCTTGAAGAGGTTCATCTGTGGCAGAATCTGGGGCTGGTATTTTCTCCACAATATCTAACAAAAGTTTTTCCACCCCATGACCCGTTTTGCCAGAGGTTTCAATTATTTCTTCTTCCTCACAATTGAGTAGAGAAATTATTTCGGACTTAACTTCGGGAACCCTTGCAAGTGGCGAATCGCATTTGCTGAGTGCGGGAATTATCACAAGCCCTTGAGCTCTCGCCATAGCCAGTACCGACAGAGTCTGAGCTTGCACTCCTTGAGTAGCGTCAACCAAAAGCACTGCCCCCTCAACCGCCTTGAGTGCTCTCGAAACTTCATACGAAAAATCAATATGTCCTGGAGTATCGATGAGGTTCAGAATATAAGATTCTGAACCAAATTCTAAATTCGAAGCATCAAATTCGAAATTTCGGATTTCGTCTTTCCGAGCATCGGAAGCATATTTCGGATTTCGTGCTTGCGGATGGTACACCATCCGCACTGGCGTCATCTTGATAGTGATACCCCTCTCCCTTTCCAATTCCATACTATCAAGAGCTTGCTCCTTCATTTTACGAGCATCAATGGTGCCGGTTATTTCAAGCATCCTATCAGCCAAAGTAGACTTGCCATGATCAATGTGCGCTATGATGCAAAAATTTCTGATATTTTTCATAAGGTTAGTAGAATTTATTAATCATTGCTCGCAATTCCTGGTTTTTAGTAATATACAAAACAAATATTCCCGCGAGAATTCCAACTATTCCCGAAAGCAAGGCGTGGCCAAAAACATTAAGCAATGTGTCCAATTTGAATATATCATCAAAAATCCTTAAAGAATAAAATGTGACGAGCCCGATAGTAATTGAAGCCAAAAGCACAGTCACAAATGTTTTGAGTATGCCCTCTTTGGCAATATGTTTGGTTTCCTTGTCCAAGAAAAACCACAGGCCAAGCGATGTAAGTAGTGTCCCAAACGAAAATGCAATTGGCAAAATTATTATTTTTGCACCAATCACACCCTCTATTTCGAGAAACTTTTGAAACCAAACAAAGACCGGAGCCAAAAAATCAAAATAAAATAAATACGCTAAGACAATTGTTAAGATTGCGCCCGAAAGTCCCAAGATGAGCGGTACTTTGGTTTTGCCGAGAGCATAATGGGCCCGAGTCAAAAAAAGTTGAGCACTTTGGAAAACAAAAGATAAGGCAAACAGGGCAAGCACCGCCGCGGTGAGCTTAGTGTCAGCCCAATCAAAAGCTCCCGCTCCGAGTACCACTCGGACCACGTGAGTTCGCAGTATTATAAAAAGAGCCGATAGTGGTAGAGTCCAAAAAATCATATATCTGATTGATTCACCGATATAACGACCACATTCTTTAATATTATTCTCTGCAAAATGTGCCGAAAGTGTCGGGAATGCCGCCAAAGAATAACTCGCTCCAACAATCGAGAGCGGTACTGATTGCAAATTTAGTGCCAAATTAAATATCGCCACTGCTCCCACTCCAAAAAATGAAGCTACAGTTGTAAAGACAATATTTATTATTTGGGTGACTGACAGTGCTAACGCTCTAGGGAAAGAGATGAGGGCGGTTTCTTTGACTTCCTCCAAATTTATTTTGTTTGTAAGTTTAGGCATATTGCCTGACCAAATAACATATCCTGCCTGTATCGCCAAATGCATGAGAGCACCGAGAACCACTCCAAATACCACTGCCACTACTCCAAAATTGCTTGCTCCCAAAAAGGTCCCGATTATTATCCCAGCATTGTAAAAAAGCGGACTGAGTGAATAGAGCAAAAACCTTTTTTCATATTGCACTATACTGCTAAAGAAATTTGAAAACCCCAAAAGAAGCGGCGACAAAAGCAATATTCTGGAAAGCTTAATGATCTCGGTGAGTGTGGCCATATCAAAACCCCTAAATAAGAACGGCGCCATCTGCGGCATAAATACAAAAGCCAAAATACAGCTCACTACTATCAAAACAGAGAAACTGGTAAATACCGAATTTACATAGTTCTTTACTCCCCCGTTACCTTGAGCCTCTTTTTTTGAAAACATAGGCACAAGCACAGAAATTGAGACGAGCGATCCCACCGTCACAAAAATAAAATCCGGAATCCTAAAAGCAGTGTAATACACATCGAGCGCCTGCCCCGCACCAAAATAATAGGCGAGCAACCGATCTCTCAAAAACGCCAAAACTTGAGAAAGTATCGAAAACCCGGCCAGCCAAAAAGCGGCTTCGTGTAAGCCGCTAATTTTGTTTGTAATAGCTCCAATAAACCTTCTTACCATTTACTGCTTATACTATCACATTTTATGGCTTTATTGCTCTTTTAGATTTCTTCGCTGACAGGAGGTTCTGTTCTTTTTTCAGGAGTACTGTCAACTGGAGGTTTGGCATCAGCAAAAATGCT
>Ga0172380_10006471_pt1 | contig 13588 bp, 12 predicted proteins | sample Leawe162metaG_FD_119747 | JGI IMG/M metagenome (GOLD analysis project Ga0172380, IMG submission 119747) | Leachate microbial communities from a municipal landfill in Southern Ontario, Canada - Leachate well 162 metaG | ecosystem: Engineered > Solid waste > Landfill > Unclassified | place... | reverse complement strand
TTCGCCTGATGCACCTGATGGGCCCGCAAAAAGCCCTCCGCCTGCTCGAGGGAGCCGAACGTCAGCCTGCCCTCCTCGCTGTCGGTGAGGCACTGCATCTCGCCGTCGACCTCGACACAGAGCTGGTAACCGCTGCCATCCAGGCAGGCGATCAGCAGGCCGGCATCCGGATAGTGACTCAACCAATTGCGAAACCGGCCATGCTCCATAACGTCTCCTTGAGCACTCCAGACTGTCGGCTCAACCGGGCAGATAGCCCAGCGACAGCAGCTGCTGACGACAGCTGGGCACATCGGTAAACACCAGCCCCCCGATCCCCAGCGCCTGCGCGGCAGCCACGTTGGCGGGGCTGTCATCGATGAACAGGCACTCATCGGCCTTCAGGTCGAACGACACCAGCAGATAGCGATAAATATCCGGCTCCGGCTTCATCATACGTACCCGCGCCGACACCACCTTGCCGCTGAAGAAGCGCCAGAATGCGTGCTGCTCCAGCCAGTCGATGCTGGCATGCCCCATGTTGGAGAGCGCATAGAGGGTGTGGCCCGCTCCATGCAGCGTCTCTATCAGGGTCAGCATAGCGGGATCCGGCAGGAGCGATGCGGGCACCGCCTGCAAAATGGCGAGATTCTGTGCCGCTGGCAGGCCGGTGCGCCCCTGCGCCTGGCGGGCCATGGTGTGCAGCGAGAGGGTGCCGCGGTCCACCTCCAACCAGTCCGGGTGGTTGAACAGCCGCTCCGCCAGCGCCTCGGCGTCGTCAGGCCCTCGCACCGAACGCACTATGGCCACCGGATCCCAGCTCACCACCACCCGTCCCAGATCGAAAATAATCGCCATTGTGACCTCCTCCTGATGCCTCTGCCTCCGAGCCAACCGCCGCCACATGGCGCTTGAATGACCTCGTCGGCACACGCGAATACCCTGCCCCGTTCGCCTCCCCCGGGCAAGTTTTACTTGCATCCCAGGCCCAAATCCCTTAATGGTTATGACGCTATTTTCAGGATCAGACCCATGCACGCACCATTCCTCTTTGCTTTCTCGTTTATCCGGCCCACATGAGGGAAGGCCCTGTCGTCGCATGAACAGAAAGCAAAGACGAATCGAGCCTCCCCTAGCGGAGGCTTTTTTTTGCAGCTACCACACTCGATTATTTGGATAGGGAACCACCATGGCTACGCTCGACGAGATCAGACAAGACATCACCCGCTTGGATCAGGAGCTGCTTGCCCTGCTGGCCAAGCGCAAGACCCTCAGCATAGAGGTCGCCCGTGCCAAGCAGGCCAATCCCCGTCCCATCCGCGACACCCAGCGCGAGCAGGATCTGCTGGTCGCCCTGATCCAGAAAGGGCGTGTGCTGGGGCTTGATGCCCAGTACATCACCCGCATCTATCACACCATCATCGAAGATTCCGTGCTCTCCCAGCAGGCCTATCTGCAGAGCCTGCTCAACCCGGAGCAGCAGGAGCCCATGACCAGCGTCGCCTATCTGGGCCCGCGCGGTTCCTACTCCAGCCTGGCGGCTCGCAAGTATCTGGCCCGCTACAAGGATCAGGTGATAGAGGTGAATTGCCAGAACTTTCGCGAGGTGCTGGATGCGGTGGAGTCGGGTCGCGCCGCCTTCGGCGTACTGCCCATAGAGAACACCAGCTCGGGCTCCATCAACGAGGTGTACGACGTGATGCAGCACACCAGCCTCTCCATCGTCGGCGAACTGACCTACCCCATAGAGCACTGCATCCTGACCGCAGTGCCGACCGAGCTTGGCCGCATCAAGACCTTCTACGCCCACCCCCAGGTGTTCCAGCAGTGCTCCCACTACCTGAGCAAGCTGGAAGGGGCGCGCCACGAGATCTGCGACTCCTCCTCCAGCGCCATGATGAAGGTGAAAGAGCTGGCAAGCCCGGAGGCGGCGGCGATCGGCAGCGCGGCTGGCGGTGAGCTGTACGGACTGGACGTGCTGGCCGAGCAGCTCGCCAACCAGAAGGAGAACTACAGCCGCTTCATCGTAGTGGCGCGCAAGCCCATCGACGTGGCGCCGCAAATTCCGGCCAAGACCACCCTCATCATGTCCACCTCCCAGAAGCCCGGCTCCCTGGTGGAGGCGCTGCTGGTGCTGCGCAACAACGAGATCAACATGACCAAGCTCGAATCCCGGCCGGTGCAGGGCAATCCCTGGGAAGAGATGTTCTATCTGGATGTGTCCGCCAACCTGCAGACCCCGGCCATGCAGGCCGCGCTGATGGAGCTGACCAAGATCACCCGCTACATCAAGGTGCTGGGCTGTTACCCGAGCGAAGACGTCAAGCCGACCACAGTGCCGCCGGTCCTGATGGGCAACTGACCGTTTTTGTGTCTAGTTCTGAAATAGGCTTACACATTTTCGTCTAGCTTCACGTGACTCAGAACCCCGATGCACTGCATCGGGGTTCTGTATTTCAAGGTCTGATGTGGTCGATCCAGGTTGTAAATATCCACCGCCTCACTCACCATATCCCTCACTTTCACTAAGCTGTGTTCTTAAAGTGATGAAGATGTAATTTCTTACCTTATCAAAAACTTAAGAGCTATGCTGTGTCCCGCCGTTATCAGCTGCTCGGTGCGCAATGGGGGCTTATCGAGCCCCAGTTTCCTTATCGTTGTCTGAGCGGACACCCCACTCGCGAACCACGCCAGGTGCTCGATGGCATTCTCTGGATCCTCTACACCAGCGTTCCTTGGCGAGATATTCCAGAGCGTTTCGGCCCATGGAATTCGGTCTACAACACCTTTCAACGTTGGCAGAGCGCGGGTCGAATTGACGCCATCCATAGAAGCGCTGCAATTGCATCTCAATGAAGAAGGACTTATTGACTTTGACCGGTGGTGCCTTGATGGCTCCAATGTCAGAGCATCCAACGATGCCGCTGGAACGCGTAAAAAACACTCCAGTGAATCAAGTTCTTGGACGCTCACGTGGCGGTTTTGGCAGCAAAATCCACTTGGTCACAGATGGTCATGGTTTGCCGTTGGGGTTCTGTCTCTCACCGGGACAATCAGCGGAAATCAAGTATGCGACGAGTGCATTGGCTATGGCGAGGATACCGACCTCATCAGCCCTGTATCGCACGCGTCCAACGCATCTTGCCGCCGACAAGGTCTATAGCAGCAGGGCTTTCCGGGCCGAACTACGGCTCAGGAGGATAAAAGCAGTCATCCAGCAGCGCAGCGACCAGCGGCGGCACCATAAGGGGCGCCCATTGATACTGGACAAAGTCCGTTACCGTTGGCGTAATGTGGTAGAGCGGTGTTTCGGATGGCTAAAGAAGTTTCGTCGATTTTCAACGGGAGATGAAAAACTGGCGGGAAGTTTTGCAGCTTTCTCAAGCTGGCTTTCTGCCTTCGTTACTTGCGGGAACTATTGGCGGACAGAAAACCAGCATTTTGAGAACACAGCCTGGCCTGTGGTTTGCCATGCTGTGAGGGGCAAGGGATATTCCCTCGCCCCTTTTCTTTTCGGCGGGAGGATGCAATGACGACACGGATAGAACACGACAGCTTCGGGGAGATAGCCGTTCCGGCCGAGCGGCTGTGGGGGGCCCAGACCCAGCGCTCCCTGCACCATTTCGACATCTCGGGGGAGCGTCAGCCCATGGAGCTGATTTATGCCCTGGCGCGCATCAAATCGGCCTGTGCCCGGGTCAATCACGCCAAGGGACTGCTGCCCGCTCGCACGGCCCAGGCCATCATGAGCGCCGCCGATGAGGTCCTCTGTGGCCAGCACGGGGAAGAGTTTCCACTCAGGGTCTGGCAGACAGGCTCGGGCACCCAGACCAACATGAACGTCAACGAGGTGCTGGCCAATCGGGCCAGCGAGCTGCTCGGCGGCCCGCGCGGCGAAGCGCGTCTGGTGCACCCCAACGACGAGGTGAACAAGAGCCAGTCGAGCAATGACGTCTTCCCTAGCGCCATGAACCTGGCGGCCGTCAGCGCCATCACGCTGCAACTGCTGCCCGCCCTGATCACCCTGAGTGCAACCCTTGCGCGCAAGGCGCACGCCTTCGACGACATAGTCAAGATTGGCCGCACCCACTTGCAGGACGCCACCCCGCTCACCCTGGGGCAGGAGTTCTCAGGCTGGGTCGCCCAGCTGGAACAGGCGGAGCGCCACATTCGGGCCGCCCTGCCCCACCTGTGCGAGCTGGCGCTGGGAGGCACGGCCGTCGGCACGGGCCTGAACACGCCACCCGGCTTTGCCGACGAGGTGGCGGCCACCCTGGCGGAGCAGACGGGCCTGCCGCTGGTGAGCGCCCCCAACAAGTTCGAGGCGCTGGCGGCGAGCGATGCCCTGGTGTATGCCCACGGCGCCCTCAAGACGCTGGCCGCATCGCTCATGAAGATCGCCAACGACGTGCGCTGGCTGGCCAGCGGCCCCCGCAGCGGGCTGGGAGAGCTGCTGATCCCGGAAAATGAGCCCGGATCCTCCATCATGCCCGGCAAGGTCAATCCGACCCAGTGCGAGGCGCTGACCATGCTGTGCGCCCAGGTGATGGGCAACGACGTGGCCATCAACATAGGCGGTGCCAGCGGCAACTTCGAGCTGAACGTGTTCCGCCCGCTCATCGCCCACAACTTTTTGCAGAGCGTGCGGCTGCTGGCCGACGGCATGCAGAGCTTCCACGATCACTGCGCCATCGGCATCACGCCGAACCGGGCGCGCATCGATGATCTGCTGGCCCGCTCCCTGATGCTGGTCACGGCGCTCAACCCCCACATCGGCTACGACAAGGCGGCCGAGATAGCCAAGCGGGCACATCATGAGGGGCTCAGCCTACGGGAGGCGGCCATCGCCTCCGGCCATCTCACGGCGCAGCAGTTCGATGCCTGGGTGGTGCCGGCCAACATGGTCGGTCGACGGGGAGCATGATAGGAGGGATCACTGAACAGCAAAAAGCCGGGCATGCCCGGCTTTTTCACGCTGCAATGCGGCGATCAGGGGGTGATCAGCTTGCTCAGCGCATCCAGCTCGTTCTGGGCTGCCAGCAATTTGGTCTGGGCCTCTTCCAGCTTGGCCTGCTTCTTGGCGATCTTGTCAGGCTTGCCCGACACCCGCGCATTTTGCAGCTCGATCAGCCGCTCGTTCACCTGCGCTTTCAGCTCGGCCACCCGTTGCTGCTGCTCCTTGAACAGGCCCGCATCGGTGCAGTGAGCTTCGATATTGCGCAGCGCCCGCTCCAGCCCGGCCACCTGATCCGCGTTGTTGTGCGCCTTGGCGAAGACCAGCTGATCCGCCACCGCCTGTTGCCGTGCCTTGCAGCCCACCTCCTGGCTGCCATAAGCCTGACCGGCCAACAGCAGCATACTCATTCCGATAACCTTCCACATAACGACCTCACTCCTCTGTCATGTTTGATGGCCGCCTATCAGACCGCACTCGGCCAGGCGGGTCAAGCCGTGTGCCAACCGGTACGACAGAGTTTGTGCAACATCACGCCAGCGCGGCCCCGACGAGTCTACAATAGCGGCTTTCAGGATGGAGCCTTTTATGAATCAACGTATTGTCATCATCGCCAACGGCGCACCCTACGGTAGCGAATCCCTATTCAACGCCCTGCGGCTGGCCATTGCCCTGGGCGAACAGGGCGGTGCCAGCCTGCAACTGTTCCTGATGTCCGATGCGGTCGGCGCCGCGCTGGCGGGGCAAGCCCCGGCCGAGGGGTACAATCTGCGCCAGATGCTGGAGATCCTGCTGGCCCAGGGCGCCATCATCCGCTTGTGCAAGACCTGTACCGATGCCCGCGGCATCACGGCCCTGCCGCTCATCGAGGGGATCGAGATCGGTACCCTGCCGCAGCTGGCCCAGTGGACCCTGGCGGCCGACAAAGTGCTGACCTTCTAGTAGATAGAGCGATGGGCGCAGCCGTTGACCTGTAACAAAGCTGCGCCATTTGAAAACCTGTTCCCTGCTGTTAATGTCTACACTGTCAGTTAGATAACAAAGTGCGCGCCGTCATTTTCGTTCAGGGAACTGCCATGAATCCAACCGAACAGACTCTGCTGGAGCAGATGCGGATCACAGAGTTCGAAATCGCCCATCGCAAGGAGCTGCTGCTGCTGAGCGAGGAAGATTTCACCCTGCTCGCCAGTTATCGCGTCAAGATAGAGCCCCACATAGATGCGCTGGTCGACAAGTTCTATATGCTGCAGACAGGGATCACCGAGATTGCCCTGCTGATCGGTGACGCCGATACGCTTACCCGGCTGCGGGCGGCCCAGCGCCGTTACATCCTCGACCTGTTCAGCGGCCTGTATGATCTGGAGTACGTCAACAACCGGTTGCGGATCGGGCTGGTGCACAAGCGGATCGGGGTGGAGCCCAAGCTCTATCTGGCGGCCATCAACACCCTCAAGGGGCTGCTCATCGAGGATATCTTCACCCAGATAGAGCATGAGCAGAATCGCATGACCATGCTGACCGCCCTCGACAAGCTGTTCCTGTTCGACATTACCCTGGTGTTCGAGACCTATATCCGCAGCCTGGTCTCGGAGATAGAGTCATCCAAGGAGAAGTCGGAGATCTACGCCAAGACGCTGGAGGAGAAGGTGCGCGAGCGCACCCAGCAGCTGGAGGAGATGAGCCGGACCGACTCCCTCACCGGCCTGCTCAGCGTGCGCCACCTGCAGGAAAGCCTGACCCGCACCCTGCGCACCTGCCAGCGCCGCGCCGAGCCCGTGGTCATCGCCTACCTCGACATCGACGACTTCAAACAGATCAACGACACCCAGGGACACCAGCGGGGAGATGAGATACTGCGCATCGTCGGCGCCTGCATTCGCAAGGTGTCGCGGGCGGAGGATTGCTGCTTTCGCTACGGTGGGGATGAGTTCTGCCTGATCCTGCCCAACTGCAACGAGGATCAGGCCAGGGACGTCTATCTGCAACGGCTGACCCGCACCCTGGCAGAGCAGCTAGGGGACGTGACCCTCAGCATCGGCATGGTGCAGACGGGCCCCATCCAGTTCGACGAGGGCAACAGCCTGATCCGGCTGGCCGACGAGCGCATGTATGCCGCCAAGAAGGCGATGAAGCAGGTCAACCAGAAGGAGACCCACTAACCCTCGCGGGAACAGACTTTCACTACCTCGGGGCGCGGGATCCGCGCCCCCCACTCGTACAGCAGGAAGGTCAAGATGCAGCACAGCGCCATCAATACGTAGAGTGACGGCCCACCCCACAGCTCCAGGATCCAGCCCCCCAGCACGGCCCCTATGGCACCGCCCAGCCCGGCCAGCGCACCGGCACCGAAATAGCTCCCCTTCAGATGAGGGGGCGACATCTGATCGATCAGTACGTTGAGCAGCGGGAACAGTATGGTCTCCCCCACGCTCAGCAGCAGCACGGCCCAGATCCAGTGCGACCACTGCGCGGGATCCCCCAGCGCAAACAGCACCTGAGCTCCCAGAAACAGCATGATGCCAAGCTGCAGCCGCACCTTGCCGGGCCAGCGGGCGAGCAGATGCAGCAGTGGGAATTGCAGCAAGACCACGGTCAGCGCGTTGATCGTCACCAAGATGGCGACCAGCCGAGCCACCTCCGGGGTCTCGGCCCGGGTCAGGTACTGCACCAGGGGTGAGTGAAACTGGGAGTAGACCAGCACCATCAGCAGGTTCGCCATCACCAGCAGCAGAAAACCCCGATCCAGCCACAGCACCTTGATGGCGGCCCGCAGACCCAGGCCGCCACCGCGCCGCTCTTCCTCATTCAGCCTGCGAAAGCCCCAGACGAAGGCTGCCCCCAGCAGCAGATAGCTGCCGGAAAGCAGCAGGAAGGTCTGCTGCTGGGCGCTGATGCCCAGGGTCACCCCGAGCAGGGGCCCTGTCGCCGCCCCCAGGTTGAGCAGGAAGTAGCGCATATGCAGCGCCAGCTCGCGCGCCTTGGCCGAAGCGAGACTGTCGGCCATCAGCGCCTTGCCCGGTGCATCTATGAGACCGGAGGAGAGACCGCTGCCGATCACCCCGACCCCGAGCCAGAGCACTGAGTGGGAGAAGCCGAGCAAGCCGTAGCAGAGCAGCGCCACCAGGCAGCCGGCCAGCAAGATGTTGCGCCGCCCCAGCCGGTCCGACAACCAGCCGCCATAGAAGCTGATCAGGGTGGAGAGCGCCGCGCTCGCTCCAAGCATGGCCCCTATGCTGGTGGCCGAGAGGGCATACTCCCGATAGAGCAAGATGGAGAGAAAAGGCCAGACCATGTAATAGCTGGTGCGCACCATGAAGGTACCCAGGATCACGGTCCAGACCAGCGGGGGAAACTGCCTGAGGAGGGCCCACGACATCATACTGCTCCTTGTTGCCCGTCGCGCGGGGAGCCCATTGTTGTAACAGAGGGCTTCATAAGAAACAACATCGCCGCCGAGCAGGCACAAAAAAGCCGACCCTGAGGTCGGCTTTTCAACGGCACGGTAGCCTTATTCGGCAGTCGGCTCTTCGGCAACAGCCACATCAGCAACCGGTGCGGCGGCTTCGGTCGGTGCATTCGCTTCCTTGATGGAGAGACGCACACGGCCTTGACGATCCACTTCCAGTACCTTCACCTTCACAACATCACCGATCTTCAGGAAGTCGGCCACGTTTTGCACGCGTGCATCGGTGATTTGGGAGATGTGTACCAGACCGTCTTTACCCGGCAGGATATTGACGAAGGCGCCGAAGTCGGCCAGACGCACAACCTTGCCTTCATAGATGCGGTTCACTTCGATCTCGGCGGTGATGGCCTCGATGCGACGAATGGCTTCCATGGCGGCTTCGTTGGCAACGGCGGAGATGCGGACGGTGCCGTCATCATCCAGCTCGATGTTGGTGCCTGTCTCTTCGGTCAGGGCACGGATCACGGAACCGCCCTTGCCGATGACATCCTTGATCTTCTCGGGATTGATCTTGATAGTGTGGATGCGCGGGGCGAAATCGGAGATCTCGCTACGCGGCGCCTGGATGGCTTCGTCCATTACCTTCAGGATGTGCAGGCGAGCACCACGGGCTTGCTTGAGGGCAATCTCCATGATCTCTTTGGTGATGCCTTCGATCTTGATGTCCATCTGCAGCGCGGTGATACCCTGAGTAGTACCGGCCACCTTGAAGTCCATGTCGCCCAGGTGATCTTCGTCACCCAGGATATCGGACAGCACGACGAAACCTTCTTCTTCCTTCACCAGACCCATGGCGATACCGGCAACGGAGGCCTTGATCGGCACACCCGCATCCATCAGCGCCAGAGAGGAACCACAAACGGAGGCCATAGAGGAGGAACCGTTGGATTCGGTGATTTCAGACACCACGCGCACCACGTACGGGAACTCGGCAGCGCTCGGCATCACGGCAGCAACGCCGCGCTTGGCAAGACGACCGTGACCGATTTCACGACGCTTGGGGCTACCCATCATGCCGGTTTCACCGACGCAATACGGCGGGAAGTTGTAGTGCAGCATGAAGCGGTCGGCGCGATGGCCAGCCAGCTCGTCGATGTTCTGGGCGTCACGCTCGGTACCCAGGGTCGCAACGACGATGGCCTGAGTCTCACCACGGGTGAACAGGGCAGAGCCGTGAGCGCGGGGCAGGATGCCGGTACCAACGGACAGGGCACGGATCATTTCTGGATCGCGACCGTCGATGCGCGGCTCGCCACGGACCACACGGCCACGAACGATGCGGCTTTCCAGGCTGTGGAACTCTTCGCCAATCTTCTTGGCATCGTCTTCCACGCCGGCGGCGATCACTTGCTCAACCACACGCTGCTTGATGGCACCGATGGCGGCGTAACGTACTGCCTTCTCGGTGATGCGGTAGGCTTCACCCAGCTCGGCGGTCGCCAGCTCGGCAATCTTGGCCTTGAGCGCTTCGTTGGTCGCAGGCGGGGTCCAATCCCACGGCTGGGTACCCACGTCGGCGGCGAATTCGTTGATGGCGTTGATCACGACTTGCATCTGCTCGTGGCCATACACCACGGCGCCCAGCATCACTTCTTCAGACAGGATGGCCGCTTCGGATTCCACCATCAGTACCGCGTTGGCGGTACCGGCAACCACCAGGTCCAGATCGCTCTGGGGCAGTTCGGCGGTGGTCGGGTTCAGCACATACTGACCGTTCATGTAACCCACGCGAGCAGCCGCAATCGGACCGCCGAACGGGATGCCGGAGATGGCCAGTGCAGCAGAGGCACCGATCATGGCAACTATGTCCGGGGAAACCAGCGGGTTCACGGACATGACGGTGGCAACCACCTGAACCTCATTGAGGAAGCCTTCCGGGAACAGCGGACGAATAGGACGGTCGATCAGGCGGGAGGTGAGGGTTTCGCCTTCGCTCGGACGGCCTTCACGACGGAAGAAACCACCCGGGATACGACCAGCAGCATAGGTACGCTCCTGGTAGTTGACAGTCAGCGGGAAGAAATCGCGACCGTGATCGGCCTCTTTCTTGCCGACGACGGTCACAAATACGCAGGTATCGTCCATGCTGACCATTACGGCCGCAGTGGCTTGACGGGCCATCACACCGGTTTCCAGAGTGACGGTGTGTTGACCGTACTGGAATGACTTTACAATAGGATTCACGTGAATTTCCTTTTTACAATTTGGCTCTTTAAATTCGCGTGCAAGTATACTTGATTCGAACCAAAAGGTAAGCAGTGACACAAATTCTGTGAAGCCGGCAACAGCCTGACGCGCAATAAAAAAGGGGAACCCTGAGGTTCCCCTTTTTCGCGAAATCTGATGGTCGATTAACGACGCAGACCCAGCTTGGCGATCAGAGCAGCATAACGCTGAACATCTTTACGCTTCAGGTAGTCCAGCAGCTTGCGACGCTGGGAAACCATGCGCAGCAGACCACGACGACCGTGGTGATCTTTAGCGTGCTCTTTGAAGTGACCTTGCAGATGGTTGATCTGGGCAGTCAGCAGGGCAACCTGCACTTCGGGGGAGCCAGTGTCGTTGGCGCAACGAGCGTTGTCAGCAACGATGGAAGCTTTGATCTCAGCATTTAGAGACATGGTATTACTCCAAGTAGAGTGTTTAAAGGTTCACAGCCAATCTCTAATTCAGCCGTGAAATGAGGGCGGTATCATAATCGTCCCCGTCACTTTTCGCAACGGGAAAGACGCCCAGATACCGCCTGAGGATCACTCCTCGTCGTGATCGTCGTGGTAGCGCACCAGACGCTTGGGGGCAACCCGCCCTTCGTCGTCGATCTCGCCCACCCCGATGAATTCACGCTCAGGGCCGACCGTCATGCGAACCTGGCCGCTTTGCGGCGCGCCGGCTACCTGCACGGCTTGACCCTGGTTCACATAGGCGGCGACTGCCGCCAGCATGTTCACCTCGGGCAGCGCGGCCACGGCGGTATCCATCGGCAGCAACAAGGGGTCGAGCTGCTCCCGTGGCGGGATGCTTTCAGCCTTGGCCTGTTCGAAGATGCACTCGAGCTGTTCCAGGGTCAGCATCCGCTCATAGGGATAGCTGGCCACCTGGGTGCGGCGCAGCTGGGTGACGTGGGCGCCACAACCCAGCACTTCCCCCAGATCGTCCACCAGGGAGCGAATGTAGGTGCCCTTGCTGCAGTGCACCTCCAGCTTGACCTCATCCCCTTCAAAGCTGATGAGCTTGAGCTCGAACACCGTGATAGGGCGGGCTTCGCGCTCTATCTCTATGCCTTCACGGGCATATTCGTAGAGCGGGCGACCGTTGTGCTTGAGGGCGGAGTACATGGACGGCACCTGCATGATGGGGCCGCGGAACTGGTCCAGCGACTCGATCAGGGTACCCACGGCCACGTTCACCGGCCGGGTGGAGACCACCTCGCCGTCGGAGTCACTGGTGTTGGTGCGCTCGCCCAGCTTGGCGGTCACCTCATAGCGCTTGTCCGCTTCCAGCAGATACTGGGAGAACTTGGTGGCCTCGCCGAGGCAGATCGGCAGCATGCCGGTCGCCAGCGGATCCAGAGCGCCGGTGTGACCGGCCTTGGCGGCGTTGTAGATACGCTTGACCTTCTGCAACACATCGTTGGAGGTCAGACCGGTCGGCTTGTCCAGCAGCAGGATGCCGTGTACGTCACGACCCTTGAAACGGCGTCTACGAGACATCTCAGGCTTTATCCTCTGTATCATCCGGTGCGGCTTCGTCTTCTTCACGGCCGGCTTCGGCCATGCGACGCTTGTCGTCACGCACTGTGTTGGACACCAGGTTGGAGATGCGCATCCCCTCGACCAGGGTCTGGTCGTAGTAGAAGCGCAGCTCGGGCACCACCCGCAGGCGCATGGCGCTGCCGAGCAGGCTGCGGATGTAGCCGGCCGCTTCGGTCAGGCCCTTGAGCCCTTCCGCGATGCGCTCGGCATCGATATCCAGCTGCAAGAAGGTGACATAAACCTTGGCATAGTTGAGGTCCTTGGACACTTCCACGTCCGAGACGGTTACCATGCCGATGCGCGGGTCCTTGACCTCACGCTGCAAGATCAGCGCGATTTCACGCTGGATCTGCTGGCCGACCCTGTTGGTCCGGCTGAATTCTCTGGCCATATTCTATCCTGCGATAAAAGGGGGCCGCGGCCCCCTATTTTGTCTAACTCTCGGCTTACAGAGTCCGTTGAATTTCAATGGTCTCGTAAACTTCGATCTGGTCGCCTTCGCGTACGTCGTTGTAGTTCTTGACCGCGATACCACACTCGTAACCGTTGCGGACTTCGTTGACGTCATCCTTGAAGCGGCGCAGGGATTCCAGCTCGCCTTCATAGATAACCACGTTGTCACGCAGAACACGGATACGGTTGGAACGCTTGACCACACCTTCGGTAACCATACAGCCGGCAACGGCGCCGAACTTGGGTGACTTGAAGACGCTACGCACTTCAGCCAGACCGATGATCTCCTGACGATACTCAGGAGCCAGCTTGCCGCTCATGGCCTGCTTCACTTCGTCGATCAAATCATAGATGACGGAGTAGTAACGCAGATCCAGGCTCTCGGACTCGATGACCTTGCGCGCAGAGGCGTCGGCACGGACGTTGAAGCCCACCAGGATGGCGCTGGAAGCCGCAGCCAAGGTCGCGTCGGTTTCGGTGATACCACCTACGCCGGAACCCACGATCTTGACCTTGACTTCGTCGGTAGAGAGCTGAACCAGCGCATCGCAAATCGCCTGCACCGAACCCTGTACGTCGGCCTTGATCACCACGTTCACTTCGGACACTTCGCCCTCGGTCATGTTGGCGAACATGTTTTCCAGCTTGGCCTTCTGCTGGCGAGCCAGCTTGACGTCGCGGAACTTGCCCTGACGATAGAGTGCCACTTCACGGGCCTTCTTCTCGTCACGTACAACAGTGGCTTCATCACCGGCAGACGGCACCCCGGACAGACCCAGGATTTCCACCGGCAGGGACGGACCCGCTTCCTTGATTTCACGACCCAGTTCGTCACGCATGGCACGGATACGACCGTATTCCAGACCACACAGTACGATGTCGCCCTGGCGCAGAGTACCTTCTTGTACCAGCACGGTGGCAACCGGACCACGACCCTTGTCCAGGAAGGATTCGATCACGACGCCGCTGGCCATGCCATCGACA
>Ga0172380_10006470_pt1 | contig 13590 bp, 14 predicted proteins | sample Leawe162metaG_FD_119747 | JGI IMG/M metagenome (GOLD analysis project Ga0172380, IMG submission 119747) | Leachate microbial communities from a municipal landfill in Southern Ontario, Canada - Leachate well 162 metaG | ecosystem: Engineered > Solid waste > Landfill > Unclassified | place... | reverse complement strand
ATGGGGATCGTCTGTCTAGCGGGTAGCAGGGGGTCTGCGTATAATACGGCTTTGTCGTGAGGCTGTCAGGCAGTCTCTAGGAAAGAGAGAAGATGCGAGTCATCACCAAGGCGCTGACATTCGACGATGTCCTGCTGGTCCCCGCCCACTCCGCCATACTGCCGCGCGAAGTCACCCTGGCAACGCGCCTGACGCGCAACATCAGCCTCAACCTGCCGCTGGTCTCCGCCGCCATGGATACGGTGACCGAGGCCAGCCTGGCCATCGCGCTGGCGCAGGAAGGGGGCATCGGCGTCCTGCACAAGAACCTGGCGCCCAAGGCGCAAGCCGCCGAGGTGGCCAAGGTCAAGCGTTTCGAGTCCGGGGTGCTGAAGGATCCGATCACCATTCCACCCACGATGAGTGTTCGCGAAGTGGTGGCACTGACTCGCCTGCACCGGATTTCCGGTGTGCCGGTGCTCGAGAACAAGCGCGTCGTGGGCATAGTCACCAACCGCGACCTGCGTTTCGAGACCAATCTCGACCAGCCCGTGAAGAACATCATGACGCCGCGCGAACGCCTGGTCACCGTGCGCGAAGGCGCCTCAGCCGACGATGCCAAGGAGTTGATGCACAAGCACCGGCTGGAGCGGGTGCTGGTGATCAACGATGATTTCGAGCTGCGCGGCCTGGTCACCGTCAAGGATATCCTCAAGTCGACCGAACATCCCGAAGCCTGCAAGGACAGCTACGGCCATTTGCGCGTTGGCGCCGCCATCGGCGTCGGCGAAGGCACGGAGGAGCGCGCCGCGATGCTGGTAGATGCCGGGGTCGATGTGCTGGTGGTGGATACCGCCCACGGCCACTCACAGGGCGTGCTCGACCGGGTGCTCTGGGTGAAGAAGAATTTCCCGCAGGTGGACGTGATCGGCGGCAACATCGCTACCGGCGCAGCAGCCAAGGCCCTGGTCGATCACGGTGCCGACGGGGTCAAGGTGGGCATAGGTCCGGGCTCCATCTGCACCACGCGCATCGTTGCCGGTGTCGGCATGCCGCAGATCACTGCCATCGACAACGTGGCCAGCGCCCTGGTTGCCAGCGGCGTGCCGCTGATCGCAGACGGCGGCATACGCTTTTCCGGCGATATTTCCAAGGCGCTCGCGGCCGGGGCTCACGCGGTGATGATGGGCGGACTATTCGCCGGCACCGAGGAGGCCCCGGGCGAAACCGTGCTCTTCCAGGGCCGCTCCTACAAGTCCTATCGTGGCATGGGCAGCCTCGGCGCTATGGAACAGGGATCGGCCGACCGCTACTTCCAGGAAAACGAAGCCAACATCGAAAAGCTGGTGCCCGAGGGCATCGAAGGTCGCGTTCCCTACAAGGGGCCGGTCGCCGCCGTCATCCACCAGCTGATGGGCGGGTTGCGCGCCTCCATGGGCTACCTCGGTTGCTCCACCATAGCGGCGATGCAGGCCGGCGCCGAGTTCGTGCAGATCACCACGGCGGGCGTGCGCGAATCGCACGTGCACGACGTGCAGATCACCAAGGAAGCGCCCAACTACCACATCGAGTGAGCGCCGCTGCTCATCATCCATGCATCAGAAGATTCTCATCCTCGACTTCGGTTCTCAGGTCACACAGTTGATCGCGCGCCGCGTGCGCGAGCAGCAGGTCTATTGCGAACTGCATCCCTGGGACGTCTCCGACGCGTTCGTGCGCGAGTTTGCGCCCCAGGGCATCATTCTTTCAGGTGGCCCCAACTCCGTCTATGACGCGGAGACGCCGCGGGCACCGCAGGCGGTCTTCGAACTCGGGGTGCCGGTGCTGGGCATCTGTTACGGCATGCAAACCATGGCGGCGCAGCTTGGCGGGGTGGTCGAGAGCGGACACAAGCGCGAGTTCGGTTACGCCGAGGTGAGGGCGCGCGGGCACTCGCGACTGCTCGAGGGCATCCAGGACAGGACCAATGCCGAGGGCCATGGTCTGCTCGACGTCTGGATGAGTCACGGCGACAAGGTAGCCGAGCTTCCGCCCGGCTTCAAGGTGATCGCCAGCAACGACACGGCCCCCATCGCCGGCATGGCCGACGAGAGCCGCGGCTACTACGCCGTCCTTTTTCACCCCGAGGTGACCCACACCATCAAGGGCAAGGAGGTGCTCGCCCGCTTCGTGCACGACATCTGCGGTTGCGGCCACGACTGGAACATGCCCGACTACGTGCGCGAATCCGTCGCCGCGATCAAGGCGCGGGTGGGTGGCGACGAGGTCATCCTCGGGCTTTCCGGCGGCGTCGATTCCAGCGTTGCCGCGGCGCTGATCCATCGGGCCATCGGCGATCAACTGACCTGCGTCTTCGTCGACAACGGCCTGCTGCGGCTGAAGGAAGCGGAGCAGGTGATGCAGGTCTTCGCGCGCAATCTCGGCGTCACCGTGATTCACGTCGATGCCACAGACCAGTTCATGGGCAAGCTCGCCGGCGTCGCCGATCCGGAGGTCAAGCGCAAGATCATCGGCCGCGAGTTCGTCGAGGTGTTCCAGTCCGAGGCGCAGAAGCTAGAGGCCAGCGGCCGCGTTGCCAAGTGGCTGGCGCAGGGCACCATCTATCCCGACGTGATCGAGTCGGCGGTTGCCCAGGGCGGCAAGAAGAAGGCGCACACCATCAAGAGCCACCACAACGTCGGCGGCCTGCCCGAGACCCTGCGCCTCGCCCTGCTCGAGCCGCTGCGCGACCTGTTCAAGGACGAGGTGCGCGAACTGGGCATAGCCTTGGGCCTGCCGCACGAGATGGTCTATCGCCATCCCTTCCCCGGACCGGGCCTGGGCGTGCGCATCCTCGGCGCGGTGCAACCAGACTACGCCGATCTGCTGCGCCGCGCCGACGCCATCTTCATCGACGAATTGCGCGCTGCAGACTGGTACGACAAGGTATCCCAGGCCTTCGCGGTATTCCTGCCGGTGAAATCGGTAGGAGTCATGGGCGACGGACGCACCTACGAATACGTCGTGGCGCTGCGCGCCGTGCAGACCCAGGACTTCATGACGGCACAATGGGCAGAACTGCCGCACGCGCTGCTGGGCCGCGTCTCCAATCGCATCATCAACGAAGTCCGCGGCATCAACCGCGTCGTCTACGACATCTCAGGCAAGCCGCCCGCCACCATAGAGTGGGAATAAAAATCCTGCTTTCGGGGACTATCGGTACCTATCGAAATAGTGCAGTAAGTGGCTGATATAAAGTAATAATGCCTTTCAGTACCTATCGCTACCTATCGCTGGTACCCGCTTCAATCTGACGGTATATCTGACGGTAGAAACCACAAGCGATCCGGCAAGAAAAAATATACCGTCAACAAGAATTATGGTGTGACGGTATAAATATAAGAATAAAACAATATAAAACAGTAACATACAAAGAAATAGCTGTTTTTATGGCGTGACGGTATAATTTTGGCGTTAGGGAGATCGCCAATGCTGTCCGACGCCACGCTCAGGAACATCAAACCAGGGACTGCCAACTACAAGCTCGCCGATCGAGACGGGATGTACGCGACCGTCACGCCGAAGGGAACGATCACGTTCCGATTCGATTACCGGATCAACGGTCGCCGCGAGACGCTCACCATCGGGCGCTATGGCACCACCCGGCGCGGCATGTCCCTACAAATGGCCCGGGAACTGTGCGTCGAAGCACGCCGAGCGATTGCCGAAGGTCGCTCGCCCAGCCAGGAGAAGCAGCGCGAGAAGCGCCGCGTTTCCGAGGCCAAGACGTTCGAGGAGTTCACCAACCTCTGGCTCGAAGACGCCCGGATGGCGGACAGCACCCGGTCAATGCGAAAGAGTGTCATCGCCCGGGACATCATGCCAGCGTTCAAGAACAGGCTTCTCGCCGAGGTCACCGCGGAGGACCTGCGCGCGCTGTGCGACAAGGTCAAGGCGCGCGGCGCGCCTGCCACTGCAATTCATGTCCGTGACATCGTCAAGCAGGTCTTCGCGTTCGCTACCTTGCACGGCGATCAGACACCGAATCCGGCAGACGGAGTCAGCCCCTCGTCGATCGCCACTTTTGTCGCCAAGGACCGGGCGCTATCGCCCACCGAGATCCGTGTTCTGCACAAGGTGCTGGAGTCTTCGGCCACGCAGCCCACGATACGTCTGGCTTTGCGGCTGATCCTGCTTACCCTGGTGCGCAAGAGCGAACTCGTCGAGGCCACTTGGGACGAGGTGGATTTCGAGAACGCCCTATGGACTATCCCGAAGCGCCGGATGAAGGGCGCCAAGGCGCACAACGTCTACCTGTCCCAGCAAGCGCTGGACATCATGGTTGCGCTTCGCACCTGCGCCAGCGGCTCGAAGTTCGTGATGCCGTCACGCTATGACGCCGACCACTGCATGTCCAAGGCGACCCTGAACCGGGTCACCCAGGTCTGCGCAGAGCGAGCCAAGCAGTTGGGAATGCCGCTGGATCCCTTCACCGTGCATGATCTGCGCCGCACGGGTTCCACCATTCTCAACGAACTGGGCTTCAACAGCGATTGGATCGAGAAGGCTCTTGCCCACGAGGATGGGCGGTCGTCACGCGGGGTCTACAACAAGGCCGAGTATGGCGAGCAGCGCCGCCACATGCTGCAGGAGTGGGCGGACATGATCGATGCCTGGGTATCAGGGAAATCGCATACCCCGACGCTGTTTCCGTCGAACTTGAAAATGGTGACCACGGCTGCGCCGATTTGAAGAGCGAAGCTGAACGGTAGCGATGCTTGGGGCTTCAGATCCCCGGTCGCCGCATTATTGGGAACTGAGCCGCAAAGACAACCGGGCGCACCGCGCTATAGATTGTCACCGACAGGCCTGCTCCTCCTCTGCCGCACATCGGGTTTCGCCATCTTTGTCATTGACCCGGTGACGCCTACTTTCCGCCGCGCCTCGATCCACGCCTCGACCTCGGCCAGGTCCCAGACCACGCACCTTTCTGTGAGCCAGAACCGGTGAGGAAATTCGCCGCGGCGCTCCATTTCGTAGATCGTCGTATCCGCCAGAGGTACGAGCTGGCGTAGCTCGGCGCGGCGGATATTTCGCCGCAGCGGCGTACGGTTTGCGGGAACCGTCCGCGCGAGTTCGAGAAAGGCGCGTGCGTCAAAGTCACGACCGCTGTCGCCGGATGCGGCAGCGTCGCGTGTGGTGAGTGGCTTCCTGATGTCGGCTCCGCGCTCTGGCCGCTCCTGAGCGTTCTTCACGCTGCTCGACGAAGCAGGTGCCGGTCGAACACTGGCGCCCATCGAATCCATCCGCGTCGTGTACTGCATTCCTCGCTTCATACGCACCTCCATCCTCGCTCGTTAAGCCGATCTGGCTCGCCGGCACCTGTCGCCATGGTTCGCCGTCTATCGCCATCTATCGGGAACGTCATGTTCTCGGGATACGGATTCGCCCGGAAAAGTGTCGGGGGATCTGCTGCTTGCTGTGCCTTAGTAATTGATTCTCAGGACTTTTTGCTCTTGATTACCGCCTGATTGGTGCTCGTTCATCTCTTTGTCACGTGACAAAGGGAGAAACGAAATGGCGCTCAAACACGGGGAAGAACTCCAGCGTTGGGAGATTGCAGTAGCGAAAAAACTGGTTGGTGAATTCCGCAGGCGGTCGCGAAGCCTGGCACGCGAGGAATTCGACGACCTTTTGCAGGAATGCCTGGCGCACTGGCTCGAAGTCCGCCGCAAGCTGGCCCCGGATCCGGACGGACCGCCAATTGCATACATGGCACGCGTCATCCGAAACAAGCTGACCGATCTCCTCCGCGAGCGATCAGCCACGAAGAGGGCGCGCGATTTCGATACGGTGTCTCTCGACGCTGCGGTGAGCGAATCGGACGATGCGCCCACCTTCGCGGATCTGCTTGATGCAGCGACAAGTCGTGAGCCAGGCGAGGCGCACTCCGTCGATCGCAACGATGCGCGCATCGACATAGCCAAAGCCCTGCTAAGACTGACGCCGCGCCAGCGGCGCCTCTGCATGTTGCTGGGCGAGGAGGGCCTGTCGATCAAAGAGGCAGCGGAGCAGCTCCGAATCCCGCGCGGCACTCTCTACGAGGAAATCAAGCGCATCCGAAAGGTCTTTGCCGATCACGGCCTTGGGGACTATCTCGAGCGCTGACCCGACATTTTTTGAACGGATTCCGTATAGCTGATCTGGGACCTAAATCGGCCTGGATTCGATGATCAAGTTCACGGTAATTAGCACCAAAGGCGGCGTCGGCAAGACCACCCTCACGGCCAACCTGGGGGCGTTGCTTGCCGACATGGGCTTGCGCGTGCTCTTGATTGACGCTGACGTGCAGCCGTCGCTCTCCAAGTACTTTCCGCTTACGACGAAGCCCGCGGCCGGGCTTACCGAAGTCATCGTTCGCGGAGAGGTTACTGTGCAGTGCATCACCGCGACCATGTTTCAAAACCTCGACATCGTCGTCTCCGACGATCCCGAGGGGAACCTGCCGCATTGGCTGCTGAATCGCATCGACCGTGGCTTTCGATTGCGCTTCGCGCTTCAGTCGCCGGCCGTGGCCGGTGCCTACGACTGCGTGCTGATCGATACGCAAGGCGCTATAGGGCCCTTGCAGGACGCCGCGGTACTGGCTGCCGACATCCTCGTCTCGCCGATCACCCCGGAGATCCTCTCGGCGCGAGAGTTCAAGGACGGGACGATGGAGTTGCTCGACCGGCTCGAACCCGGCAGCGCGCTTGGCGCGACCTTGGGGCCGATGAAGGCGGTGATCTACCGGCAGGACCGGACCGCTGATGCGCGCGTCATTGCCAGCGGGATTCGAGACGATTTCATCACGCTCAAGGGCCGGGTGTCCGTCCTTGACACAGTAGTCCCGCATGCCAAGGCCTACAAGGAGGCGGCGACACTGCGGATACCCGTGCACCGCCACGAACGCAAACGCGAGGGTGTTGCACCGAGCGCCTGCACGGTGATGCATCAGCTTGCCTGGGAGCTGATACCCAGTCTGCAGGGCGTCTACGCGGACTCGATTCGCATGCAGGAGAGAATCGCGTGAGCGGGGATGCGTTTAAGAGCGGTATCGCCAACAGCGTCCCAGTCACACCGGCTTCCGGGACGTCCGGACGCCACGTGTCAATCGAGGAACGCCGTCGCCTCGTCGCCGAGTCCTTGAGGGTGGGCAACCCCGGAAGCAATTCCAGGGAGCTTCCCGCGCAGGCCGATCCGCGGCATGACTGCCAGATCGAGCTTGCGGTCGATGACATACGCCCATACGAGAACAATCCGCGTCGCGCCGGTAACGCCAGATTCGCGGAAATCAAGGAATCGATTCGTTCGAGCGGCATCCGCAATCCGCTCACGGTCACGCGCAGACCCGGCGACGAGCACTTCATCGTCGAGGCCGGTGGTAACACGCGCCTGCTCGCGATCCAACAGCTCTGGGCCGAAACGCGTGACGCGCGTTTCCAGAGGCTCATCGTGCTGTTTCGACCGTGGCACTCCGAAAGTCACGTGCTTACCTCGCACCTCATCGAGAACGAGGTGCGCTGTGACATGACGTTCTGGGACAAGGCGAGCGGGGTCGTCGCGTTGAAAGGACGACTCGAAGACGAGAAGGGTGAGGCGCTCTCGCTGAGACAGCTCGAAGACGAGATGAAGGGCCTGGGCCTGTCCGTCAACACAGCGACGCTTGCCCACTGTCTGTTCGCCATTGAGCGGCTGCGAACCCTGGGACAGGCTGTTGATGATCTGTCTGGTCTGGACGTCAAGACCATGCAGCCACGGCTCAACGCCATGAAGCGTTATGCGCAGATGCGAGTGCCGCTTGCCGAGGCAGATCTCTACGCGACGGTCTTCGAGCCGGTTTTTCAGAACGCGGCGGACCAGTATCGCCAGTCACGTGCCTTCAGCGCTTCAGAGGTCTGTGGGGCGTGCGAGGAGGCCTTGGCCCGGGAACTCGGCGAATCTGTCGCGCATGTCCGCCTCGCGCTCGACTCGCCGTCACGTCCGTCGCAGACCTCGCCGGAAACCTCGCTTGCACCGGGCGCTGCGGACAGACCCGTTGAGTCGGCGGAGATAGCGCCGACCACTGTTCGTGATCCGTCTCGGTCCGATCGGGCTGTTAGCACAGCTAACGCGGCGAGCACTGCTTCCGGCCCTCCGGCAGACCCGCTTCCATCGCATGACGAGAACACCGCCGTGCGCTCGCACATCATCGAGCACGTGCAGTCATTCGCCGGTCTTGCCGGCGTCGGCGACTGTTTGCGCCTTCACCCTGCCGCGCCATTGGGTTTCTACATGGACACGTTGCGGGTTCCGGGCGATGAGGAGTCTCTGTCGCCCAGCCGGCAACAAGCCTGGTGGCTGCTCGCGTTGGTCGCCGGACAACTCGACCACTCGGTATCGGTGGCCGTTCCGATAGGCTCATCCGAAGCCGACCCACCGAACCCCTGCGCTTTCGACGCTGAGTTCTTCGGATGGCTTGTTGACGCACACAACGAGAAAGCCAGCGCCTTCTGGAATGTCCTGGCTCTCATCAGGGATTCTCGGTCTTCGACTGCTGCGTGTCACCCGATGAGTGTCCCCGATCCGGCGCGGGGGAATGCCTGATGTTGCCGCTACTCGACGCGCAGGTTCGTCTTTTGCTCCTCAACCACGTTGCCGTGCGACTCGCTGAAGCCACGCCAACCGATCTTCATGCCGCCGGCATCGAGAACGAACAACTCGCGCGCTTGCGGCAACTCTCCGCGCTCGATCTGAACCGCCTCGCCGCGATGCGCGATCTGACCATCGGTGTCGCCTTCGACGCCGTCGGACTCAATGCGGGGCTGCGCGCCGTCGCGCTGGTGAACGAAGCCAAGACGTTGGAGGCCTATTTCATCCGCAATGGGGCTTCATGGAAGATGATGAGCGCGCTGTTCAAGATCCGGCGCAAAGTGACGCTCAAGCGCCGCCGCGACTGCGGCGCCTGGAGGCCTTCGGGCCGCCTCCCGCTTCCTGACTACCCCTTGCGTGAGCGCATTTTCCGCGCATGGCTAGCCATCGAGGACCCGAGCCCCCGCGTCCGCTACTACCGGCTGCATCAAGCCTTCCCGCAGCTCTCCATCGCCGTTCTTGAAGCCGTCGCGCACGAATTCGAGGCGGACCAATGAATAGCCGCGCTGCAGTCCGCTCCGGCATTACCGCCGAACTGTTGTTGGAAGTCTTCGACCTTCCCGTGAGCTTTCACCGTTGCCTTGTGCCCATAACCGGCGGCGTGACCGCGGCGCTGATGCTCTCTCAGGCCATCTGGACAACGCAGACGATCGAGCCCTCGGCCAAAGGTTGGTTCTCCAGGTCCCAGGAGCAGTGGAACGACGAAACCGGGCTTACACGCTGGGAGCAGGAAACGGCACGGCGCGCGTTGCGACGCGCGGGGTTTGTGGAGGAAAAACTCGTCGGCATGCCGGCGAAGCTCTTGTTCCGAGTCCGCCCCGAGGCGGTGTGGCGCGCGCTGCAAGCGCACTCCGCCGCAGTTCCCCGATGACGGTGCGCAGGATCAGGCGTGAGAGACAGGAAATTTGACGCAATCGCAGATGAGGACACATGGGAATCCGCGAAACACAACAGAGATCTCGCGATTGTCTGGCCGCTGCTGGGCCGGCACATCGCCTTTCATCGTCGGCTCGTGGATCTGACGGCGAGCGTGAAGGCGGCGCTGTTGCTATCGCAGACGATTTACTGGACGCGGCACGGCCGAGACATCGCCAGTACTGGCGGGTGGTTTTTCAAGACAACTGAGCAGTGGAAAATGGAAACCGGGCTTTCAGCAAAGGAGCAAATTACCGCACGCGAGGTGTTGCGCGAACTGGCGATTCTCAACGAGCAGCGCATGGGCATACCGGCGAAGCTGCACTTTCGGCTTTGCATTGATCACCTGGGCACCTTGCTTGCCGATCGGATCGGCAGCGCTTCCGGTAGCTTGGACTGGGCCGATGGTGCCGTTGTAGCGGAACTGCTCGGGCCATCGCTGGCCTATCACCGCACGCTCGCCGGTATTGGAGGCGGTGTCCATGCGGGGCTGCTGCTGTCACGCGCGCTGCACCTGACGAGGCTTCAATCGAAAAGGCATGTGGAGCAATGGATCTGCAACTCGGCGGCGCAGTGGACCGACCAGATCGGCCTCACACGTCGTGAACAAGAGACCGCGCGCAAAGAACTGGCGCGCGCCGGAGTGTGGGAGGAGTCGCTCACCGGAATTCCACCTAGGCTTGTCGCACGCATCAGGTTGGATTGCCTCGTTGCGCTCCTCACCGGCGATGAAAAGCCATCCGCTGATCGTATTTCCGTGCCGTGCTTGCCAGTTAGCGGCATTCCCGCAAACAGGCTTTCACAAAACGGCGAATCAAGATTGCGGGAACCCCACATCCTTGTTTCGCCAAAAGTGCCAAATCAGTTTCACCAAATCCGCCATCACAGTTCATCCGAAAGCGCCAAGCTACATATACAAGGAAGTACAAGTGATTCAGTACAACCACTAAACACGCTCGACGAGCGCCGCGATGCGGATAGGTCGCAGGGTGGTGGTGATCTGATCTTTCCCGACACGCTGCTCCCGGAGGAACGATCCTCGGCGCTTGTGCTGATGCATCGCTGCGGCGATCAAGCGCAAGCATTGCTCGACGAACTGAGCGCGCGAATGCAGGCGAAAGCCGTGCACACCAGCCCGATCGCGTACCTGCGCGGCTTGGTGAGGCGTGCCAATGCCGGCGAGTTTGTTCCGGAACTGGGGCAGCGCGTTGCGGCTGCGAGACTCAGGCGCCAGGAGGAACTGATCCTGCGCCAGCAGCGCGACGTAGAGGAACAACGCCTTGCCGAAGAGCGCGCAACACCAGAATTCCAAGCCAAGGTCGCCGCGCGCCGGGAGGAGATCCGGCGAATGCTCGACGTGTTGAAGTCCGGACGCCAGCCGGGGAAACGTACATGAATGTCCGGCGCGACCGAGTCCCGGGCGGCGTGGCAGGCCGGCTGCTAGCACTGCTAACGCACCGCGGCGTCCCGCGCCCAATCCGGAATGAAGTCTATCGAGATGGAGTCTCCTATGGCAGAAACTGAAACAGCAGCGCGGCACGACCGCAGCGAGTTGGATGGTACGCCAGCCAATACCGCACCTTTTCCGGTAAGCCCCGACTCACCCTTCGCCGATGGTTACGACATCGCATCCGAGCGTGACGCTTTGGCAGATCTCGTGGCAGCCGAGAACCCGGATCAGGCCGATCCGCGCTGGGCCAGGCTCGTCGAACTGCACGAGCGTGAAAGCGAGTTGCTCCGGAGCACGAAGGGCGAGACACGGCGCCCGGGGCCTGCCCCCGTCGTGGAGGTCCGGACGGCGAGTCGCGCCGTGAAGCTGGGCCAGCTGACGGATGCCACGCCCGACACGATGACGCTGCACACCAAGGACGCCTATCGCATGTTCACCGGCCGTTCTGCAGATGCCGAAGCCAAGGTGCAGCCCATTCCCGGAGCGAAGCGCTTTGCGGCCGTCCTCAAATCCATCTGGCACTTGTCCGCGAACGACAACCCGTATGCCGACTGGATTCTGATCCGGATGTATGAGGGATTGGCCGCGATTCGGGCTCATCTGGGCCGCGTGATCACGGCACGCGAGGAATCGATCGATCTCCTCAAACGCAAAGGGCTGTCGCTCTCCGTCATGGGTTCGCGCAGCCCCAAGACCGTGGAACTCGGGTTTCGCAGCCCCTACGGCTACGCCACGGCGGAGGTAATCGTCGAGTTCGACTACTACGTTCGAATGATCAAGACGCTCATTCAAAAGGACCGCATGAGTGACGAGGAGGGCAGGGTGGCGATTCGCGTGGTGGGCCGGGAGATGCGCGCACTATTCCTCGAACCGATCCGCTGGGAACGGCATCTGCTCCGCGAGGAGATGCGTCAATTGGGTCGCAGCGATTTCCTGCCGGCAGCGAACGAGACAGCCCGGCAGCGCGTGCGTGCTGCGGTCGCTCTATTCGGCGAAGTGCCACGCAAGATATTCACGGGCGCAGAGATGCCGCGCCACTCGCGGCGCCGCGTGAAATTGACCGATGGCGAGCTGCGCCTGTTGGAACAGGCATCGCTCACTGCGGATGAAGTGCCGCAGCAACCCGACACGGAACTCCTGTGAGAACGCAATCGGTAATTGGCGCCGCCATTTCGCGTAGGCGCTATGACGACCGAGCTTCAACGGTTTCCCGTGAAACCTTGCGCGACAAACGCGCGCGTCAAGGGCCGCAGCAAATGCTGGATCACTGAGTCAATCAACCAAACGGAGGATGGTATGTCAAACGAGTTTCGTGGAACGGGAAATGTGGGTGAACAGCCGGTCTTGAAAACGGTCATGGTCGCAAAAGAGGAACGGCAGGTCGCCGAGCTTCGCGTGTTCTTCGACGATTACCGCCAGGACGGCAACGGTGGCCTGGAGCAGGCCGGCGGATTCTGGCTCGACGTCAACGTCTGGGGCGAACGACATGCAGCAGAAGTTGCGCAGCTAGTGAAGAAGGGCGCGCGGGTGCATGTCATGGGGCGCCTCGCAGAGAGCAAGTGGATCGCGACCAAAACAGGCGACGAGCATCGCGCGCTGTATCTGAACGCGGACCGTCTCTATCTGAGTCTCGCGCGGCTCGCTGAGGCACGGTTCAAGCCCCGGCGAGAGGCAACCGATGGGCGGGCATCGGCTTGAAGGAGGCAGCAACTACGACGGACGCGGCCACTGATCTGGCGCTCTGTCCAAGCTCCGAAGAACTCCGGATGGTGCGCTCGATTGCACTGCTCGCGCTCCAGGAGGCGGCGCGCCACGGCGAGTATCGCGCCACCTTCCACGGGTTCCGTGTTCAGGCGTTGCGGAAGTTTTCGGCGCCGGGTTCCGAAGCCTTTGTCGAAGTGAATCTCTGCGTGAGCCTCGGGAAGACTGTTGTCGAGCGCGGCCTGGTGGCCGCGACCGATGCCGATGCAATGGAACCAAAGCCGTGAACGACGGTCATCTGATTTGAATACCTGCTGCTCGACTCCATGCCGCATGGCGGGGCCGCGCAGAAGCGCGTCAGGGTTTTACGTTGGCTGAGTCAGCCCGCTTGATGCCCGTAATCGCATCGCCCTTGCTCGCAAGAGCGCCGAAACCGGTCAGATCTCCTGAGAGCCGGTGGCCGCAAGGCTTGGAGGTAGTTGTCAGTTGCTTCATCCCAGTCGGGGATTCCTATCCCCGGTCGGGGCATGGTCTCCCCATTTATCTTCATGAGAAAAGGAGACCATCATGTCCGAGCAATCCCAGGCAACAAGTCAGTCGTCGTCGTTCTTCAACTTGCACGTCGAAGGCGTCGGCTATCTCAATCGCGTTCGCACGGTCAAGCCGAAGAAGGGACAGGAGTTTCTGGCCTGCACCGTGTCCGCGATGCGAGGCAGCACCGATGACATCGGCTACACCCGATTCGACTGCAAGGTGAGCGGCGCCGAAGCCCAGAAGATCGTCAAGCGTCTGGAGTCCGATGTTGCGGCCGAAAAGACCGTGATCATCGGCTTCAAGATCGCCGACATCTATCCCGAAATGTTCACCTTCGAGAAAGGTGACAGGAAGGGAGAACT
>Ga0172380_10006469_pt1 | contig 13591 bp, 14 predicted proteins | sample Leawe162metaG_FD_119747 | JGI IMG/M metagenome (GOLD analysis project Ga0172380, IMG submission 119747) | Leachate microbial communities from a municipal landfill in Southern Ontario, Canada - Leachate well 162 metaG | ecosystem: Engineered > Solid waste > Landfill > Unclassified | place... | reverse complement strand
CCAAGACCTGGGTCGAGGACAAACGGATCGAGTTCCTCAAGGGCACCGAGGTGGCCGGCACCGCCACCATCCAGGAGTTCCTGCAGGCGACGGCGACCGATGCCGCGTCCCGCGGCGTGGACGCCGAGCGGGTCCAGATCATCCGACGTGTGGCTGAGCGACTGGAGACCAGCGGCATCCGCGACCTGAAGGCTCTGACCTTTGCCAGCGAGGTCCGCCGTTGGTTGGACACCCGAACGGTCAACTGGGCCTACCCGCCTGGGTACAAGTTCCAACGGCTGACGGCGCATAAGCTGAGCGCCGCGACCAAGAACAAACTCCTCATCATCATCAAGCAGGCATCCGCCCTGGCGGTCATCCGTCACCGCCTTGCCTTCGATCCGCTCATCGAGTTGCGGCCATTCAAGGAGTCCAAGAGCCTCAAGGCCCTCTTCACCATCGGGGAACTTCGCCACCTGGTCGGTGATGCATCCCGTGACCATGCCATCACGTTCCACGCGGCGCTGCAGCAGCGTTTGGATGCATCAGGCGCGGGACGCATGGTCACCGTTCGTGCCCTTGCAGATGAGGAAGGCGTACACTGGACCACAATCTACAATCGTCTCCGCCGCCGACCTGAGCCTGATCCCTGGTGGCTTCCCGCCTGCCTACTGATCTACACGGGCGCCCGCGCCCAGGAGGCACTGCACGTGCGGTGGGAATGGATACAGTGGGAGGCGCGGGTCATCACCTTGAAACGCCGTCCCGAGTTCGACATCAAGGCCGATGCCGAGCGCCACATCCCACTGGAGCCGGAACTGGCCGACATCCTGCGACCGCATGCCAAGCCGCACGGGTGGATCATCGAAGAGAAAGCCGTGCGTGAAGGTGGCAGCACCAAACCGAATTCCCGCACCGGCAAAGTACCGCGCGATTACCAGGCTGCATTCGCCGGCTACTGCACCCGCATCGGACTGCGGATCGGCGAGCGCACGGTACACAGTCTCCGGCACGGCTTCATTACGCTCAAGATCGCCCGCAAAGACATGAACCTCGACCGGCTTAGGAAGGCTGTCGGACACCAGAATCTAAAAACCACGCAAGGGTACTCGGAGCAATCACAGGAATACGAGGCCATTGTCGATCAGTGGCCGGACTCCTCACTCTGGCTGCGGCGATCGACATCAGTTACGCCAGTCCAGATCAGCCACGGCAGGACGACCACGTGAGCCACAGGTCACCAACATCGCAGCTTGATGCACTACCGATTGACGGTCGGATTCGCGTTGCGCTGAGCCCAGCTTTGACCGGGACATTTAATTCACCTGACGGAGGATGACTATGTCCGAAGGTACTCAACTCAGTGCAGAGCGCATTGCCATAGAGATAGGATCCTATTTCGCCAACATGAACCAGTCGAAGCAGGCATCACCGGCTATGCTCTATAGAAATGAAAAACTCGGGCATCTTATCTGTTCACAAATAAACAGTAAGGTAGAACTACCAGAAGCTCCCCGATGGGACCTCTCCAGGCTTGAAACCAGTCAGTTAGCCAAACGTGTTGCAGATGAGTTCGATCGCGCCATTATGTTCTGTATATATTTTGATGAATTGGCTCGTGTGGACAATTCTACATGCTTAGAGCCGGCACTTGGTGACAACACTAGCCATCAAGCCATTGATGGCAGGATTTCAACCCTAGAAAATGTGGCAGTCGCCACCGCCCGCACTACTGAAGAGTGGATTTCCAAAGGGTGTCGAGTGAATGCCGATCTCCACCTGCTCAAACTTCATGATTGGCTCTTTGCGTACGGTGCACCTCATCATTATGAGCATTTTGAAAGAAAAGTAATAGATCCAATAACAAAGCACAATACTTCGATTCGTGAATTCATGCGAGACCATACCCGTTGGCCATTCAAGGATTCAGATTTAGAGGGGGCCACCTCTGAGGACGCAGCTCCATATATCGTGCCCAATATGTTAAGGATTCTTGCCCACGGCATCAAAGATCCGAAACCACCGAAACCACGCAAGGTCCAGGCCCCGCCGTATTCCAGAACAGAAAAATTAAAGTGCGACCTGGCGAAGGAGTATCTTGGGAGTCGCCATAGCGCCACTATTCATGGGGTTGAGCGACCAAGCAGACACCAGTGCTGTAAACAAGTTGTAATAGATGGTAAAATAAACATCCACCACTCGACTCTCTACCAAATTCTGAAAGAAGGATGGCTCATGGATCTTAGGGATTTGCACACCAAGTGGGAGTTCTCCTGGAAGCCGAAAGTCTCGGACAAATAGTACACGGTGGTACAAAATACCAAAAGTACCACATGCGGTATTTCGGTTTTTGCCGTAGTTTTCGAGTATCTGGAGATGGCTTTGCATTAATCCTGCGGATCTGGTCGTCCGGGTTGCTAGCCTTTGGGCATGCCCAGCAATCAGACTACTTCTACTGATTCGCCCCTCCGCCCTCTAATCGACGCGATCAAGCAAGAGCTACTCAGCGAACTACGCTATGAGATCCACGCTGGCATTCAGTCAGCGCAAGCGATCCACCCCTCGCCCCAAGCCAAGCGTACCCTCTCACTGCGTGAACTGGGACAAGTATACGGGGTCGGTCGGGTCCAAGTAAAGCGCGACGTGCGGGAAGGAATAGTACGCGCCGTTGAACGCCGCTGTCGTGGCGGTCAGATCGGGCTGTTTGTGCCGATTGAAGAGGCCGAGCGCGTGTACGCTGCGGTGCGGGCATGACGTTTCCTACCCTCATTAACACCGCGACCTCGATCCTGCCAGGGACCGAGGTCGCCATCTTGACCGCCGTCAGTATCGGCAGCCATGAATATATTACCAGACACGCCCACTAATTCCAGTCCAAATACGAAGAGGCCCTACTCTTCGCATTGGAATCCAGCGTTCTTCCAGACCACCGTGCTGGGGTTCATCGCTGGCGGATCGCAACCGAACGTGGGCGGTAGCGAGTCGTCCGCTATCCGCTTCAACAAGTACACTACCGGAACCCAGGTGTTGGCGCACTGGCGTCCAAATGCGACTGGGGGAGGGTATCATGAGCAATACTCTATCGTATAAGCCGTCGGTTGATGGCGATATCGTGTCTCTCAGGGCACGCCTCAAGTCGAAGATCGAGAGGACATAGTGTCTCCCCTCGAACGCCTATCGATAGACCAATCCTAACTGAAAGATCAATCATGCCTACAGACATACCGACAACAAGAATCCCCGACATTATTGTCAATGAGCATGGGCACGCGCTGGCGCGGACTCATTGGCTAAGGCATAGCGCCCTCATTGTCCCTTCAGAGGCATTGCAGGCATCATCTGCTGCCGCACATGACCTGGCCATGAGATTGCCGCACGAAAAAGAGCGTATATATGGTCTTTGCACGAATCTCTATCAGAAGGCAGCGGTTGCCATTCGACAACACTGCGGCGGCGGTTGGGACTCCGGGTCGCTCTTCGACCAGCGCGTCATGCCTATAGCGTGGATGGTTTTTGATGGTTTGACTGGTTGGCTAGAACTGATGCAGAATGGGCTCATTGCGCTCATTGACGATACTCCCGAAAAGCCTTTACCCATAACAAAACTAAATGCCGCGATGCATGGGTTGCCCAACGACAAGGAGGTCATCAATCGAGTCAACGCCGCAAAGGGCAAACATAGGCTGGGGTGGATTCCTTCAATAACGTGTCGGCGCACAAAGGAATATCTTCCTTTCTGTGGAACGCGCTCATGGAAGATAGATTTGGATGGCGGTAACGAGAACGTCAAGAATTGCATCGATCAGCGCCTCGTAGAACTGGATATTTCCTACGCCAGTTTCCCCAGCTATAGCTGCGGTGAGGTGGCGAAGGCTCACTTTGTGGCATTTAATAAAACATTTATCCCCGACCTTGTCCTACAAGATTCTTATGAGTCCATTATAAAAAAGATCGTCCCTGCCGAATACTTACAGCATATTGATATGAGCCAGAAGTTTCCTCATCAACTGATGTTTACCACGGCCGTTCGCCGTTGTTACGAAAATCCGCGGTTCGCACCACGGTATCATTTCGGACGCGGTTCTTGGTCCGCTTTGATGGGCGAGTCCACATTCGGGAACGAGGCCGTGTCAAGGACGCCCGGAACCTCTCTGTTCGAACAAATGCTGCTGAAGGCAGGCGGTCCACGTGAGCCCCGGGATCCATCTCCCGAAATGGATTTGGTCCGTTCGAGTTGGCCTCTCCCTGTGTCGGTCAGAGACATCCAACGTCATGACCGCCATGTGATCGCCCTGTGCTCATGCCTTACTATCGCCCTGCGTGACGAACTTGGCGCCGATGATGAAGAAGAATACCTGCGAAATCTAGCCAGGAACTTGGCTGAGTCGTATTCGGCTACTTCCCACACTTACGAATGGCTGCGGAAACAACTTGCCGCTGATCGCAAGCGCAACAAGAACGCTATATAAGGGAAAATACGATGATCTCTCTTCCTCACTCCGTGTTCCTTGCAGAGAGGATGACCTGGTCACCGAACATCTTCTCCACCTTCTCCAAACAGCAAATGGGGGACCAGCTCTTGAGATCGCCTACTTGGGCAGAAGAGGTGGCTAATCGACTGTATTGGGCCCTGATTCTATCTACAGATCAGCGTATGTACCAGAGCCTGGTGGCCGATTTGGACCTTCTCGTCAATCATCTCTCCAAGGCAGGCGATAACCAGATACAACCAGCCTATGCTGCCTGTCAAGCGTCGGTACAGTTTATCAGTGACGTCAAGCCTGTACGCCGGAAACTTAAGAAGTCTGAGAAGTTTGATCTTGCCAGCATCGTCGAACGAATCATCACTGACAACTTCTTGTCCGGCCACCATCGTGTTGATGCTACGGGTGCCTTGGAGTTTGTCTCGACATGTGGCCTCGACTCAGGCATTGTGGAAATAGTGCAGCAAGAGCTGGCCTGTCAGATGGCTTCAGGCAATGCAGTGCCGAAGGGATCACTGTTAGATTTCACGCATCTATATACTGTTCGCCTGTCCACGGTGAGGCGTCGTTTGATCTGGAAACGATTTCTAGGCCAACCGTGTACTTATCAAGGCTTCAATGAACTACGGCGGTTCGTCGCTGCGGTCATGAACATACCAATGCCAGTTCCTGGAATTAACACAACTTTTGACATGTACACAGTCTGTTTTCAGCACTGGTTCTGGAATTTGAAACGCAAGGTTCTTGGGCAACCGTTCGATGATCCGATGATGATCGTACTCTCTGGACCACAGGGAAAGGGAAAGACGAAGGCTTTAGAACAACTTCTCAGTCCGATCGAGGAACTTGTCCTGTGTCCGATGCAGTTAAGTCACCTTATTGACGAACGAGCTTCGAACATCTTACGCGATTATCCCGTCGGTGTCATTGAGGAACTTGCTGGCGCCGGGAAGGCGGAGAACGAAGCTGTTAAAGCCCGACTGACTGCCAAGAAGGTATTCAACAGAGTGCTGACTACCCACCTCATAGATCGCAAGCCGAACCGGATGTGCTTTCTTGGGACCTCGAATGCCTCGGTAGTTTCTATGCTCCGGGATGAATCCGGACATCGCCGATTCCTGGATATCCCGGTGGACGATCGTGCAGACTGGGCGGTCATAAACTCCATTAACTACGACCTGATTCTGGCTAATTGTGTCGATGAGCGACTGGATACCCCGTTATGTGGCCCGATCAAAGAAACTCTGCGTGACTATCAGGCATCGCTTGAAGAACCTGATTCCTTTGAGGTCTTCCTGAGGGAGTTGTACTGGCCAGACATACACTTGCTGAGCCAAGGCATCCCTAGCGATCAGCTGTATCACCAATTCATTAGCCACTTGGCCGACCACAAGGAGTCAACTTACTACGTTACCCTCTCCTTCATTGGCAAGAGATTGCGTCAACTTGGATGGAAGGTTGTACGGCCTGCCGCTGCCGCTGGTCAACAACGGGCAAGGTTGTATGTCCCGCCGGCAGAATACTTGGAGTACCATTACAGCTTGCAGCAGGAACGGGTAAGGGCGATGCAGAATAGCATCCCGCAGCAGATGTATCGCCCCGTCTAGGTGCTTGTCGTTTTGGTCCATGCAGTCCAAGCAGTCCATGCAGTTCGGGCCCAGCCCACCATCTGCTCTTTCTCAGGTAGGGTACAGGATGGCAGGTTACATTCACATGGACCGCCTGGACACCCTGGACCAGTAACCACTACAACCGGATCGTGATCCCACCACTTCTGTGTCCTTTCCCACGACTTGACCGACTTCTCAAGGATGAACTAACCATGACCACCCTAAACCCTCGCCCCGCAAACCCCAACCCCCCAATTGATGATCCAGACGGCTTCTTGTACCCGAACCCTCCAGACGACCTACCGGCTATCCCTCTATCCGACTTGCCCGGATTGGTCTACGCCGGCGACAACATGGCTCGGCTTGCCGATCAGTTTGCCGAGAGTCAGTCCGCGGCCGCCAGCCCGCTCCAGCGGGTCGGCGGTAGCTCACCTATGGCCTTCGACCCCTACCCCCGGAAGGATGACCATGCCATCTCCCCCTAACCTGATTGCCGCTATGCGCTTGAACCAATTGTCGCGCATGCACCGCCGTGCGCTGGCGAACTTGGTCCGGTTCCAGCAGGAGTTCCTCCGCCGACAACAGGTCAAGCGACGGCCGTGACCGAATCCTATCACTCGCCACGCCAACCAGCCATGCCCCTTACCACCTTCAGTCATGGAACCGTCCCGGCGGCCCGTCGCCCGGTCATTCCGGAGCACGGATCGCCGGTCCGGGCCGGTTTGAGGTTTGAAGAGTGGCCATGTCGGCCACGGGCCAGAATCTCGGCCGGGAAGATCCTAATGAGGGTTCTTTGGAATCTTAAGATTTAATCTTGGAGCAAGCCTGCGCGAATCGTCTGCGCGAATGGCCTGCATGGTCCCTTGTTTGGGCCATAATTTTTATGTTTGATTGGTAGCGTCCATGGGGCTTATGCTTGGCGTCCGAGTATACCCCGTGCCAGGATCGGGCCAGACCCTTGAACCTACGTTTGGCTGCTCGTTCTTACGAATGCCGCTACCCCGTGCCGGCGGCCCGAAAAATCCGGATTGCCGACCCGGGGTGGCGGTAACGGGCCAGGGCCGTCCTGGAGCCGGGCGTCCCAGCCTACGACCTGATGCCCTTGCCGGGACGCTTGAGTCCCTCGCCGTCATGACGGAGTTGGGTAATCTCGGCTTCCAGTGCCTCGACCCACTCGGCCAGCAGCGGGTCGGCACGGGCCAGGACGATGGCGCGACGCCAGTTCAACCGCTCGCCGGCCGGGATCTCCAGGGCCGTCATCCAGCGGACGGCTTGGGTCTTCGGGGGTTTACGCCGGCCTCGGATCACTTCGGAAATCACCGAGCGGGGGACACCGACCTGATGCGCAAAGGCGCTCTGGGTCAGGCTGTTACGCCGTAAGGCTTCCTCCAGCATGCGGCTGAACGGGAACATGAACCTATAATCATAGCGACTTTATCAGCCAGGAGAGAGTTTTATTGACTGTTCGCAGTATTTGCGACAGTGGGGGTATGCGCTTCCCTACCTTTCTCACGGCCTTCAGTGTCGGTGGTTGTGGTTCGGTCATCGCCTTGCTCCTGTTCGCATCTCTATCAGGCGCGGCGCTCGGTGCAGGTGAGGAAGCCCCCCCTCTACGGACACTGGCCTGGCAGGGGGCATACAGCCAATTGACCTACGAGATCGCTGAGGACGAAGTGGAACTAGTCCGTCATCCACGCGGCGGATTGGTCGAGCAGAAGGCTCTGGCGGCACTAGGGGCGTTGGCTGGCACACCTGGCTCTGGTCCCCTGCGAGTGCGGCTGGCGGCAGCTGCACCGCAGGCGCAGGGATACCGGGCCAGGATTCGCGAGGTGGAGCGCCTCAGCGGCGCCGAGGCCTGGGCGGTACTGTATCTGCCGGGACAACTGCGCGGCAATGGGTTGGGCTCGATGCTGGCCCGCAACCTGATCGTTCGGGTTTCCGAGGGGGTGGACATCGCTGGCGTCGTGCAGGGCCTCGATCTCGACGTGCTGCAACGGGCACCGCATGATACCCGATCCTGGGTCTGCCGTCCCAGAGGCGACGATCCACTGGCCGCGCCGACGGTCGCGGCCCTGGTGGCGCAGCGGGCAGGGGTGGAATACGCATCGCCAATACTGCATCATTCGTTACATACGCAGGGAACAAATGACCCACTGCGGTTCGACCAGAAGCATCTCTGGTCTGGCGCTGGAGGCATTAATGCCGTGGCTGCGTGGCTGTATCGGACTCCGAATCTCACAGGGGCCGGTGTGGTCATCAACATCGTCGATGAAGGGATTGAAGCCGATCATCCGGATGTCGCCTCCAATCTACTGGGCAGCGCAGGATTCTCATTCCGGGAGAATCAGCAGGCAACCTACCTGTTCCCCGGATGGGCATCTGAGCCACCCGACAACATTTTCCGAGCCAAGGATAGTCACGGTCAGGTATGTGCCGGATTGTCCGCCGGGCGCGGAGACAATGGTATAGGCGTTGCCGGCGTCGCACACCAAGCGTCTCTTGTAGACTTGCAATTCACAGGACTGAAGCGATTGGGAAACGTACCGTATCCCTCTGATCAATTTGCTGCGATTCTCACTCACAATTTGGCGGCATCCACGCTGTCTCATCGTCCATGGGTCACCAATAACTCTTATGGCCCCGGTCCAAACGATTGGGTTCAGCTATCTGCGCCTCAACGAACCGCATTCCAAAGCGCAGCGAAAGCCAGGGGCGGACGTGGGATAGTGCATCTTTTCGCCATCGGAAACTCACGCGCCGAGAGCGAGTCCCACAACATGAACCAAATGCAAAACAACGAGTGGTGCATCAGCGTAGCCGCCACCGACTGGGATGGTTGGCAAGCTCCGTACAGCAACTGCTCTGCATCAAATTTCGTGTGTGCGCCTGGGGGCATCAACGGCGATGGCATCATCTCTACTGACCGCACAGGTGCCGGTAATGGCTACAATACAAGTAGTGATTACACCGATACAGCGACTGGTGGTCAAGGCACCTCCTGGGCAACACCGATTGCCGCCGGCGCCGTGGCCCTGATGCTGGAGCAGCAACCGGCGCTGACCTACCGCGATGTCATGCACATCCTGGCCCGGCACAGCGACCAGACCGATCCCACCAACCTCGGGGCCGTTGGACTGGCCTACAACGACAGCAGTTGGGACTGGTGGCGAACCAATGCAGCGGGCGTGCGCTTCTCGAATCGTTATGGGTTCGGCAAGGTGAATGCACTCAATGCTGTGCATGCTGCTGCCAACTGGTATCCGGTCTCAGCCAAGGTGGCGCCAAACCCCTTCCCAGGAACAATCCTGGCGGGAACTATTCCGGACAATACCGGCATGGACGCTCTTGGCCAAGTGGCCGTTTCCACCACAAGCGGTTTCCGCATCGAACGAGTCACCTTGAGTGTCAATCTCACCCATACGCGGTGGGGTGACCTCTCCTTCTATGTTCGTTCGCCATCGGGTTCCTGGGGTACGGTGATCAACAGGCCGAATGAAGCCATTTCAGGAACCAACACCTGGCCGTTCATTTACAATGGTTTCTGGGGGGAATCGCCGGAGGGAACCTGGAATGTCTATGTTCACGACAGCATCACAGGGAACACGGGCACACTCAACTCCTGTGACCTGCAATTCACGGGATATGTGGAAAGCCAGACCCCGGTCGCTACCGCGGCCTCGCCGCAGGTCATCCTGGCCGGCAGCACCGATACCGTGGTCACCCTCACCGGCACCCAGTTCGTCCGCAATGACCCGGGGGACGCATTGACGGCGTTCACCCTCGATGGAACGACGTTGCCCGTTTCGATCACCTCGGCGACGACGGCCCAGGTGACGATACCCACCAGTTTGCTGGCCACGGCCAGATTGGCGGCCTTAGTGCCATGGAACTACAGTTTCAGCAGCCAGTTCACCGGCACACCCGGCACCGTGCAGGCCCCCACGTGGCTGAATGGTTCCTCAATCGCGATCAAGATCAACGGCGCGCCCGTCGCCACCCCCAATCCCCTGTCGGTCACCGAGGACACCACCGCCACCGGCACCCTAGCGGGCACCGATGTCAACGGCGATGCGCTGACCTACAGCGTCGTCAGCCAGGGCGGCAAAGGCACGGTGACGATCACCAACGCGGCAACCGGCGCCTTCAGCTATGCCCCGTTCGCCAACGCCACGGGTGCGGACACTTTCACCTTCCGGGCCATCGACGTCCACGGGGCCCAATCGTCGCCGGCGACGATCACGGTGACCATCGCAGCAGTCAACGATCCGCCGGTCCTGGCCGATCTCTCCCGCACCGTCACGACCCTGGGCTCCATCTCCGGAACTTTGACGGCCGTGGATGTAGATGGACCAGCGTTGACCTACAGCCTGGTCAGCCAGACGAATCCTGCTGCAGGCACCTTCAATCTCGTTCCGGCTACCGGCGCCTATACGTACAGTTCCATCGGATCTGTTGCCACCACTGATACCATTGTGGTTTCAGTCAGCGACGGCTCCCTGAATGACACCGCGACCATGTCCATCAGTATCGTTGTCCCTCCGCCTAGCGGAGGTGGTGGAAGCAGCGGAGGCGGTGGTGGCGGCGGCTGCGGCGCCGGCGGCGCCACGGCATTGCTCATCGGTCTCTTGGCGGGGGTTGTCCTCGTGAGACGTCGTCGCCCGGGGATGTGACCGGATCGAGGCGCCTCCGGGCCCATATATGATCACATGTGCACAAGATGGTGCGCAGGTGTTGCGATGGCACGGTCATTTCCAGGCAAACCGAATCACGATTCTGCGGGGATAACAGGGATGTAAAATCAGCATGCTGAAACGACGGTAATCGACCGTCGTTTCGTGCCGATCCGGAACGCTCTTGGTGTTTTCTCAACTCTGGTGGACATCGGCCTGGAGGATTCGTAGACTGCAGGACCGGAGTTCCCCATGCCGACATCCCCGACGAAAGCACCCCGCGCCGTCCGCCGCTGTGTGTGGACCAGCCCCGCTGGCCGTACCTACACCCTCTACCGCCGGGGCCGCATGTGGATCCTCGCCTGGTCGGATAAGGACGATGCCGACTGGGCAGAGGGCCTCGGCCACACCATCCCGGAAGCCTTCCGTAACGCCTGGTGCCGCGTCATCCCGGCTGGCTTCCCGTATCGGGGCAGTGGCGCCGCCCGGCGGCGCACGTCGCGGGCCGCCGCCCGTGGCTGATGCGACCCGCGACATGTTTCGTGGCGCGCTGTCCGATCCGACGCTCCGCGAAGAGTGGCCGGTGCTGCGCGAACTGGAGCGGATCGCGGACGAACCGACCATCTCGCGCACCCAGGCCGCGCTTCTCGGCGCGATCGTTGCCCGCATGCGGGGGCAGTGGGAGCAGGTCGAGGCCATCTGCCAGCCGCTGACCACTCCAGCGTCTGGCGCCTGCCACGCTGAGCAAGCATACGCCTGGTTTCTGATCGGCGCAGCCGCCGATGTCCGTCATCAGTGGCGGCGGGCTCGTGCAGCTCGATGCCGCGTACGGCGCCTGACCACCTCACGACATGTGCTTTGGCTGAGCACGGGCATCGGCGACCTGGAGCAGGCGATCCACCTCCGTCGCGGCACCGACGCGGTTGCGGCCCGTCGGTGGCTCGGGCGAGCGGAGCGCCGTACGCCCCTACCAGAAGGTATCCAATATCGTCTTGATCTGGCGTGGCTGGAAAGCTGCGCCCTGAGCAGCTGCCCGGTCAACCGCGGTTTGACCAGCCGGCTGCAGCGTGCGGTCGCCTCGCTGCTGCGCGACACGACCTATGCGACGCCCGGCATCCGCCAAGAGCTGGTGCGACTGCTGCGGGTCGCGATCGCGATCAGGGCCATCAATATGACACGCAAGATCCTACGCCGCCTCGACCACCCGACGCACCCGCCCGATGAGCGACCGGCCCTGGCCGTCGCGGTGAATACCCTGGGGGGCCAGGTTGCCCTCGCTGACGGGCGACGGAAGCTTGCGCAGCGGCGCTTCATCATCGCCGCTGTCGGGTTGGGCATGCTCGCTATCAACGATCCGGATTACGACCGACTGTACCAAGACCTGCGGCGCCTGGAGGCGGCGGTGCACCAGGCCAGCCGGCACGAACCCGCGAGCGCCTCATGAGCCGCAGGTATTCTCCGGGAAGAGTTCGGCGGCATCGGCGTCTGCGCCCCTGGCGGATTCCCCTGGATGGGCGACCACTCTCGCAGCGCGAAATCGCCGAGACGCGCGCCATCAAACTCGCCTTGCTGCTCTGCGTGGCGGTGCTGAAGAACGAACAATTCCCTGACGACACCGCGCCGATCACGCCTGATCTCTTCGACACGCCGGCAGCTTGGCTGCAGGCGCGCCTGCGACACCTGGCTGCCCACGCCCGCGTCATCCGCGATGCCTGCGCCATCCTCGACGAGACCGGGCGCACATCCTGGGACGACCCCCACCGCCTGGGCCGGGCGATGCGGTGCTTCGAGCGGCAGAGCCGCCGATTGCAGCCGATCGTGATCTGACGCCAGCGCGCCGGAACGGGCCTTTGGGTTGTGTTCACAGGATGTGGTGGACCAGGAAGCAGAAGCCGTTGGCCGCGATCGACATTGAATATTGGATGTAGAGAAATCGTTGATGAGAGCTTGAGAAACGCCTCTCCTGACCGGAATGATATGGTAAGGGATTAAGGTGCAACAATAGTCACAGGTGGTTATTTGAGTTTGGCACTACGGAGGATTACGCCTAGCAGCCGTTCTCTTGTTATGAGCGGATTGATCAGTAGTCCGGATGGACACTGCAATAGACCAGATAGCGTTTCGAGCATGTCCGAAGTGATACGTTGGTGTCCGAGCACGACTCTGCTGATCTCGTATGGTTCGAGATTGAGGTGACGCGATAGCTCTTTGTTCGAAATCCCGCGAAGGTGGGCGACAACCCCTGCGAATGCATTCAGCACGGGGCCATCTTGAATTGAAGTTTCGTTTATTGGTGAAGATTGCTGTGTTGTCATTTGAATCCTCACGTTGTCGTGGTGGGTGCGAGGGCGCTAGTCGCAATGATATCGGAACCGATCGATAAATCCACAACTCACAGTGGTGATTACGGTTAGGGTTACAGTCACCTCTCTGTCCGCTCAATAAGTCGAGCTAATCCACGCGAAACTACCTTGTTACTGTTGTACAATCGCCAACACCTGCCGGGGATGAGATGCGAACCGTGGATGAATGATGACGCTAGGAGTAGCAATACCCCTGATCCCTCCTCCGATATATTGATTGGCGAACCCTAACCCCGGAGGTTATATGCTGATCCCCATCACCAAGGCTGCGGCCGAACTCGACATGGACGAGGAGGAACTCCTGATCCTGTTGAAGAATCTGCCAGGCAGAAACTTCACGATCAAGCGTGGAAAGATCATGGTCGATCTCCAACACATCATCGAGCTGTTCGAGGAGCACTCGATCCCGATCCTCGACAACGTGCGCTCGAACCCGCGACGCGGCCGCAAGACCGACGACGAGGATGCCGAGGATGACGAGGATG
>Ga0172380_10006468_pt1 | contig 13592 bp, 23 predicted proteins | sample Leawe162metaG_FD_119747 | JGI IMG/M metagenome (GOLD analysis project Ga0172380, IMG submission 119747) | Leachate microbial communities from a municipal landfill in Southern Ontario, Canada - Leachate well 162 metaG | ecosystem: Engineered > Solid waste > Landfill > Unclassified | place... | reverse complement strand
GGTAAGTGTAATAAAAGGAAAGGATTGGTGTCGCTCGAAAAATACGATATCAACCCCCTCTTCGTCCAGACCGAACCGGTCACAATAGAGCCTACTCCCCCAAAGATCAATAACGAGGGGTTATTGTCAGAGGCAGAACTACGAAAGAAACATGATATGTTTTACATGATCTTCAGCTTTGTGAAGGGATTGCCTGATGGCAAATTTGTCGAGGAGACAAGTATGCTTCGCCAGCTCACCCTTTACGGAAAGCCCCGCGATAAAGACGCCCTCTCCAGGGCTGAACTGAAAGACTTCAAAGGGAAGGTTGACGGGGTTACCTACTACGGGGCCTCGACATCAATCGGCAAACTAAAACGTGAAGGAGTATTACAATGACAGACTTCTTAAACGAGGACCAGCTAAAGGGACGGCATGACGAGGAGAAACAACAACTCCACCGGGAACTGTCCGAGAAAGAACAGACTCTAAAAGAGTACCGCAAGGAACACGGCAGGTTAGAGGTATTTTTTAACAGGGTGATAGCAAACATATCACCTATCGGCACACTTGATTCAGTCTTTGAAAAGACCTACCGTAAGAACCGGAAGAGCGAATCGGAGGTTATTCCGGTAGGGCACGTGACTGACTCTCACATGGGAGCGGTACAGGAGGCAGATGAGATAGAACAGTTCAATGAGTTTAATCCTGAGATATGCGACCGCAGGAACCTGGGATTTATACAGGCATTCATTGATTGGGTGCTACTCCACCGGAATGTCTATAACATCCGCAATTGTCACCTGATCTATACGGGTGATCTCATAAGTGGGGATATACATGACGAGTTAAGGGTAACAAACGCCTTTCCGGTTCCGCAGCAAGTTGTAAGAGCAGCCCAGATCCACACAAAACAGATTGCTTTGCTCTCTCCGTACTTCGAGAGAGTGACCGTTGATTTCCTCACAGAGGACAACCACTCCCGGCTGACAAAGAAACCACAGGCAAAGGAAGCAGGGCTAAACTCATACGGCTATCTTGTTGCAAAGATGATGGAAGCGTACCTGGAGAAACACGACAATGTGGCCTTTAATATTCATGCGATGAATGAGAAGGTTATTTCTGTTTCAAACAGGAACTATCTGATCACCCACGGCCATAACGTAAAGGCATGGATGGGTATTCCCTGGTATGGGATTGAAAGGAAGGTTGCGAAGGAAGCCACGGCAAGGCAGTCTATCATCATGGATGACATTCTCAGAGCAAAAGACATAGGATTCAATAAGATCATACACGGACATTTTCACACCCCGTTTGATACGGTATTGTATTCTTGCGGTGGATCTGTCTCCGGGACGGATGCTTACGATCATCAATGCGGGAGACATGCCGAACCGTCACAGAGCGGATGGATGATTCACCCCAAACACGGGGAGTTCAACAGGACAAATTTCAGACTTAAGGGATATGACAATGCGTGACCTGGTAATGGTGGAATGGGTGGATAGCTTCAGCGTTGATCCCTGGCAGACAAGTAATGACGCTATTGAGAACTCTAAAAAACCATTGATATGCCGGAGCGTAGGAGTATTACTGGATGATAAAGGGGAATATGTCACGCTTTGTCATACCCTCAATGATGAGGGTATGGTATGCGGAGTGCTTCATATCCCGAAGAGATGTATTGTTACCCAAACGAAATTAAACGGTTAGGTTTTCTTCATAGTTAGGTTAGATTTAGGGTTAGCCCTCGTTAGGAATGGCGGGGGCTTTTTTATTCACACTTGGTAATCTTAACGATAACCTCCCATTTGTTATAGCTTTTTGACGGGTATGTTGTGTCTGATTTCGATATCTCATACTTGCGGATCCCGGCCTCGTCAAAGTCACAGACCGCTTCTACATCGTAATACTTCCTCGTGTTAAGGGTGTCTCCGGTCTGCGGGAGATAGTCATAAGCGGTTTTGAATATCTCACAGGTCCAACAGCGGGGCCCGTCTCTCTCCTCTTTCTCACAGGAGAACAGGATTACTAAAGTGATAAGGAATAGTAGTTTTTTCATGGGTTAAATAATTAAGTAAAGAATCTATCGAAAATTAAATCACGGACCTTATAAAGTTCCTTTGCTATTTTCACCACTTCTTCAAGTGACTTGTACTTCCCCTCATTGATGTTCTTTACAAAATCATGAAGCAACTCATCTTCCTCCATGTGGCAATGCTCATCATAAGGGGACATTTTTGATATACGGGAAATCCTTTTGATTACCCCGGCTTTGGTTAACTTTTTCATAACTCAATTATTTTTTATAAAGAAAATTATCAAAAGGACCATCGACAATAATTGTGTCGTAAACCATTATGGGATAAATGATATTAGAATCCCTAATCATTGTTATATCTTTCGGCTTCCTCCAAACAACTACCCTTTGCTCTTTCTCCTTTTCGCTGAATGTTGCTCCGCACCTCAAACAGGTATATGTTATCCAATTACAGGGAGGGTAAACAATTGTCGAGGTGCTATCTGTATCAACCACATAAGGCTCACAGTACATAAGTGTTGATATACAAGATTCGCTTTTAACATGACCTCTTTCATTGCATATTGCAAGCAATGAGTCGTTGGGTTGCTCGTAAACGGCATATCCGATTGTATCATTTAGTAGCGCATCAAGTAGTGTTACCTGGGCATGGCAGGTGAGACCGATGGTTAATATGATTAGTGGTAGTAGCTTTTTCATGGATTAATATTGTTTAAAGGAATATATTCTGTATATTCTATTTTTTTATATTTCAGCAATACCGTATCCTTTTCAATTACAACCTCATGAAAATTGTCATCCGGAATAATATCGAACGGGGAATCGCTATTTAGTTCCGATTGAGCATACTCATTGCCATCAAAATAGATACAGTCATAGACATACCTTGCTCTTTTAATGGTCATAAACGTATTGTCGAATATATGTAAATTGTCACAGTAGTTTGTATCAAGGTCTGCTTCAGGGATAATGGTGTCTTTGTCAATTTTGCGTTGCATTATCGCAGCCCCGATAAACATCCCTATAGTCACCCCGACTATTAAAAAATTAAAACACATGCTTTTCATAAATAATGCCTATAATTAAATGTCATGTTTGAAATTTGAATCCCATTCCCTTTTAACTGAAGCGTCCCGAATCGGGGGATAAAATCGACTGTTACATTTTCATTCTTCAGAGATCTGTCTATTATGTAAGATCCCGGAGGCACTATCAGCACAGGCATAATCGAATCAAATGGAGCTATAGTCTTAAGCGACTTAATGACATCCATTGCAAGCTGAAAAGCATTTGCATCTGAAATAGTATCGTCAGGGATAGCATTATATGGGCTGTCGCAGACGTTTATCTCAATTTGCATCGTTCTGACTTCGGCCTGGTGTGTTCTGCTTTCCGGCAAATCATGTGAGGTACATCCGGTAAGGATCACCACTGCAATCAAAAATAATAGTTTTTTCATAGTTTATGATTTTTAAAATTAAACCTCTTAATTGACCTGGGCAAGAGAAGTTATGAACTTGTCTTTGGTTTGGCAACGAAGATACGGAGTTCAAACTTACTGCTGTCTTGCTGGTTTGCTCGTGGAAAATGAGCAGGATGCCATCTTTTTTCAATAAAAGGAATCAGGCTACGAAGAAAGTCGTACACCTTTTGCTCCTCGTATTGAGCGCATAATAACGAGGGGTTCTTGGAGTTGATAAAGTCTGTAGGACTTAACTCATATTCAAGTCTTACTAACTGCAACTCGTATTCTTTCTTTTCAATTGGAGGGGTGAATGGAGGTATCTTTACATACCCAAATCTTTTTAGTATTCTGTCAATTAGGTTCATTGGTATAAGTAATTAAGTTGTAAAACCTGTCCGTGGTGTTCAATATCCCTGTATTCCACCGAAGGGAACAGCTGTAAGATATGCGCCAGGGACTCGTAGTTGCCGGCAATCTGGTTGAAGTAGCTCTCGTCCAGAATATAAATTATGTATAGGATCTCGACAATCCTCGGCAGATAAATGTGCTGGTCCGGTTTGTTATCCCAAATGTCGTGGCAATCGTGATGGGCAAGGCATGTATTGAGTTTAACTGTCTGTAGTTCCCGACTATAACTACGCCTTATGATATGGGATAGTTCGCCTTCCTTGCGTACCCCGTGCCCACAATAACCGCAAACTGGATAATGATGCCAGTACCACGCCTTGTGTTGGGCGCAGATGCGGTCTATCTGGGATTGGGTGAGCATTATTCGTCAGGGTGATTGGGTAAAGCCATCCAATGTGTTACTCCCATCCTACTCCATCCCGGAATACTGAACACTCTTTCGGGATCCTTTGTATTGCCATAAGCGTATGCTTCTGCCCAATGGACGTATTTATTGCCATCATAAGGGTCAACCCCTGCTACAATGTATATTCGCCCTTCTCCTTTCTCGTAAGGAGGGAAGCTCTTTTTTATTGATATCCAGGTGCGGTTCATGTTATTATCTTTGATCCCTGCCGTTCAATATTCTGACAAGTCATATCCTCTCCTTCGGGCTTCCTTGATTATTGTGTCAAGTGGAGTTGATGATGGGTGCATGGTGATAATTCTCCCTGTCATATCAGATGGAGTTGTTGTCTGATACACCAATTGGCCTGTTTCATTATATATCCTCAGAAACTCTTCCAATGTCATACCGTCCGGTATTCTGCTAACATCAACAAAGGGGATCCCGTGGGGTCCTACCTTGCCTGGCTTTATGTCGGCCAGTACGACCGGAGCAAGAGCGACACCTATTGTCCCTGCTCCGAGCTTTTTGAAAAAGTCTTTACGGTTCATCTTATTTTTTTTTGTAAATGCAGGGACACTCCAAGAGAACGTCCCTGCTTGCATTAGATTTTAATCTGTGATTATTGATAATTGACCACAGGCTGCGCCGTTTTCAATCTCACTTTGGGTTGCTACGGCAACGGCAAAATCATAACCGTTTTCTTCTAATTGACTTTTAATTTGTTCGGTCATAATACATATGTATTAAAGTAAATTAATTCCCTCCACTACTCCACTTCCAAGCCCGTTCTTTTCAGAAGTAGTATTTGGGTTAATCGGGCTTATTTTTATAAAAAATTTATCCTTGTCAAAATGCTGCTTTATCTTTTCAATGTTAAAGTCGTTTTCTTCTACCAGCGTTAAATTCAAGGTAGTTTTCAAATTACTTTTAGTCCTTACGTTTCCAAGTTGCTCAATGGTCATTTTGTTTTTGTAAGGTATCAGCCAATTTCTATGTTCCTCATCCAAACTATGTAAAGAAAGTTGCAGGGTTACATTATCTTTTATCCATCCAAAATCAGCATCTTTTAAGCCAATCGTAGAAATATAATGGTGTGTGTTAGGGTACTGTTTATTTATTTCTTCCATTGCCCTTTTTACATTTGTGATATTCAAAAACGGTTCCCCCATCCGAGTATAGTTTATTTTAAATTCCCTACTGCCTAATGGATGTCTGTTGTTTTTGACAACAATAAACTCAACTTGTTCTACAATCTCCTGCCATGTCAAATTGCGCCAACTTTTCATTTGTCCAGTTGCACAAAACTTACATCTTACAGGGCAACCACTCATCACACTTACGCCAATCATCCAGCGTTCTGAACGATTGCTTAGTTCGTAGTTATCAAGCATATTCTGTTTTCTCCCTATTGCATTTTTTGTGTAATAAGGTAAAAACGTATCGGTAGTTTCAATTAGCATTCCGTCTTCCAATTCGAGACAATAAACACTACCATTTCTAAAGTTCCTTTGTTTTTTAACTTTCATCTTATGTGACGGTTATGTGATTTAAAAGTCTCCATCTGCAACCTGCAGACAGGTGAATCCAAGCTCCCTCCATTTCTTAACCATAGAAGTACGGTCCTCCAGGATGAAGGCAACATTATCCGGGGTAAAACCGGCTATTTCCAGAAGTTCGGGCTTTACCTCGGTGTCGTGCCTTTTGTCATTGTTGGGGCGCATGAGGATAGCGTGCCAATAGAACCATTCGAAAGTGAAGTGTTTCTTAATCCATACAATTGTTTTCTCTCTACACGATGCCCTTCTTCCCGTACAGAAAATAAGGGTGTACTTTTGAGACAAACAGTGTACCATCCTAATCATCTCCGGTATCGGCTCATCGTCAAAGCAGTCATTATAGAACGAATCCCAATCTTTCGGCTCCTGTTTGAGATACTTTATCCTCTCTCCTACCTTGGAGATCGTGCCGTCAATGTCAACTATTACTACGTTCTTCATCTTCCTTGACCCTTTTAACTGTTTCCTCAATATCCTTCATTGTCTTGACTGCCTCGTCAAGTTCTTCCTGGGCGGTCTCTTTGGGTTCACCCTTTATCAGTCCGGCTTCCCGGGCCTTCTCCATTGTCACCGGGCCGCCACTTATGACATGCCCTACGAATTTTCTTTCCATCTTTTTTGCTTTTAGTTGTTTCTTATGTAGTGCATCCAGCCTCCGCATGAAGGCTTTGTATGACTTCTCTCCCATGATTGCGATGTGGCTCATGTTATTTTACTTTAGCAGGTCCATCATCTGGTACGTCAAGCAACTCAATCAATTCCTCTGCCATCCCAATTGCATTACATGCTATATCGGTAACGGCAAGGATATCAGTGAAACTTACATCGGTCTGTTTGTTAGCTAAAATACCCTGCATCGCTAATCCGGCAAAGTATTCCCGTTTTGTTAATTTTGCTTTCATAATCTTTTCTCCTCTATTAAATCGTGTTTGAAATCCAACTCTCTTACGAAACTTTCGTTTGGAAGGTGAAGGGTAAGGTGTAATTCGATCTCAGCTTCGGCCCGGATCTTCATTGCATAATCCCACATCTCCCTTGTGTCCATTTCTGTCGTACTACCGGCACTCACCACTAACTCGTACCTCTTTTTGTTGTCGTTATACACAAAGTCGTGCCGAAAGTTGAATCTCCGTTTACATATCTCGTGGATCTCTTCCGGGGTGTGCCCTGTTTCCAGTGCGATGGGCGTGTATATAAATCCCCACAGGTAATCATTGAAGTCAATCGACCTCGGAGGATAAATGTCATCCAATACCATTTTGAAGGGGAGTCGCCTCTGGTTGAGCAATTCCACCAGCTTTGACAGTTGGGCCTTATTGCGGATGACAAAGTAATCCATTACATCCTGCTTAAGTCGTTATCCTTCCCGTTCTTTGCCAGGGGAGCAATAACGGCAACCGTTTCAATCTGAACATAGGTGGAGTATTTCTTAACTCCCTGGGCATCTTCCCATGAATCGTTGGCGATATGTCCCTTAATTGAAAGATTCATTCCTTTGTGAACCTCTTTCTCTACCAACTCCGCAAGGTGTCCCCAACATTGACAGCCTACCCAGGTAGTCTTTTTCTGCCATGCTCCGGCTTTGTCTTTCCAGCTTTTTTCTGTTGCAATGGAAAACTTTGCAATAACTGATCCGTTTGAGTGGTACGTCACCTCGGGATCTTTGCCCACTATTCCCTTTAGTCTTGATTCATTTTCGTATATAGCCATAACTAACTGTTTTTAAATTGCTCTTTTATTTCTTTTACCAATTCCTCTTTCCTCTCCCTCCTATCGAATGCGTTATGAACAACAATCATTTCCCCGTTCTCAAAGATGACGCCCGGGTGACACTCACGGGTAGTATCTTCCGTGTGAGGATTGATGTCGTTATTCGGCAGGACGTTGATCATTTTACCGGCCTCCTGAGTACCCTGTCCCAAAAGCCCTGTCTTAGGTATTTCCTGATCTGGTCTTCCAGTTCATTGTTCTCTTTGCGGAGCCTCTTAACGATTTCGTCAGAATCCTTATAAAGACCCTTATACTCTCGGATCATTTTTAAAACATCATCGCTCTGCATATTCCAATGTTTCCGAAAGGCATTTAAATACCCATTCTGTGCCCGGAGTGCTTCATTAGCCTCGTGTTCTTTTGCAAGCAGGAAGGCGAGGGTTTTGATCTCGGACCGGAGAAGATCGGTCTCTGATTCTTCGGGCTTTGGATTACAGGAAATAACCTCCTCTTTTCTGTTAAGTACATGCTTTGTCACATTATCAATGTTAATAGTATGACCATTACTCTCTTTACAGAAGGCATCTTTAGGCTGTTCCATTATTTGAGCAATCAATTGCTCGTCATGTTCAATCTCTCTCTCAATAATTTCTTTCACAAAACCAAATGGAATATCTAACTCATCAGCTATACTCTGGATAGAGGCTGCATCAATCATCTGTCTCTCAGGGCATATCTTCAGCCATAACAGACCAATAGCATCAACCTTCTGTTCAGGAATGGGCGTAAAAGGAGTTCCTTCCGGCACTGCCTCTGCTATGTACTTATCAGCAGGGACCGGAGCACCAGCCACCATCTGCTCTCTTACCTCCGGAGTAATCTCCTTAGGCTTCCGGGTATACTTGCGCTTGGGCTTAACAACGGCCTTCTCGTGACTTTTCTCCAAGGCTTTATTGAGCCTCTTCTCTGCCAGTTCCTTCTTGCGCCTTGCAAGTGCTTCCGGTTTGACCTTAATGACGGGCATAGGTCCCTCGGAGGGTTCAAGGATAGTCGCCCCGGCATTATTAAGGATTGCAGCAACTTCTTCATTCTGCCTTGCCTTGAAATCCTGATCCATTAACTTCTGTGCCTCTTCATAGTTTACCGGGGTCATCTTATACATCTTCAACGGTATGCCTGAATACATCCATGTCCCGAACTTAATCCATACCTTCTCAGGGATAGCCTCTCTCTTATCCTCTCTTTCGAGCATCTTGAAATAAGCCGGCTCTGTATTAAAAATCTTGGCGGCTTCCTTATACATCAATCCTTCGTCTTTACAGGCTTTCAGGAGTGACGTTGCGATTTTTTCCAGCGTTAGTTTGTTCATTGTGTTTCTTGAATTGATTTCTTATTTTCGTATTACTCGTCACGATGTAGATAGCATGTTCAAACCGGTTCTTATAGTGATCTTTTTTAAACAACCCCTTCCTTGTGAAATACAAGAACTCTGCACTATTGAGCTCATTGATCCCTCCGAGACGGTCACGCATGATATAATAGGTCTTCCCATCGGAGTAATTCTTCTCCTCTGCCCTGGCAATAGCTCTCCGGATTGCCTTGTTATCTCTTTTGACATCCCAGACCGTCCGTTGGTACATGCGCCATTCCTGCCAGTCGATGACGATCCTTTGAATGAAGTCCTTGATTATGTTTGCCATGATTTTTTGGGTTTATCAGATTGATGCTTCGCTTATTATCTTCTTACTGTACCTCTCCCCGGCCCCTTCTATGACTCGAGGCATAGGCATATATTTGAGACAAATCCATACGCCAATTGCGGTAGTCATCACATGGTCATCATGGCTCCCCTCATCAGCGCCATAGGTCCCGTTTGACTTGATGACATAGACGTCCATCTCATCACATGCTCTTTCATCCCTCTCGTAATAGGCTTCCTCACGTAAGGCCCCATTGAGCTCATCAATGACCATAGGTTTAGTGAGTCGGTCAGTCATAAAGCCGTATTTGATCGGGATTCCCTGTCTTACCTTCTCAGGATCGGTCCGGGCGTAGATGTTCGAGTAGAACTTCACTATCTCATTAAGGACCGTCAGGTGGTGTTCCCCTTCACTCCCTTCCTGCTCTGATGTCAGGGAGTTAGATTCCACGACCAGTAGGGCATTATTATAGAACTTTGCTATCTGTGCCGCTTTCCATGAAATCAGGTCCTGATCTATATGGCCCGTCCACACCGCTACCACAGTGGGTTTTCCTCCGTGCATCTGCCAGTACCGGTCAAAGACCTTTATCACGGACCAGTCTGCGTTTTTGGTTCTCCCCCCAATGTCAACGATAACGGCATACCGGTTTGATACCTGGACTTCTGTGTCCGGCAATTCCCAAATAAAGAGATCCCCCATGTCCGTAGCCTGAAACCTCAGGTTTTCCAGGGCTGCCTTACCTTTGATGGATGCTCCGAAGATATCCCCCCTTTGTAATGGTGGCTTGGTGTTCTTACGGGCCTTGGTCACGTAATCCGGGGCGAATACCCTCTTTTCACTTGACACGAAAGCCTCCTGACTCGTTGCGGGGTATTCCTCGTGCATCTGCCAGTCAGAGTAGTTCTCTCGCCTCTTATAATCGAAATACCACTTGATGGCCTCCAATGTAGCCCCAAGGTTCCAAAGGAAGGTAGCATATTCGTTTGAGAGCACCCACTCGATAAACTTCTCCGCATTAGAAACCTTCTTTTGGTACAGTTCTATCTCGAAGAATGGAATAAAGATCGGCCTGTACCCGCTAATCCCTCTCTCGGCAGCTTGCCATTCCCTGTGGAAGAATGTACCGGATCCTTTGGCTGTTGATTCGAGCACTATAAGAGAATCAGGCACATCGGCAACCGCTGAACGTATGGCTGTAACAAGTTCCTCCGGAGTCTTTTTATCTGTTGGCTGGTATAACCCGGCCTCTGAGAAATGAGCCATAGCCAGGTCAAAGGATCTCAGCCCCCCTGGTTTCTGAGCTGAACCAATCGAGATAACGCAATCCCGTCCCTTTATTACCCGGCTCTTGGTGCTCCGCTCGTAAGGAACCAGTTCGAGGGTCCCGAGTTCCTTTGGGTACTCCCGGGCAAGACGGGAGTACATACCGGAGATATTACGGCTCTGCTCCTCTATATCTGCCACGATAGCAGAGTGCCAGTTGGTCCTGTGGCGTATCTGAATCCATGCCATATAGACCTGGGTGAGGGTGGATCCTCCCCATTGCCGGGCTTTAAGTACTATCTCCCTGATCGGCACTCCGGCCAGCCTCATATCTTCGAGGTCCTTCAGGTATTTTCTTTGGGGAAAGTTGAGTTTGAAAGGGATGACCTTTTTGGACTTCTTATCCTGAATCTTGGCTGTCTTGTAGGCCCAAAACTCGAAGTCGTGATCGAAGCGCAACCCGTCAAGGCTGTTAATCACTTGGGATATCATCGCTTTGGTGGGAGTCACCTTGGCAGTATTCAGTATGAATTGCTCGATAGATCTCTCTTTGATGATAAGATCAAAGAGGTCCTTGTACTTTTCATACATATCAACAGGGATAGCATAGTCCTGTCGCTCCCCTTTCAGGGTGTAAGATATCTTCCTACGTTCAAGGGGTGAGCCCTCCCCGGTCAGGGGATCGTAAGGAGCATAAAGGATATCAAGCCTTCGCTGGTTCTCCTGAAGAATCTCTTTTATCCTTTCCTGTTCCATAATTAGTCTTTCGGATGACCTTGTTGTTTCATCATCTTGTTAACCACTTTGTAAACATGCTCTGGTGAATAGTGAAATCGCTCCGCTATGTCGGAGTAGATCTGTTTCATATTTAAAGTGAAATGCTTGTTTGAAGGGCTGAGTTCTGCACAAGCCCTGAGGAACTCTGAATAAATGTCTGCATGTCTCTGGTTCGTTCTGGTTTCTCTTTGTTGAGCCATACGATGCGTCAGTTTTGTAGCAAATTTATGATTAATAATCCTATCTGCAATGCTATTAATCATGTGAGTTATCCACACTTTCCATAGATTGCCGCTTTGATTCATACTACACCAATGTAGCATTTCAAAATAAAAACAATGTAAAAAATGGCAGAAGGATCATCGGCATCGGCAGGCGCACCGGCAGGAGGAGCCCCACAGGGACAAGCCGCAGCGCAAGCTACGCCACAAGCAGCACCGGCCCCTGAGGGTGAAAGCACCCAGAAGGAGGCTACAAAAACGGAGACCAAGGCAGTTGAGAAAACGGAAGTTATCAACACCGAGACAGAGAAGAAGGAAAAAGAACCCGAGAAAGAACCTGAACCTGAGAAAAAGAAACACCGGCATCACGACAAGCTTACTCAGTTATTCCCTGACCGGAAGTTTGAGAAGGACGAGGACTATGATTCAGCAATTGATGAGCACATAACCGGCCTGGAGACATATAAGAAACGAGGGACTGAGGCCAACAAAAAACTCATAGCGGTCTTTGACAGCAACCCTGAAGTCGGCTCCCTGATAAGGGATATGATTGAAGGAGCAACATTCCGTGAGGCTCTTGCCCGGCATGTGGATCCACAGGACCTCTCCCCCATTGACGGGGATCCTGACTATGAGGGCTGGACCAAGAACAAAACAGAAAGGGAGGCCAAACTTACAAAGCGCAGGGAGGCAGAAGCGCAAAGAGAAAGAGACCTGGCAGAATCCCAGGCCACAATTGAAGCCTTTGCCAAGGAGAACAACATGGACGATGCTGCAGCTGAATCATTTCTGAAAAGGGTTGACGAGATGATCGGGGCTATCTCATCCGGAAAGGTATCAAAGGAAGCCCTTATTGCCATGCAGAGGGCCTTCAACTACGAGAACGACATCACTAAAGCCCGGGAAGAAGGATCACTTTCGGAGCGCAATAAGAAGATAGTTGCCGAGAGGGAGAAACCGGAGAAGAAGGGTGACGGCATACCGAGGCCCACGGTCACAGGAGCCCAGCAGGAGGTGGTTCAGCGTGAGCCCACTCATATAGACCGGATCCTTGACCATGAAAACAAAAAGAGAGTATTGGGAAATTAATCACCTATGAATCAATTATATAACTAACAACAAACATCGCACAAAATGAAAAAACGAAATCTTTTTAATATCGCAAGTAAGCTGTTCGGGCTGGCCATTGTCATGGCGGTCCTTGCTGCTTTATCGACCATATATATTGCCGGGCTGACTATGGCTCTTACCGGAGCCGTCATCCAGGGAGAACCAGTATCTATGGAAGATGTAAAAGCCGGATCGCCTGATCTGGACGTTAACTACGTCTCGAAGAAGGTTGTACAGATGCGTCCTGCGGCAACCCCGCTTGACACCATCATGCGCTCGATCTCCAACCAGGTCAGCATTAAGTCGTTTGTCACAGACTATTATGCCGTTGACAATCGTCCGCTTTACGACACTGTGGCAACTGCCTACACAAAAGCCGGTGACGGACATGCTTCATATGATCTTGTTGTCGCTAACGTGGGTATGTGGTCAGCTGATGACACTCTCCTTGTAAGCGGGATCAACGGAGCGGACGGCAAGGAACTAATCTGCTTCGTGGTTAGTAAGAGTGTATCTAACAACACCATAAAGATACAGCCTCTTAACGGATCTGCCGGATCGGGAACTACCGAAGGAGCGATTATCATACCTGAGACCATTCCTCTTAACACCAGGTTGGTCAGGATGGGTACTGCCAAGAATGAAATGGATGCACAGCACTCACCTTATGCTATCGTCCCTGTGAAAGCCTACAACTACATGCAGATATTCGCTGCACAGGTAGAAGAAGGCCGTTTCCAGAGGGAACATGCTAAAGAGGTTGAATGGGATTTCACCAATTACGAAGCGCAGAACATCTATGACATGAAAATGTCCATGGAGATGTCCTTCCTCTTTGGCTACAGAATGAAGTTCTATGATGTTACAGCTGCCAAGGAAAGGTACACCACGGGTGGTATCACCAGGTACATCACCAAGAGTCTCGAATACGGAACCGGTGGAACTGACCGTACTATCGACAATGCAACATT
>Ga0172380_10006467_pt1 | contig 13592 bp, 35 predicted proteins | sample Leawe162metaG_FD_119747 | JGI IMG/M metagenome (GOLD analysis project Ga0172380, IMG submission 119747) | Leachate microbial communities from a municipal landfill in Southern Ontario, Canada - Leachate well 162 metaG | ecosystem: Engineered > Solid waste > Landfill > Unclassified | place... | reverse complement strand
ATAACCCGCCCTCATGCCGGATTCAGCCAAATCTCTTTTTTGTTCTATCGTTTCAGGGACAACTTCCTCAAAACCTAATTCTAAATTAGCACTATTCTTAAACTTTGGGATGTACTGTTCCTGAAGTTTAGCTTTAGTCCAGTCTAAGCGGGGTTTAATTATCCTGCGAGCTAATTGATATTCGCCAGCTTCAGCGTTAGCTTTATTTACATTTTCTGAAATACCTAAAGAGGATTGAGGCATACCGATAATACCTAGAATTATATCTCTATTCCTTAGCTGAAGGTTAGAAAAATCCATATCTTTAGCTGAAGTTGAAATAGTTTTAACATCTTTAATACCTTGAACTAAAGCTACTTGATGGGCTTTATTTACACCTTGATATCTCTCACGCCATTTCTTAATAAATTCATCAAACTGTTCTTCTGAAAAGTTACCATCGGGAATTAAGAATAAGTCCGGCCTGGCAGAGTTAAACCAAAACTTACGATTCCACTCACTAGAGTACTTTTGATTGTCAAGGTCTACTGAAATAGCTTGCGCTGCGCCCATACCACGATACTGATTTAATGGGTTAGGATACTTAAAATGTATTACTTCATTAGGTAAAAGCGGTATAGCGTCTTTACCGGAACCGTAAACATAACCTTTAACCATCGGGAAGTATTTATCGGGAACGATAGTCATTTTATTAGGATATGCTAATACTAATTCGCCAGGCTCATTATTGCCGTCATAATTGATAACCCAAAACGACTCCCCTACCAAGTCCATATATAAAACATGTAACGCTATGAATTCATTTGAGGTCTGGAAGGGGTTTATATGCTTAAGAGTAGATAATGCTTTATGTTTATAGATTTGTACTGGTTTTTCCGGCTTGGAGGTATCAAATAAAGTCCACTTTACTTCAGCACACGAGAGGGCAGTTTGGAATAATCCAGCGTGCCACCAACCTATTTCTCCATAAGACCTAAGTAATCCTTCAGAATTTCTATCTTGGGGGATTAGATTACTTAAAGAAAAAGAACGGTCTCCCGTTATAGGTTGCTTTTTAAACCATTTAGTAAAAATATTTGTCATATTTTCCTTAAAAGTACTTGACATTTTAATTAAAGTAGTTTATACTAATAGTAGTTAATAAGGAGTTAGATATGAAAAACTTATATGTAGTAAAGAGAATTCAAAAGATAACTTATGTTATTAATGTAGAAGCGGAAAGCAAAAAAGAGGCTGAATTAATTGCTGAAGATATGGGAACTATAAATGCTGACCAAGATGGTGTTTATGATACTGGATGGAAAGCACAATTATACATTAAGTAAATAACGTTTATACTCTATATAGAAAGTGAGGTTTGAGATGGAAAATTTAGGTAAGTGTACGACACAAATAGCTAACGATGAATGGTTTATACATTACCATGATTGCGGTAGAAAAGCCATTGTAATAAGAGATGGTACTGCGTACTGCAAAATCCATGACCCCGAATATATAAAGGAAAAAGTTCGCAAATCTAGAGAGAAGTACGATGAATCTAAATGTCAAAAGTGTGGAGTACATGTGTTTGACGGTAGACTTGGTAACTCATATAGGTATTGCCCCTATTGCGGTACTAAAAGGTAAAATCTCGTAACATTGTTGCGACAAATTATAAAGGAGAGATATGGAGAATATAACAGAACTTTTTAAAGATGAACATTCAAAACGGTATGCTTATCTTGATGGTGAAATAGTAATACTAGAACGTGATAGATATGACGGTATTATTGAAAGGGTTAGTTTTTCTATTGATGAATTTAAAACTATCGTTACTAAAATTGAGAATAATAAAAAGCACTAAGGCTGTAAATAGTGATTCGGCGTTTGCTCTAAGCATAGCCGAATATTAAGGGTATAAACAAAGTTACACTCCTACTATATATTATACATATTCATTGTCAATACCCTAATAATTTCATCAAAGTAACAATCATTACAACATTTACCTTGATTCTTTTTATACTCAATTAACACTTTACCACATTTCCTACAGACTTTAATATAATTTATCTTTGCATATAACATCCAATATCCGTTCATAAAAACTCTAATCTTAAAGATTGAATCTTTGGTTCATAGAAAGCTAGTGCTAATGAATCAGCTTTATCAGGGCTTTTCTGTCTATAGGGTGGTTTCTTTAATTCTTCTTTAGAGATTAACTGTAGTTTTTTATCGGATGCAGTCCTGAATCTAGTGCCGGATAATTGAGCGATTAAATCAGGGTCGTCTGGAATTTGTATTCTACCCTCTTCAAAGAGTATCCTTAAGTTATCATACATTTCCGCCCTGACATTAAGGTAGTGTTCTTTATCTTTTGCTTCGCCTCCGGCGATAATCGCATTGACATTTCTCTTTTGTTCTTTAAGTCTGTCATATACGCCCGCACCTAATCCGGCAGCGTCTAAATTTACATTCTTGTCTTTAATACCCATTTTATCTATTTTAGTTAAGATAAGTCCAGTCGTTTCCATTGTATCGGTTTTTGACCATTCGTCTGTATAGATAACTTTAGAGCCTTGTCTTACCGTGAATACAGACAAATCTTCACCCTCACGGGCAACGTCAATACCAGCCCATTTAATCTCGTCTTTAGATTCTATATCTCTGACTACCGCACTTCTTAAATCGGTATACCTAAATAGAAAGTTACCGCTCTCGATTGCATCCCAATTCCCATCAAGAAGGGCTTTAACCATATCGGCGGGAAACCATTTTCTTAAATTAGATTCGTAATTTTCCGGTAAATGTGGATTGTCTTTAGGTAAAGCAGGGATATAAATATGGTCATCTAATTTCTGTTCCAAGAATAAATGCTTTACCCACCCTGGAGCGGGGTTTGCCGATAGAATAGCTTTATAACGTATGTTAGGTAATTGTAAACGTAAACGACTTAATAACCAGTTCCAATGAGTATATGTAGTTTCTTCTACCTGGTCTATCCCGAACCACCCTAGGGTCATATTCTTAACTCTGGACAGACCTGACTGGTCATCTCCTAGCCCTCCGTAGTAAATATATGAATAAGGCAAATCATGATGAGCTTTAAAGTCATACCCAGTAAATATCTTAAAGTAATTTTCCGTTTGATGGTGCTGTAAGACTAAAGGATAGATATTATTATCCATGATAATAGAGGCTAATTCATATTTCTTTAATTCATATAAAGTGGAAATCCTAAAATCTGTTAGTTTATTCCTGCAAAGATAACCTCTATTCCCTGGATAGTCTAATGAAAGCTGAATTGCTTCAGCGCATAACCAAACAGTTTTACCCCCGCCTACTGCGCCGCCGTAAAGAATATTCTGTTCTTTAGCTCTATGGGCTTGGGCTTGTTTAGGAGAGGGGACATATATTTCAGATAAGTCTATTACAGGTTTACTCAACGGGGTTCATCTCCTAAAAAATATTTAACTGCCCGTTCCTTGCGTTCTTTGGAATCGTCAAATAGATTAAGTCTCTTCCTGTAAAGGATATCCCTTTCTACCTGTGTACGTACTGAAAGGGGTAAATCATCAAATGTAAACACTTTATAATCATTCCCTTTAATATTTGTAGTAGTTACGCTTTCAGGGAAAACCATGCCTTCAGGAATACCACCCCCTATAGAGACACTACTTTCTTCTTTTAAAGGCTCTGCTGTTGATTCTACGGCTTCTGATTGCTTCTTGGCGTATTTACCAGTCTTATTGTATTTTCTTTTCTTCATTTTTATCTCCTATAATGTCGTTACGCTGTTGCGACTTTTTATACCCCTTACTCCAAGATGTTCATATAAACTTAGTTGTCTACAATAACCATTACTGTATTTACCATAGTCCCCGATAATTTGAATGACTCAGGAGGATTAGCGATTATCTCACCACCAGATATTAAATTTAGGAAATCAGTAGTTTTCCTGTTCTGTCTAAAGGTAATCCCAGAGGCCATGATACTAATTAATCTACCTCCGGGCTTTAAACACTTTACATACTGTTTGACTCTCTTCACACGCTATTAATACTCTCATATCTGGAGCAACCTTACCTTCAATCCATCAACAGACATTACTTTGTAAATTTCACCTTTGTCATTTGTTAGTAAAGAACCATTTTTGGGGAGTTTCTTGATTTTAATATCCCACTCTAAATCAATTACATTCACTTTACCACAATTTATATTCATTTTACACTCCTTTTATGACTTTCTTACTATACAATACACTATATTTAAGAAAAAGTCAATAAAGTTTAGATATTTATTTTAAAATAACGCCCTATAATAAGAATCTACGTTTTATAGTACTACTACACTAATTTACTAAATAAACCCTTAAATTTACATTATAATGCGTCTTATCCTACTTTAAATTACTGTTTGTTGACTAAAAAACCCCTTTTGTTTTTGTTTCGTGTTATATGGGGGTACTCCACAGCCCTTGACAGTTATTGAGGTAAATTTAGACCCCTACCCCCTATGTTATGTTAACTTAGCTATGAAATATGGGGCGCACAATATGAGTTATGACAAGTAGTTTACTGATTATGTCAACTATTTTTAGCTTAAGGGTTAGACATTATGGGAGTATCACCACACACAATCTTCTTGACTTTATGTCCATCCCATAATTTCTTAACCTGGTCTTTCTTGATAATGAGTAAGGGTTCAAGCCAATTTGCCAACATTAATGCTTTATTATCAGTAATAATCCACTGATAAATGGTCTTCCACTTAGGGTTCTTATGTTTCCTTGTAGTTATGTATCCACCGAATGTATCCTTTAACCATAACATAATATCATAGTTAGTATTACACACGATTAATCTAGGTTGTTTATGTATATAGCCTTTACTGTTCTTGCTATGAGCTAGATAGAAACAACCCTCACCATCTACTAACCCCGCTAAGTAGCTCATATCTTCTCTCGTTTGGAATCCGTTTATATCCAAATCTCTACCCCAATTACGCAATAGTATAATTCATCACTGGACGGATTAAAGGATTATTACGCATTATGTACACCATAGACTATTAAACTAATAGAAGCGATAATAAACCACGTTACACCAGTTAACCCAAGTAATATCCACATTATTCTATTGGCTATAGTAAGTGTTTTATCAAGCATTTTTCTTTATTCTACTTTAGCTAAATTACCAAGTGACTTATCATCATTAATAAATACCATATACCCATTTAATTCACCGCTGGTTGTTGAGTGAATTAATAACGGAATAATAGCATAATCATTATCTATTAATTTACTATTACTAATATATAAACCTTTTTCTTTAATTTCCTTTAAAGTAATGTTCATTCTGTTGTCTCCCTATTCTTTAGTCTATCCAAGACATACCTACCATACAGAGTACTCACTTCACCGGATTCTGTATCAATCCAGGTATCATAGTCCTTGGCTATTTCACAAGTAATAGGTATAGGGGGAATACTGTTAGCGTATAGCCCTCTACATTTCTCTTTACAGTCTACACATTTAATTATCATCGGGTTTACCTGTTAATTCTATTTGGTGCATCCCATAAAGTTCCCCCTCTAAGGACTCTACACCTAAAATCTTGCCGGACTTTGCAACTACAATTTTCCATAGATTTATAGGCTTTTTATTTATAGTATCAAATGCTGTGTATTTGTAATTATTGATTATCACCATTAACCTCTTATGCTATGTTAATTCCCTTGAAAGTAACTATTATCCCTTTAAAGGCTTAGAATAACCAAATGTAATAAACCCAAAATCAATTAACTTATGAACACGATTCTCATAATGAGTAGAGTTATTCCAGCGATACATAGAATACCAATTGCGTATAAACATCCACTTTATAGGGCGGAAACAAAGTATAATCTCCATAATATCCTCCAAGAGTCGTAACACCGTTACGAGATTCTACTTTAAATGAACAAATTCCCCATATTCACTAAATATTACTAATAACTCTGCGTAAAGTACGCTATCTATAATAACATGGTCTTTATCTAACCCTAATTGTTCCTCCATTTTTGGATGATTGTGTAGTTTATTCTTTAGTTTCATTCCAACCTCCATTCTTTTAGTTTGCTATGCCATAATTCCGTTGGTAAGGTAAACACAACATTTTCACCATCTTTAGTAAATTGTCTTTTAATATCATAATGAAGCAGTTCTATTACTTCATTAATTCCCTCTTGTTTATAGAAAATATCTCTTGCAGTAATTAAAGGATATAAAACATAAAAATTAACACCTAATTCTTCTGCTATCCGTTCTATCGTTTTAGCCATAATTTTAATATCCTTAATTTCTTCCATATTTAGCCTTCAATGCTCTGATATCTTCTCCGTGAAGTAACCCCAGTATAGTATAAAAATCTACCCTTGCAAAATATCCGTTGATTTTCATTGTGTATTCAATCCTACCATCTAAAAGGTGTGCGTTAGCTTCTTTTTTAATGGCAACTTCGCTTCTTTGAATTGCTTGATTGATTTCATTTACCTTAATTTGTTTATTCATACCTATATTATAAAGTAAAATAGTAAGTTTGTCAAGTACTTCTAGAGATTTATTTTAATTGGTTTCATTGTCAACCTCTTTAATTATTTCACCCTCAATTACATCATCTATTGTATTAACAGGTTTACCGGAATTTAGTTCCTTGAGTTTGTCTTTATCTGTTTGAGATATAGTTACTTCAGTCTTTGGGGGTAGTTCTTTATAGTCCGGCCTGGGGACTGCTGATATTACCCTTACATTATGTTCAGCATGAATATCTACCTTAGATGTTCCTTTAAATCCTGGCTCATAAGCATTTAATGCCGCAATCGCTCCTGTAACTGCATTTCTATCTGTCTTTAAGATTTTACCACCTATAACATCCGCTATATATTCCTTGCCTTTATCTGCGAGGTTTTGATTGCCTTCGGCGATTGCTTCTCGAACGTCTTTAGCAAAATTCTTATGTAGTTTGATTTCATCGTTTAATTGATGTATCGTTATCCCTACAGCCAAACAACCGTCTCTTTTAACACCACGTTCACGTATCGCTAATATGATTTGAGCCTTTTGCTCACTAGTTAATTTCATAATCCCCATTCCTTGAGTTTCTCATTCCAACAATCCAGCCCTTGCATTTCCTCAACGGTAATAACATCATTAAAATGGCTTCTTATAAAGTCAACTACCTCTTTACGCCCTGCCTGTCGTTCACCACATTTAGCACAAGGATTCCCATACCGTGGGGAATACTTATTATTAGCAACACGTTCTCTAATCGTTTGCACTTTGCTTTTTGTTTCCATAATTACCTCTTAATATTAGGGTTACGACTTATTGGCTAGCTCTAAAAGTATATAGGCATGACACGCCTTAGGAGCACACCAACATACTAAATCTTTACCTTTAATTTCATCTAACCAGTGAGGCTCAATTTTAATTTTAGATAGTGCATATTGTCTAAAAAGGTTTATGACTGCATCTCTGTCTATTTTACGCCCGTCTACAATACCTATCTTAAAAGGATTACCCCACTTTGAAGGGCTCCCAACATAAACGGCATCTTTAGGGCAATTTGGGTCTCGTTTGTTCCATACTTTCATAATATCCTCCCTTATTGGGAGAACTAGGGGCTGGGCATGAGCGTCAAACTCAATCCACTTACCTCGTAGTTGCTTTTACAACATCGGTATATTTACCCCTAATTCTCTTTTGTCCGGTTAGTAGTTGGTCTTTAGTCAAGTAAGGGCTTTACTACCGTTATAGTGCTTCCCCCAACGCCTTAGAGTAACCGGACTTGTCTAGCCCATTGAGTTAATGCCCTTAGTATTTCTACTAAGATACGGCTTGCGCCTTTTGGCTCATTAACTATCATTTACCACCTAACTAACCGCCGATAGTTTTGGTTGGCTAGACTTGTGTTAGCTCGGATTTTACTAGCTTGTCTAGGTTCTATGTGTAAAGTAGCTTTGACCATTACAAGAAAAACCGATTAATTAGCTTATTGTTTCGCTTCCTAATTCAAGACACTAACACTTTTATAATAGCATACTTTATTTTATTTGTCAATACCATGTTATCGTTGGATTCCACGGATAATTAGGATAGGGGTTAGGACAATAGGGATAATAATCTGGCACATAGTAGCTTCTATTAGGGTTATTAGCACACGAACTACATCTTCTATCATTATCACTACATGTCTGTCTGTAAGGGCAATCCCTTATACCCTCTCTATAATCTGAATAATAGGTTGTTTTTTCTGTCATAATTCTACCTCACTTGTTATTTTATTAAATTGGTCTTGTAAATAACGGATAAAGTCTCTCATATTCAACATATAGTCGGGTATAATAGAATCATCATTGATTCCTAATTGGTGTTCCTCTTCTTGTAAATGTTGTAGTAAGGTTTTAATCTCTTTAAGCATTTGTATAAGCTCGGCCCTGTTAAGGTGTTTCTTTGTTGGCTCTTTAGTATTTGGCAAATATTTAGAAATAACTTGATGCCAGGATATATTCTTACCTGTATTAAATAATGTTAAATCAGGATACTTTTCATAAAACTGGATTGAATAGTATAGTGTCCGGTCACTTATTTTTAAGTTCTCTGCAAGGCTCTGTAATGAGGCATTATTCCCCTTGGCATACTCTTTATAACCAGTATCATTGACTATACGCTCTCCTAAGGTATGATAACCCTCAACTAAAGCCCACCTGCTAGCGAACTCATGCTCGACAATTATAGACTTGCAGTCCTCTAAAAGTGATTCACCGGATTCAGATTGAAAATAGTTGTTTGCAACACCATTGCAAGGAACTATATCATACTTTTCTGTAGTCATTATTTCTCCTCACTCAAGCCATTATAAATATCACATAATCTAGTTCTTAATTCAGTTATAAAGTCTTGGTCTACAAAATCACTACATCTATCTCTAAACTTTGTATAATGCAGAAGGGATTGTAATTCTAATTTAGATTCTAAAGTAATTTTAATCGGAATAAATTCTTTTTTATATTCTATTTTCATTTCTCTCCATTTAAATACTTTTTCATTTTTAATAAAACTTTAATTGTACTCCAATATTCTTTTGAGATTCCTTTAAAATGTGCAATCCAAGTTCAGGGTAGACACAATTACGTAGTATCTGCCGTTTATTCTTTAATTTTATATTAGTTAAATCAAGCCCATGCAAATCTGTTAATTCCGGTATTTGAGCTTCCCTAATTATTGCCTTACGCTGTGATTCCTTTGAAGCGTTCCTATTCATAGTACCAATTTGAGTATAACTTATCTCTATCGGGGTTATATAAAAGTTTGCCCAAAAGTAATGTCTGCCTATTTCTTGCGGTATGATAATGGGGGTATAATAACTCTTAACATTTTCTACTACATACTTCCCTTTAAAGAAATGTTCGAGGAATATTATCTCCTGCCACAAACCCATATCAGGATATCTGTAAATCCCCTGCCCTTTTAAGAAATTATTACACCCTGAATGACTCTGGCAGGGCGGGCTGCTCCAGATAAAATCAAACTCTTTATGGTGTTCTATAAGATATTGGTGTGCATCCCCTATAATAACTGTATCACTAGGGAAAAACTGTTTATAAACTTCAGCTATTTCTTTATTGTATTCAATAGCAGTTATTTGATGTCCCTCCCATAACTTTCTGTTTCCCCCTATCCCAGCATAAAGATTTAAAATATTCATATATCTGTCTGTATTTTAACATAAACTTATTTATTTAATATTATTTATCTCCATTCAAATATTGTTTCATTAAATGATAAGCGTACCTTTTTAATGATTCAGGAATGTGATACTTTTCTAATTCTTCCGGCGAGATTCCTAAGATGTCTGAAATAACTGCCCTCTGGTATATATTATAACGCACATAATCTTTAAATTCAAGGCTCGTTAATCCTTCCCATTTTCTCCCCAAACTTGATAGAGCTTGTTCAAAGTCGCATAAATATTCTGCTAATACCGAAGGGTCGGTTATCCGGTCTCCATCTTTAAAGGAAAGTCCATCCTCATAAACACTACCATAATCTTCAGCTATAACTTTTAATATACGAACGGAATAACGATAAAAATCCATACTTACCTCTATTTTAATTATAACACATTTTTAAAAAGCATGGTTATAAAATATTTATTGAAAAAGTATTGACATTTGGTTTAAGATGTGATTATAATAGTACAGTTAAATTAGTGAGGTGTAATATGTACGAAAAAAATTATCTAAAAAATAAAACATCAAAAGAACTTGAAGATATGGCAAGATTTTTGTACAATCACTGTCCACACCAAAAGAAATGGCTTAAAGATTGGGAACAAAATATAAACGAAATCCATAATGAAATAAATAGTCGTAAAGTCTAATACAGTTAATAGGAGGTAAAATGGTTAAATATGAAATATGCCCCAAATGCAAAAAGAAGGGTTATCACCTAAAACACTTCAGAAACGGCAACCCATACATGAACTGTAAATACTGTAACAAAATAGAGTCCATTAAAGTCTAATACAGGTTAAGGGAGGTTGAATATGAAAAAGAAACATTTGATAATAACAGTGATTAACGGGATGTGGTATGCCAAACTAGACGGGAAACATCTAACCGCTGATGAAACTGCAAAACTTATAGCGCAAGGAGCGACTTATACAATCAATACACTAAGCTAAAGTCTAATACAGGTTAATAGGAGAAAATAAATGAAACCTAAAGAATGTTCAGCAATGGTAAATGATTTCACCGGATTCCATAAATTTCCTTGTTCTCGTAAACCTACCGTACAGCGTGATGGAAAGTGGTATTGCCCCAGTCATGACCCTGTGAAAGTAAAGGAACGCCAAGAAAAAGCACATGCAAAGTATGAAGCTACTGCCTGTAAAAATTGTGGAGTTCATGTTTTTCAAGGGGCATTAGAAAGAAATTATAAATACTGCCCATATTGCGGGACTAAAAGGGAATAGGAGGGTGAGAGATGATAACAATTAACGAGTTTGAACAATGGGTATTAAGACATGGATACAAAAAAGACAAATTTGGTCACTGGCAAAAGACTACTGAAATTGGTGCTGAATATCGTTGGAAGCTAAGTAGAGTCATGGCAAGGCATGAAATTAAAGTTAAGCATATTGATGGTTCTAATGAATGGGTTAGAATATCAAGTGGTTATTTAAAGAACCTTGAAATTAGACCAGATGATAAAATAAAAGGAACTATAAGATGAAAAGTTATTGCTCTAAATGTTATACCTATACAGAAGATGGTATATCAACTACCAAAAAGGAAGCTTATGGATATTAATTATGTGTGCAACATTTGTAATCGTCTTGTCCGTACAAAATCTGTCTCATACGAACTAGTTATTATGGGTGAATGCCCACAATGTTATTCTCAAAAAATACTTGATAGAGAATCTACTATTAAAGCTATACTATCCCTTAATCCTGTTTTAAAAAGAAAATATCTTGCAACAAAAACACTGGATACATTACATGACCTTAAAGAAAGTTTACTGCTTTCTAGATACGAAACACCTTAGTGTTATCATTTAAAAGGACAGAAAATAATACATAGGGAGGTAAATGATAATGGGTAAATGGAAAAGAATCAAGGTCGGATTTTCGGATGGTAGTGGTAATGTTACAGATAATGATGGAGCATGGTTGACGACTGCTGACAAAGCGCATGATTCCATCGTAACAGGGGGACATGATGACTGGGGGTGCAAGTCTGGAGTTTTAAATAGTGACAATGCCGACCGTCTAGTATCTTGCTGGAACGCCTGTCGTAACCTTGAAAAGCCTGAACAGGATATCCCTAAACTTATTGAAGCACTGAAAACTATTACCAGTTATGACCTTGGTGATTTCCCTTCTTCCGTAGTCAATTTACTATACGAGGCTTTAGCCTTAGTAAAGGAGTAAAAAATGAGTTATTATACAAATTATACTTTAGAACATGACGGTGGTGTGGGTGTAGATATAGCTATTGAAGCTAACGAGATGAAATATGCAGTAGGAGATTCAAGGGAGGCATGTAAATGGTATGACTACGAAAAGGATATGATTGCTTTCAGTAAAATGTTCCCCAAAGTAACCTTTATCTTAACAGGAGAAGGTGAAGAATCAGGTGATTTGTGGAAAGCTAAATTTAAGAATGGTAGGGTATCAACGGTTAAAGCAATACTTACTTATCCAGACTTTGATTTTTAAGGATTAGTTCCTTGCAATACCCTTGCAAAGAAAGAGAGTGAATAATGGATATAAAGGACTTAATAGGTAAAAGAATTGTAGCAGTAAAAAGCTATCCTCATTATAAAGCAAAGGAACGTGAACCTCACCTGATAATGTTTGATGACCGTAAAACTGTATTGGAATTATCAGAACAAGACTATTACGCTTTTCACGACTGTTCGCTATCAGCTAGAAACCTAGATGTCTGGCAAGATAGTGAAAGATGGGAACGTTTTATATTATTCCCTGATTCAACCATGAGCTTATAGTAGAGGTCTAAATATGCACGAAGTAATAATCAAGGAATTTAATCACTGGGCAGATAATTTAATAGACGCTAAAGAAGCATACAAACAGCATACCTCAATAGAAAACCAGCGTGTTATAATCGGACAGATTCAGATGCTGGAATGGGCAAAAATAAATTTGAAAAGGATATGTAAATGCTAATATTTTATTCAGGTAAAAACAAAAACTTAAACGTAAAGAAGGTAATCTATAATATCATCCTTACTAAAAAGTTTGGTAAAGAATTACCACCTATTGAATCAGTAGACTTTGGGAGGAATTAACACCACAAATTGACAAGGATATTTAAAAGTATTACAATTAACTTAGGAGGATATTATGGAATTTGAAATAACAATAAAATACAAGGCAGAATTTGACAACATTAAAGACGCTGTAGAACATGCAGATAATTTTGTAGAAAAGAATGAGACTTTTTGTTCAGTCAGAATTGAAGGAGATAATCAAATAGTAACATGGGAGGAGAAATAAATGAACATTAAGAAAAAGGAAACAATCATAGTAAACACAGTACAAACAAATACCTATGGAGATTTAGAGTTTACCGATACTCAAGGCAAGTCTTATAAAATCGGCAAAGCCAGAGTAGATAAGTTTCCCGCTATTCAAGTCGGTGCTGAAGTAGAACTCATTTGGGTAGACAACCCTCATCGAAAAGACGCAGAGTATATTTATTCAGCTACTCAAACAGGTAAACACGTAGTCCTTAATCCTTTAGTAGAAGCCGCTAAAAAGCTGGGGGGAGTTTTAGTAGAACCCAAAGATGATAAATACCCACATGAAGCAATATCTGGTAAAAATATCGTAATACCAAAACCTGTACAACCCACACAAGAAGCACCACAATCAAAATCTAGCCCTGTTAATCCTCAAAGTAATACAATGACACCATCCGGCCAAGAAATAGGTATGACAACGAAAGAAATAGGGGACATGATACGAGCTAATAAATTAAGCGTTATCTTTGGTGAAGAAACCAGTAAGAAATTAGTAGAGTGGTACAAGAATAGAATTAAATCT
>Ga0172380_10006466_pt1 | contig 13594 bp, 11 predicted proteins | sample Leawe162metaG_FD_119747 | JGI IMG/M metagenome (GOLD analysis project Ga0172380, IMG submission 119747) | Leachate microbial communities from a municipal landfill in Southern Ontario, Canada - Leachate well 162 metaG | ecosystem: Engineered > Solid waste > Landfill > Unclassified | place... | reverse complement strand
GTCGGCCAGATTTATGTTATGAAATTGAATCACTTAGTTGAGGATAAAATTCATATGCGTTCAATCGGCCCTTATTCATTGATTACTCAGCAGCCGCTCGGAGGAAAGGCCCAATTTGGAGGCCAGAGATTTGGGGAAATGGAAGTGTGGGCATTGGAAGGGTATGGCGCAGCGCATACATTACAGGAAATGCTGACTATAAAATCCGATGATGTTATCGGACGCGCCAATGCTTATGATTCAATTATTAAAGGCAGGCCGATTCAGGCGCCTCATTTGCCGTCATCTTTTAATGTTTTATTAAGCGAAATAAGGTCGCTTGGATTCGCAATTAATTTAGTCAAAGACAAAGAGGATAAGGATAAAAAAAAGTAATATGGATTTTGAAGAAAAAAAACCAGAAGAATTTAACGGGCTCCAGTTGAAAATAGCAGGGCCGGAGGAAATTTTGTCGTGGTCGCACGGAGAAATTACCAAGCCGGAAACAATCAACTACAGAACCCAGCGCGCAGAAAAAGACGGATTGTTCTGCGAGAAGATTTTCGGCCCGGAAAAGGACTGGGAATGTTATTGCGGTAAATACAGGAAAATCAGATATAAAGGGGTTGTCTGCGATCGCTGCGGAGTGGAAGTAACACGTTCAATTGTCAGACGCGAAAGAATGGGCCATATAAAATTGGCAGTGCCGATTTCGCATATTTGGTTTTTAAGAGGCGTACCGTCAAGAATCGGTTTGATTTTGGATATTTCAGTGCAGAAACTGGAGAAAGTTGTTTATTTTGTCGCTTATATTATTACCAAAGTTGACGAAAAAGCCAAAGAAAAAGCTTTTAATGATATAGAAAAAGAATATAAGGTAAAATTAAAAACAATCAAAGGCACGGAAGCAAAAAAAGAGTTGAAGCTTGCCCGCGATAAAGCCAAAGAAGAATTGTCAAAAATAAAGAAATTGGAGATTATTTCAGAATTGACATTCAGGTATCTGTCCCAGAGATACAGCGATGTATTTTCAGCCGGAATCGGAGCTGAAGCATTAAGAGATATTTGCAAGGAACTTGATTTGGAGAAATTGGCATTAGAACTTGAAGAACAATTAAAGAAAGCCGAATCAGTCCAAAAGAGAAAAATCTTGCAGAGATTAAGATTAATCAGGGGATTCCAAAGAGCAGGAATCAGGCCGGAATGGATGTTTTTGACAATATTGCCGGTTATGCCAGCAGATTTAAGGCCGATGGTGCAGTTGGACGGAGGCAGATATGCCACTTCCGATGTTAACGATTTATACAGGAGAGTAATTAACAGAAATAATCGTTTAAAAAGATTATTAGAATTAAATGCGCCGGAAGTTATTTGCAGGAATGAAAAAAGAATGTTGCAGGAAGCTATTGATGCTTTAATTGATAATTCCGCCCGCAGAGGCCAGAAAGCAGTAATGGCTGCGACTGGACAGAAGAGGCAGTTGAAATCTCTGGCAGACCAGTTGAAAGGAAAGCAGGGGAGATTCAGGCAGAATTTGCTGGGAAAGAGAGTTGATTATTCCGGCCGTTCAGTTATTGTCGTTGGCCCGGAATTGAAACTCCACCAGTGCGGCATTCCTAAAACAATGGCTTTGGAATTATTTAAGCCGTTCATTATCAATAAATTGATTGAAAGAGAAATTGTATTTAATATCAGGGGAGCAAGAAGGTTGATTGAGGAAGGAGTTGAAGAAGTTTGGGCGATTTTGGAAGAAGTGACTGAAAGGTATCATGTATTATTGAACCGCGCCCCGACCTTGCACCGCTTGGGCGTCCAGGCATTTAAACCGATTTTAGTTGAAGGTTTGGCAATTCAGCTTCATCCAATGAATTGTAAAGCATTTAATGCTGACTTCGATGGCGATCAGATGGCCGTGCATTTGCCATTATCGGAAAAAGCCCAGAGAGAAAGCAGGGAAATTATGCTTTCTTCTGTTAATTTGTTTAAACCCGCAACAGGAGATCCGGTAGTCGCCCCAAGCCAAGATATTGTTTTGGGCTGTTATTTTATGACAAAAATAGAGTCGGGATTTAAAGGCGAGGGAAAAATATTTTCAAGCTCAGAAGAAGCAATTCTGGCTTACCAACTAGATGTTATTGATTTACAGGCCGCTGTCAAAGTTAAAATAGGCAAAGAATTATTAGATACATCAGCTGGCAGGGTTATATTTAATACTGTTCTTCCTTCGGAAATCGGATTTAAAAACAAAGAAATGACGCAGAAAGAATTAAAAGGAGTGGCTGAAGAAATTATTAATGTTTTAGGAACTGAAAAAACTCCCGAGATTTTAGACAAAATAAAATCATTAGGATTCAGATATGCAACTAAGTCTGGGCTCAGTTGGGGAATGGACGATATCAGTTTGCCTGTTGAAAAACCGAAGATTGTTGAGGAGGCAATGAAAAAAGTTGAACAAATCAGGAAACAATATCAGGAAGGGCTTTTAACTAGGGCAGAAAGAAGGTCAAAAGTTATTGAAATTTGGTCAAAAGTTAAAAATGAGATTTCAGTTTTGGTTTCAAAGACGCTTGACCCGCATGGTTCAATTCATACTATATTTTCATCCGGCGCCAGAGGCTCTTGGGGTCAGGCAGTACAGATGGCAGGAATGAAAGGGTTGGTTATTAATCCGGCTTCCGAGACATTAGAATTGCCGATTATCAGTAGTTTTAAAGAAGGATTTAATGTTTTGGAATATTTTATTTCCACTCATGGAGGCAGAAAGGGTTTGGCTGACACAGCTTTGAAAACCGCAAGCGCTGGTTATCTTACACGCCGTTTGATTGATGTTGCGCAGGATGTAATTGTTAAAGAAGATGATTGCAAAGATAAAGAAGGTATTATTACTTATAAAAGGGACTTGGAAGATTTGGGAATTTCTATTGCTGCGCAATTAACTGGTAGGGTTATCTTGGAGGATGTTGTTGTTAAGGGCAAAATTATTGCTGAGAAAAATGAATTATTAACCAAGAAGAAAGCCCAGGAAATTGAGGCATCCGGAATTGAAAAAATAAGAGTAAGGTCAGTTATTTCCTGTAAAGCCAAATTCGGAGTGTGCCAACAGTGTTATGGCATAGATCTAGGCAGGAATAAATTAGTAGAAAAAGGAGAAGCAGTAGGCATTGTTACTGCTCAGGCAATCGGCGAACCAGGCACCCAGCTTACTTTGAGGACTTTCCATACTGGAGGTGTTGCCGGAGGCGCTGATATTACCCAGGGTTTGCCAAGAGTTGAAGAGATTTTTGAAGCAAGAGTTCCAAGGAATAAAGCAGCACTCAGTGAACTAAATGGAAAAGTTACGGATATTAAAGAGCATAAAGGGCAGAGGATTATTACTATTGACGGCTGGCAGGAATTAAAAAACAAAAAGAAGAAAAAAGTTACTAAAGAATATATTGCATCGCCGCAAGTCGGCGTTTGGGTGCAAAAAGGCGACGAAGTAATCCAAGGCCAGCAATTATGCGAGGGTTCTGTTGATTTGAAAGAATTATTCAAGTTGGCAGGATTGGAGCCTTTGCGCAGATATATTATTAAAGAAATCCAGGGAATTTATAGCATCCAGGGAGAAGGCTTGAATAATAAGCATATTGAATTGATTGTGCGCCAGATGCTTGCCAGGGTCAGGGTTAAGGATAAAGGAGATACCAATCTTCTGGTTGGCGCGATTATTGAAAAAGACATATTTTTGGAAGCCAATGATAAAGCAAAAAAAGCAGGCAAGAAGCCGGCAACCGCTGTGCAGATTTTAATGGGTATTACCAAGATTTCTTTAAGCACGGAGAGTTTCTTGTCAGCAGCTTCATTTATGGAAACTGTCAGGGTTTTGATTAAAGCAGCTTCAGAAGGAAGAATCGACAGATTGAGGGGATTGAAAGAAAATGTTATTTTAGGAAAACTCATTCCCGCAGGTACAGGATACAGGGAAGCAATGGAAGAAAAAGAAAGAGAAAAGGAAGAAAAGAAATAAGATTATTAAGCCCCGGCCACGGCCGGGGTTTTTTGTTTGTAAAAAATTTTGTGCTATAATATAGACATATGTCGAAGAAGAAACACAAGAAACACGGAGGAGATTTTAAAAGAGAAAAGAAAGTTTATTTAAATATAAGCCCTGAGACCAAACACGGAGTAATCGTGGTTGTGCTTTTTGCTTTAGCAGTAATTTTTGTTCTGAGTTTTCAATCAGCCAGTGGAGTATTGGGGAAATACTTGTTGGATGGTTCAAGATTTATTTTCGGCAAATGCCTGTGGCTGGTGCCATTAGCATTTATCTCTGCAGGCATCGCCATTTTAAAAGAAATTCATAAGAATGTTTATCTTTCCACTCTATTGGGAATATTCCTTTTTATTCTTTGTTTTTTGGCAATTGTCCAGATATTTTTTCCGAATGATACCCGTATTGCCGGCTGGCTCGGATATATTTTTTCCTGGCCGTTTTTAAAACTTATCGGCAAATGGGCGAGCTTGGTTGTTTTTGCAGCCGGGCTTTTTATTTCCGTACTTATTGCTTTTAACATTCCTCTAAAAAAAGCGCCGAAAGAAGAGAAAAAAGAGGAAGAAATAATCGCGGAGAAACTTTCTAAAGAAATCAAAGGAATCGGTTTTGACCAATCAGAAAGGAAAGTTGCCAATTTAGTAAAAAACATATTTTCTAAGCCTAAGTTTGATGTGAAAGAACTAGAAGAGGAGGAAGAGGATAAACCTGCCCTCGCTAAAGCTACGGCGGGCAGAGAGGAACAAGAAAGATTATTAGCTACAACTCCTACAAATATTAAAGATTATACTTTCCCGCCAGTAGAATTATTGGAAGAGGATAAAGGGGTTCCTGCGAGTGGAGACATAAAATTGAATCAGAGCATTATTGAAAAAACATTAAACAATTTCGGTATTCCGGTGGAAATGGCAGAAGTTAATGTTGGTCCGACCGTTACGCAATATACATTGAGGCCTGCCGGAGGAGTAAAGCTTTCAAAAATCACTACTCTGCACCGCGATATTTCTTTATCTTTGGCAGCGCATCCTATCAGAATTGAAGCGCCGATTCCCGGCCGTTCCTTGGTTGGTATTGAAATTCCGAATAAGAGTGCAACTTTGGTCCGTCTGAGGAATATGATGGACGAATATAATTATAAGAAAAACGGCCATAATCTTAATCTTGCTTTAGGCCGCGATGTTGCTGGAGAGCCTGTTTGGGCAAATCTTATTAAGATGCCGCATATGTTGATTGCCGGAGCAACAGGAACCGGGAAAAGTGTCTGTATTAATACGATTATTACCAGCTTGCTTTACCAGAAATCTCCTTGGGAGTTAAAATTTATTATGATTGACCCGAAACGGGTTGAGCTTCCTTTATATAACGGCATTCCTCATTTATTGACTCCGGTTATTGTTGATACAAATAAGACTATCAATGCTTTTAAATGGGCAATCAGGGAGATGGAAGAAAGATACAAGCTTTTATCCAATATAGGAGCAAGGGATTTGGCTTCTTATAATGAGAAAATTGTGAAAAAATCTCCGGCTGATATTCTGCCGTTTATTGTGATCATTGTTGATGAATTAGCTGATATTATGGCTGCTTATGGCAAAGAAGTTGAAGGTCCGATTGTGCGCTTGGCGCAAATGTCCCGTGCTGTAGGCATTCATTTGGTTTTATCTACCCAGCGTCCGTCCGTGGAGGTTATTACTGGTTTGATTAAGGCAAATATTACTTGTAGAATTGCTTTTCAGGTTGCTTCTATGGTTGATTCGCGGACTGTTTTAGACATGTCCGGAGCCGAAAGATTGCTCGGTAATGGCGACATGTTATTCTTGTCAGGCGATGTGGGTAAGCCGCGTAGAATCCAGGGCGTTTATGTTTCCGAGAAAGAAGTCCAGCGCGTGGTTAAATTTTTAAAGAAAGAAGCGGGCGAAGTTGAATACGAAGAGGAAATTACCAAGGCGCCGGAAGAAAGCGGGGTAATGAGTGGTGGTAGCGGAGTGGCTTTGGATGACCCATTACTGGACGAGGCAAAAGATATGGTAGTTAAAACCGGCAAAGCCTCGGCATCATATTTGCAAAGAATGTTCAGAATCGGCTATGCGCGCGCAGCAAGTTTGCTGGACATGCTGGAAATGCAAGGAATTGTCGGCCCTGCTGACGGAGCTAAGCCAAGAGATGTTTTAATAGCGAAAAAAGAGCCATTAAGCGATTTAGATGAAACTGTTAAAGAAAACTTAGACGAAGAAGAAAAAGAAGAAATAGAAGAAGAAATTGAAGAGGATAAAGAAAAACTAAAAGAATCCGAACCAGAGGAGGATGAGTTTTAAATATGAGAAAAACGAAAATTGAAATAAAAGACAGGCCATTACAGCCGATTAAAGGAAGTAATGTCTGGATGATTACACCAAAAAGAATTGCTTTAATCGCCCTTGTTATTTTTTTAATTTTTGTAGGTTGGTATTTTTACAGAGAAATTTGTTTTTTGATTAAAGCGCCAAAATTGGAGATAACACAGCCGCCCGCTGATATATCAACAACACAAAAAACTTTTGAGATTATTGGCAAGACTGATGCTACGGCGTATTTACTGATTAATGGACAGGAAATATATCTTGACCGCGAAGGAAATTTTAAAACAGAAGTTAATCTTATTGAGGGAGTGAATACAATTAAAATAGAATCCAAAAATAGATTTAATAAAATTAATACAATAATAAGAAGAATAGTTTATGAAAAAACAAATGAATAAACCAGATAATAAATCAAAAATCCTGGAAGAAACTGTCAGCGACTTAAAACAGAGATTCGGAGAAGGTTCAATTATGAAGCTTGGCGAAGTAAGGAAAGTTGATGTAGATGTAATCCCTACTGGTTCGCCCTCATTGGATATTGCTTTGGGAGTAGGCGGAATGCCAAGAGGCAGAATTGTTGAGGTCTTTGGCGCTGAAAGTTCGGGTAAAACCACTTTAGCTTTGCACATGGTGGCTGAGGCGCAGAAAAAGGGCGGTATGGCGGCTTTTATTGATGCAGAGCATGCTTTAGACCCGGAATATGCAAAGCGCATTGGAGTGAAAATTGATGACCTTTTAATATCCCAGCCCGATTCAGGAGAACAAGCATTGCAGATAGTGGAATCATTGGTTAAATCAGGAACTGTTGATGTGATAATTGTTGATTCTGTTGCTGCTTTGACTCCGCAGGCGGAAATAGAAGGCGAGATAGGGGACCAGTTTATCGGTTTGCAGGCGCGGCTGATGTCTCAGGCAATGAGAAAATTGAATTCTGTAATTGCCAAAGCCAACTGCATTGTTATTTTTATAAATCAAATCAGAATGAAAATCGGGATGATGTTTGGTAATCCAGAAACAACCCCGGGCGGTAAAGCATTGAAATTTTATTCTTCGGTTAGGATTGAATTAAAAAGAATTGCCCAAATTAAAAGGGGAGAGGAATCAATCGGCAACAGGGTAAAAGCAAAGGTTGTCAAAAACAAAGTTGCAGCCCCGTTCCAGTCAGCTGAATTTGATATTATGTTTAATGAAGGTATTTCTTATGAAGCGGATTTGATTAATACTGGACTAAAATACGGAGTGGTGAAAAAAACAGCATCAACTCTGAGTTATGGCAATGAAAAACTTGGCGTGGGATTGGAAAAAGCCAGAGAATTCTTAAAGCAAAACAAGCCAATTGCCAAACAAATTTTTTCTGACATCAAACAGTCTGCGAAAATAGAAAAATAAAACAAAAAACAAAATACCCCCGCGTCGCGGGGGTATTTTTATTCGCAAATTTTATTATATCAATCCTACTATTCTGGCGCGTTTGATGGCCTTGGAGAGCTTGCGCTGGTGTGTTGCGCAGGTCCCTGTATATCGCGGGGATTTTATTTTTTTCAGGGGATCCAAATATCTGGACAGCATACTTGCGTCTTTGTAATCAATCTCCTCGATATTATTTTTACAAAAGTAACAATCTCTGTGCATAATTAAAATGGTATATCCTCAGTTTTAATTTCATCAGCCGGACTTTCTTCTTCGACCTGTATTTCATCAAGCTGCTCAGCCGGCGCTTCTGTTTCCGAACCCTCTTTGCCTCCTTCTGCCTGGCCGTCTCTTCTTGGCCCCATTTGCAGTTTTTCGGCAATAATCTCGGTTCTGTATTTCGTTTCTCCGTTCTGTCCCTGCCAGTTGCGGGTTTGGATTCTGCCTTCAATCATAGCTAATGAACCCTTTTTAAGGTATTGGTTGCAGATTTCAGCCAGTTTGCCGAAAGCCACGATATTATGGAATTCAACCTGCTGTTTTTTTTCTTTGCTTTCAGAGTCAGTCCACATTCTGTTTGTTGCCAATCCAAAACTCGATACGCTTTGTCCGCTGGGTAGGGTTCTTGATTCCGGGTCTCTGGTTAAATTGCCGATTAAAAAAGCTTTGTTTAAATTCATGTTTGTTTACCCCGCCAAGGCGGGGTGAAGATTAATTATAATCCCACTAATTCGTCTAATTTTTTATCAATTTCTTCTAATTTTATTTTGTCATCCTTGTCCGCTGGTTTGTTTTCCTGGATTTTAGTATTAGTATAAGAAAGAGTTTTTTTGGTTTTTAAAGGTTTTTTAACTCTTGGTTTTTCAAATCTTGGTTCTGATGGAGTTTCTAAAACAGTGATTAAGCTCCTTAAAACGTTTTTGTTCGTCTTTAATTCTTTTGAAATATTGGCAATATTTTCCGGTTCCAGCGAGATATGAGATATAAGATAGATGCCTTGTTTTTGTTTATTGATAGGGTAGACAAGGTCGCGTTTTTCCGGGTCCATAAAATGGATAATCTTGCCCTTATTATCGCTCACGATTTTTTCGAATGATTGCTTGAAATTATCTAAATCAGCCCCTTCCAAATGAGGCTCCAAAATACAAATTAATTCATATTGCCTTACTTCATTCTCCATGTATATATCTTATCAAGAAAATAAAAAAAGTCAAATAATATGCTATAATAAGGTTATATGGATAGGGTTGATAAAATTTTTAGAGCATATGATATCAGAGGAATTTATCCTGGCGAGGTTAATGAAAAAATTGCAGGTAGAATTGGCAGAGCATTCGTTAAAACGGGAAAAATCAAAAATCTGGTTATTGGCCGTGATGATCGTTTTTCATCCAAGGGTTTATTTGAAGCAGTTTGTAAAGGGAGCCGCGCAGGAGGTGTTAATATCATAGATATTGGCATAACAACTACGCCAATGTTTTATTATGCGGTGATTAAACTAAATTCAGACGGCGGAATAATGGTTACTGCTTCTCATAATCCATCAGAATATAATGGATTTAAAATTGTGAAAAAGAATGGAGCACTGGTAGGCGAGAAAGATTTTAATGAAATAAAAAAAGTTGTGAAATCGAGCAGTTTGCCAAAAACTTCAGGAGAAAAGGGCTTAATTGGCAAAAAAGACATACTTAATGATTATATTGAGAATATCTTAAGTTATTGCAATGCAAAGAATATAAGCGATTTTAAAGTTAATGTTGAGGCAGGCAATAAGGCAATAAAAGCGGTTGTATCCAAATTAGCTTCTAAATTGCAGATAATTTTAACCCAGAAAAAAACCATGCCGGCAAATGCCGATTTAGGGTTTGCTTTTGACAGCGACGGCGACAGGGTGGTATTTTTTGACAAAAAAAGAGGTAGAATTGAACCTGATATAATTGCCGCAATTCTAATCCATTATTGTTTCAGCAACAGCGGGAAAATCATTTATACTGCTGCAAGCAGCAAAATTATAAAAGAAGAGGCGGAGCGCAGCAACAATAAGGCGATTTGTTCAAAAGTAGGGCATATTTACGTAAAGGAATTAATGATTAAAGAAAAAGCCGCATTTGGTTGTGAGCCGTCAGGCCATTATTATTTTAAAAATATATTTTGCGTTGATTCGCCGCTGATTATATTGCTTAAGGTCTTGGAAATTATGTCTCAGACCAAATTGTCTTTTTCGGAATTAGTCAGTCAATTCCAAAAATATTATCTGAGAAGAATTGAATCCAGGATTAAAAATACCGCGCAGGCGGATTCATTATTGAAAAAACTGGAAAACAAGTATAAAAAAATCCGCCACAACGGACGGATTGGCAAAATTTCGCATCTCGATGGATTGACCGTAGAATATAATGACTGGTGGTTTAATCTTCGTGCTTCGAATACCGAGCCAGTAGTGCGTCTGACAATTGAAGCAAATACTAAGAAATCAATCCCATCTTCTTTTTCACTTCATTGATTGTCTTCTCGGCAATCTTTCTGGCTTTATTCGTACCCTCGGCAAGAATTTTTTTTACTTGCTGGGGATTTTTTTCAAATCGTTTGCGTTTATCCTGAAAAGCTTTTAATTCTTCGATAATCACTTCTGCCAAATCTTTTTTAAACTCCGCGTATCCTTTGTTCTGGTATTTTTTCTCAATATCCGCAATGGCTTTTCCGGAGAAGATGTGATAGATATTCAAAAGATTGGAGATTGCCGGTTTGTTCTTTTCATCGAATTTAATTTCTTTGCCAGAGTCGGTGACTGCGGTTTTTACTTTTTGACGGATTGTATCCGGGCTGTCGGAAAGATAAACGCATCCCTGCGGAATTGATTTACTCATTTTCTGCGATGGGTCAGCCAGAGACATTATCCTTGCTCCTGCTTTGGAGAGCTGTGTTTTTGGTTCGATAAATACTTTTCCGAATCTACTGTTGAATTTTCTTGCCAATGTTCTGCTCAATTCCACATGCTGTCGCTGGTCTTCGCCCACAGGCACAATATCGGTTTTATACAAAAGAATATCCGCAGCCATAAGAACAGGGTAAGAAAACAGTCCAGCATTGATATTTTCTTTATGCTGTTTGGATTTTTCCTTGTATTGGGTCATTCTTTTCAATTCGCCCATTGGTGTTATAGTTTCCAAGAGCCATGCCAGTTCAGAATGTTCTTTGACCTGGGATTGGATAAAAATAATGGATTTTTTGGGATCGATTCCAGCTGCCAAATAATCTATGGTTGCGGAAAAGATATTTTTCTGCATTTTTTTTGTATCGTAATCAATAGTAATGGCGTGCAAATCAACAACGGAAAAAATACAGGAATTTTTCTTTTGTAAATCCACCCATTGCTTTATTGCTCCTAGATAATTGCCGATATGGAGCGTTCCGGTTGGTTGTATTCCGCTGAAAATTTTCATATTAGATTAATTAGAAATTAGAATAATTAGAAATTCTATTTAACTTTTGCTCCGGCTGGGACTTTCTTACTGGGACGTAATAAAACAGCTTTGCCATCAATTTCCACAGCAAGTATCATTCCCTGACTTTCAACTCCGCGCAAAGTGCGCGGTTCTAAGTTAGTTAAAATCGGAATTTGCTTTCCGATAAGGCTTGCTGGTTTGTATGATTCAGCAATTCCCGCAACCAGAGTTCTTTGTTCTTCTCCTAAATCCACTTTCAATTTCAGCAACTTGTCAGCGCCTTCAATTTTTTCTGCCTCTAAAATCGTTCCGATTCTTATTTCCAATTTTTGAAAATCGTCATAGTTAATCATAAATAAATTATACAATATCCGATTATTTTATAAAAGTGCCGAGGGCGGGAGTTGAACCCGCATGAACTTGCGTTCGCTAGCCCCTGAAGCTAGTGCGTCTGCCAATTCCGCCACCTCGGCTTTACCACTCATATTTTTGAGGGTGCTTCAGGAAATCAAGTTTATCTAAATTATCGACTAATTTATATAATGGCTGGTTTTTCTGGATTTTGAAATTATAAAAATTATTCGGCTGGTCAAATTTTAAAGAGGGGATTGATTCGTAGCTTGGGTTTTTAATCCACTTTATTCCAAATAAACTCTTTAACGCATAATAGCCGAATCCATGCTTCATTCTAAATGGTTTGTAAATATGCGTAGAAAAAGAGCGGGAAATCCAATTACAGACTTTTAAATCTTTTTCTCCAATATTGATTATTAAATGTTCGTGGTTTGGCGGAATAATGATTTTATCTCCTTTTTTGGCTTTAATTGCGATGATATTTTTTATTCGGTTTTCTTTTGAATCTTGTAGAATGAAAATTGCCTTGCCTTCTAATACTTCATATAATTCGGGATAAGTAATATCAGTACCGGGAACAAGGGGATGGTCGTGGCCTACGGTTTTATTAAACTCTTTGCCCATTTTGATTGGTTTTATAATTGTAATGTCATAGCGCAATTCAGACTTGATTATTTTTGTAAGATCATCATCAGTTTCAGCAAGGTCGCGGTACATATAATACAGCTCCAGGTTCGGAGCTGTTTTCAGCCATTCTCTGTCATAAATTACATTCTGCATATCTTCTAAGTATCTAATATCTGGTTCTAATTTATTGAGATTCATTTTTTCACTCTTTGCGTTTTAATATACCATTTTTCTATATCTGCAAATCTTTTTGATGGCAGGACAATATTTTCGTTTTCGAAACCCTTTATTTTTTTAGAAGTCAGGTAAATCTGGTACGAGTTGTAAAGAAACACAACTGGCGCATCATCAATTATCAATTGCTGGAAATCTTTGTATTTTTTTAGCCTTAAATCTTTTTCCAAAATCTGCCTGCCGTCTTTTAATAAATCATCAACTTTTTTATTGTCATATAAAGCCAGATTTAACCCCGGGTCTTTTTTCTGGGTTGAATGCCAGAAGCTGTATGGGTCAGGGTCTAAACCCAAAACTTCGCCGAATAATAATGCCTGGTATTCGCGCGGTCTGATATAGTTCTGCTGGATTTCTCCGATGTCTATGACTTTGATGTTGGTTTTAACTCCAATTTTTGACCACTGCTCCTGCAGGATATCTGTTACTTGTTGGAGTTCTTTTAATTCTGTGGTCATCAATTCAATTTCCAATTTTTCTCCTTTTTTCTCACGGATTCCGTCATTGTCTTCATCCTTCCATCCTGCTGCTTCCAGAATATTATTTGCGTGATCCTGCGCAAAATCATAGATCTTCAAATCATCTGCATGGCCCCAGACTCCGTTCGGAATAGGCGAGTCAACTGGATCTCCTTCGCCCCCCAATACATCTTCGATAATTTGTTTCTTATTAGTAGCGTAATTTAGGGCTAGGCGCACAGTTTTATCGGAAAGGATTGTACTTTTGCTTTGATTAAAGAAAATAGCGAAATATCTGGGTAGTTTTAATCTTCTCATATCCGACCTATTTTCGCCCTTCAATAAAGATCTATTTTTAATGGAAATCAAACTCAAATTATCTATCTGCCCGCGATTATATGCTTTAATTGCGCTTTCTTCATCTGCATAAAAATACAGATTTATTTTTTCTATAAATGGCCTTCTGCTGGATTTATAATCGCCGAATGCTTCCAGTCCGATATAGGTTACAAATCCTTCTCTGTCTTTTTTAATTTGATCCATTTTATACGGTCCAGTTCCGATTGGTTCAAGGTTTTCCGGGGCAGAAGAGAAATTTACTGGTTGAATTTCTTCCCAGATATGCTTGGCAATTATACCAGTAGTGGTATTTGCCAAAAACGAGGCATAAGCGGTTTTCATTTTAAAGCGGATTGTAAAATCGTCAATTTTTTCCGCTTC